>Ga0272442_10006808_pt1 | contig 14909 bp, 16 predicted proteins | sample SSMForm2O_FD_200262 | JGI IMG/M metagenome (GOLD analysis project Ga0272442, IMG submission 200262) | Marine sediment archaeal communities from Little Sippewissett salt marsh, Falmouth, MA, United States - SSM-Form-2O | ecosystem: Environmental > Aquatic > Marine > Wetlands > Sediment ...
AAAAACAAATATTTATGTTATTCCAGTAAACGAAGAAACACTAGACAAATCAATTGAAATAACCCAAAAACTCAGAAAAAATGGTTTAATAGTAGATATCGACCTCCTTCGTAGGGGAATTGGAAAAAGCCTTAAATACGCAAATTCAATAAACGCAGAAAAAGCAGTAATAATTGGACCAGATGAACTTGAAAAAGACTCCGTAACCCTACGAGATATGAAAACAGGCAAACAAAACCTGATTAACATAAAAGACTTACCTTCAAAAATCACATAATTTCAAAATTCTACTTTTTAAAGATTCATATGAAAAAAAAAGTATACATATTAGATACATCAGCAATTCTTTCCGGAAAACCAATTAATTTATCAGATGCAAAACTAATAATCCCACCAAAAGTATCAGAAGAAATCACACCTGGTGGAAAAGACTACCAAATCCTGCAGATTCTAAAAGAAAAAGGATTAATAATAAACTCGCCATCAAAAAAATCACTTGACACAATAGAAAAAATATCGATTAAAACTGGGGATTATACTAGATTATCTCCTACTGATAAGGAACTACTAGCCTTAGCGTTAGACTTACATAATCAACAACACAATGAAGTAATCATTATAACAGATGATTATTCCATACAAAATGTTGCTCAAGATATTCATATTGCCTATAGAGGTATATCCCAGAAAGGAATAACAAAAAGGTTAAAATGGGGTATCCGCTGTCAGGGTTGTGGGAAGCAATTTAAAGAACCAACACAAACCTGTCCAATATGTGGAAAAAAAACAAAATCAATTATCATAAAAGGACGAAATATTGACAAGTAATAAGTGATAAATTATGGATTACCAGGACCTAAAAAAGTTATTCATCCGTTTTTGGAAAAGTGACAATGACAAAGTAGCTTTACTTAGAGACGTAGTTGTAGCTTTATTAGCTGTTTTAATCATACTTTTAATACTATGGACGTACACGGGTCAGTGGTTTGCAGCACCAATGGTAGCAATAGAATCCGGCAGCATGGAACACTCTGATGAACCATTTGGCAGAATAGGTACGATTAACGCAGGAGACATGGTTTTAGTCCAAAAGGTTTATACTTATGATGATCTTATAACACACGGAGGAAACATAGAAGGCGCCCAAGCAACTGGAAATGATGCATATTATCATTACGGTGACTGGGGAGATGTAGTAATTTACAAGCCTATGGGAAGAGACGACGTATCACAAATAATCCATAGAGCAATGTGTTATGTTGAAATCAACGAACAGGACGGAAAAACAACGTATACAATAAGAGAATATGGTATTGAAGACCAAGAATCAATTAATATACCAGAGCTTGGGCTCAATAATAGAAAACCAACATGGTCTCACTCAGGATATCTAACCAAAGGAGATAACAACGCGGTAATTGATCAGTTAGGTGGTATTTGTGAAGAGCCAGTAAAAATAAGCTGGATAACCGGGAAAGCACGAGGGGAAATACCATGGCTTGGCACAATTAACCTACTTTTTGAAGATCTATTAAATGGAAAAAACACTAGAGAAAATGTACATACTGACTGCTGGATATGCCTTATTGCAGTAATAATCATACTCATATCGATTCCAATTATTTTAGATGTTTATGATTATATGAAGAAAAAAGAAAACAAATAGTACAACTGGTTACTTTGTATACCACTCAGGATAAAAGTCATATTTTATCGGATCTTTAGCATTAGCTTCTTTAAATCCTTTTAACCGAAATAAACATGAATCACATCTGCCACAAGCTTTTCTACCACCAACATAACAAGACCAACTATCCTTTAACGGTGCTTTCAGTTTAATGCCTAATTTTACAATATCTGCTTTTGTAAGATTTAGTAGAGGAGCGTTTATTGAAATTGGTTTACCTTCAACACCTTTTCTAGTTCCAAGGTTTGCAAGCATCTGAAAAGCTCTAATATATTCAGGTCGACAGTCAGGGTAACCCGAATAATCAGTAGCAGTAGCACCAATGAAAATCGCATCAGCATCAACAACTTCTGCATAACCTAAAGCAATGGATAAAAAAATTGTATTTCTTGCAGGTACATAGGTTGATGGAATCCTTGTTTTTTCTTTGGTAAACACATCTCGGTCTTTAGGAAACGTAAATGATTTATCTAAAAGAGCAGAACCACCAAATTTTCTTAAATCCACATCAAACACAATATGCTGTTTGGCATGTACAGCCCGCGCAATCTTTTTTGCGCTGTCAAGTTCTCTTTTATGTAGTTGTCCATAATCAAAAGAAATAGCGAATATCTCGTATCCCTTTTCTTGTGCAACAAACGCAGTAACACAAGAATCAATACCTCCAGATATCATACAAATAGCACGATTAACCATAAGTACTACACCTCAGTTAATTGCTTTTTTACACCAAGCAAGATTTCCAAACCCTTCGGATACACCAATTGATATCTGTGTAATCGTTGAAGGAAATTCCATGGAATTTATCACCTTATGTAAGATAAATTCAGCAAGATTTTCAGCGGTCACCGAAGCACAAGGAATAAGTACACAGTCTTCTAATGGAAATATATATGTTTTTTCATTAAAGCTTAATGTTACTTCTTTTTTTCCTATTGTAATATACTTACTTTTTTGAGCAATCAGTATTCTATGATCTAATTCCTCAGCTATCTTCTTTAATTTCGTTTTTAATACCGAGAAATCTACAACTACATCATTTTGATTTTTCTCACCAATGATTTTAGATGAAATCGTATAGCTATGACCATGCAGCCGACTACATTTACCCATATTTGGAAGGATATGGGCAGCTGAAAACCCAATGTTTGTCTTCCAACCATCAATTTCAATAAATGTTTTCATAAACATCACGATTTTTCTTTATTTCTATAGTTTTTAATAGCATCTTTTAGCGCATCTGCCGCAAGATTTGAACAATGCAGTTTTTGAGGAGGAAGGCCATCAAGTTGGTCTGCCACATCGTTGCGAGATATTTTCATGGCTTCATCAAGTGTTTTACCTTTAGCAAGCTCAGTAATCATACTGCTTGTTGCAAGTGCGGCAGCACAGCCAAACGTCTTAAAGGAAATATCAATAATTCTGTCGTTTTTAACTCTTATATAAATAGTCATAAGATCTCCACAGACCGGGTTGCCAACAGATCCAACGGCATCCGCATTTTTTATTTCACCCATATTTCTGGGGTTACGGAAATGATCTAAGACTTTTTCACTATACATACCGCCCATTACGACACCATTTATTTAGAAACCCATAAGGGTGACATTTTTCTCAGACGCATAATTATTTCTGGTAAAACATCACATACATATGTAACTTCATCAGTCGTACTCGTTCTACCTAGAGAAAGTCTAAGAGAACCATGAGCTTGGACAGCGGAGAGTCCAAGAGCTAATAACACATGAGACGGTGCAAGCTTTTTAGAGGAACACGCAGAGCCTGTTGCCACGCTAATTCCTTTATCATCTAAGCTTAGAAGTAATGATTCACCTTCTATTCCATTAAAACGAAAATGAGCATTATTTACTAGTCGTTTTTCTTTATGGCCATTTAAATATGTTTCATCAATTGTTACAATATTTTTAATTAAGATGTCCCGTAATTTTTTCATATGCTCACAATCTGCATTTAATCTTTTTTTTGCAAGTTCACATGATTTTCCAAAACCAACGATACCAGGAATATTTTCAGTGCTACTTCTAAGGCCACGTTCATGTCCACCACCAAACAGTATTGGTTGAAGACGTACACCTTCTTTTATGTACAGGCCACCAATGCCTTTTGGACCATACATTTTATGAGAAGAAGCTGAAAGCAAATCAATATTTTGTTTCGTTACATCAATGGATACTTTAGCCATTGCCTGAACTGCGTCTGTGTGAAATAAAATCTTGTTTTCTTTGGCAATTTCTCCTATTTCTGTTATTGGTTGAATTGTTCCAATTTCATTGTTTGCATACATAATAGTTATCAAAAAACTGCCTTTTGAAATTGAATTTTTCAGTTCTTCTAGATTGATAATCCCATGTTTATCTACTGGTAAATATTTAATTTTATACCCTTGCATTTCTAGTTGTTTGCAGGTTTCAAGAACTGCAGGATGTTCTATTGTTGAGGTAAGTATATGTGGCCCAGGTAGTTTTCGTTTATCACTGTTTGCCAATGCAACTCCTTGAATTGCGATATTGTCTGATTCAGTGCCCCCTGCTGTAAAAATTATTTCTTTTTGTTTTGCATTAATAAGTGTTGCTACATTATCTCTTGCGGTATCTAATGCTTCATGAGCTTGTCTTCCAAATTGATGAAGTGAAGACGCATTACCAAATTTCTTGTCGAAATAAGGAAGCATAGCGGAAACTACCTCAGAATCAACAGGAGTAGTTGAAGCATAATCCATGTAAATATTTTTCATGTTTTTTAATCTCCCCGTCCGATATTCATCATTTTTTGAAGCGGAACGTTTGCTTTTGTCAGTATTTCTTGTGAAAGATTTATTGTTGGTTCTAACGTTTCAAGGCTTTTTATTATTTTTTCTACGGTAATTTTTTTCATATTAGGACAAATAGCTGATGGTAATGAAAAGAATTGTTTGTTGGGATTTTCTTTTTCTAACCGATGGCATATGCCACTTTCAGTACCAATTATAAACTTATGTACCTTTGATTCTTTCACATAATTTACCATGCCATTAGTTGAAAACGCATGATCTGCAATATCAATTATCTCAGGTCTGCATTCAGGGTGAACTAACACCTCAGCTTCTGGATGATCAGTTTTTAATTTATTAATTTCTCCTTTTTTAATTTTATGATGTGTTGGGCATAATCCTTGCCATAAAACCATTTTTTTATCTTTAATAAAACGCTGTATGTACTGTCCAAGATTTATATCTGGGACAAATATTACTTCTTTGGATTTTACACTTTTTACAACGTTTACTCCATTTGATGAGGTACAGCATACATCAGTTAATGACTTTATTTCAGCAGTTGTATTAATGTATGAGACAACTTCTGCTTGTGGATGGTCATTGATCATAGCCTTTAGGCTTTCTGGGTCGACCATACCTGCCATTGGACAATTAGCTGTAGGGTCTGGAAGTATTACTGTTTTATTTGGATTGAGAATTTTTGCGGATTCACCCATAAATTTAACGCCACAAAAAACTATTACATCAGCATCAGTTTTTGTAGCTTTTATTGCAAGATCTAAGGAATCCCCACAAAAATCAGCGATATCCTGTACTTCTGCTATCTGATAATTATGAGCTAATATAATAGCGTTTTTTTGTTGTTTCAACTCAATAATTTTTTTTGCAATAGTACTATTTGTCATTTTGTTAAATCCTGTAATATTGAATAGTATTCTGCGGGTAAATAACAATTACAGTCATAAACATTACCCTTTGTTCATTATTTTTTAACCAAACATATTTATCTAATATAATATATATCCCTATTCTAGGATGGTGTACATATGGAGCCTGTGGTCACATTTGTTATAGGTTTTATTGCTGGCGTAGTTATTGTAGCATTAGCAGTGGAGCTAGGTATGAAAAAAACATCAAAAACCGAACCTTCGTCACGTTCAACACAACACTGGGATATTGCAGAGATTAGTAACCCAAAAATTGTTGCTGAATACATGGGTGATGTAAATCTACCTAAAAATGCAAAAGTAGTAGTAAATCAGTATAAAAATAAAGCAATTTTTGAAGGACTTGATGCAAAAGAATATACTAAACTTAAAGGAAATTTTATTTTAGGGGATGACAGAGCACTTATTCTTGCAGGTCCTATTGATAAACAAGAGTTAGGTATCTGGACTGTAGAAAAAGATATCCTTGAACAATTAAACAGTTACTTTGATAAATCTTGGTCAAAAGCAACAGAGATAAAACACGAAGAAGAACAATAACACATGCTTAAAACAAATGCTATTTACTACATATTACAATTGTATAGTTAACTAATTAAACATATTGGAGTTACTCAAAAAAATATATGCTTAATGTTCTTGGAGTAATAATCGCATTTATCATCATTATTTTACTTATTAGAAAAAGATTTAATTTTGGTTTATCACTGATACTTGGGTCACTCATACTTGGATTATTTTCTCTTCAAACCATTGACCTAATTGATATTCCAAAAGCACTTATTCAAGCGGTTATCTATTCTTTTGAAGATCAAAAATTTGATTTTGAGACAATTGAACTTGCTTTTTTAATGACCTTAATCTATATTTTAGCAAAAAGCATGCAGGAGACAGGGGCAATACAAAAATTAATTACCAGTCTTCGTAACTTTTTTTCAAAGGGTGGAACACTAGGTGTGATCCCAGCGATTTATGGTTTAATGCCTGTTCCCGGAGGTGCGCTTTTTTCAGCACCACTTATCGATAAAGAAGGAGATAAATTTGGATTAACGACAAATCAAAAAAATTTTTTAAATGTCTGGTTTAGACACATATGGTTTCCAATATACCCTATTTCTTCAGCTATGATTCTTGTCTGCAGCACTGAGTTTTCAAATATTGATATATATCAGCTTATTATCGTTGACTTTCCAGCATTCATAGCTTTTATTGGTATAGGGCTAGTTTTCCTTAAATTTTTTATTAGAAACACTCATAAATCTAAAGCAAAAACAGAAAAAAACTATGGTGGCTTAATGTATATCTTACCGCCTATACTACCGATTCTTCTATATTTAGGGTTTTTTTTAGTAGGTCTTCCTAATCTAAGGTATCTTCAAAAAACAATTTTTATAGGTGGAGTTATCCTGAGTATAATTGTATTGTTTTTCTTGTTGAAAATCGATTGGCGAAAATACGTTGACATACTTAAAAAATCTATTTCATTTAATCTTGCGTTAGCGATTTTTGGCATTATGATTTTTCGAGAAATGTTTAAGGTATCAGAGGCAAACTTGATAATTGCTGATGTAATCGGTAATTTACCATTTCCTGCATTGATTATTATCATTATTATTCCACTTGTTTTAGGGGTATTAACAGGGTATAACCTTGGAGCTATTGCACTTTCATATTTTTTAGTTGAACCCTTCTTTGAGTTTACTGGCATAAACATAATTGGTTTGACAAGTATCATTTTTGTAAGTTCTCTTTCAGGGTATCTAATTTCACCGATTCACCTGTGCAATGTTGTTAGTAGTGAATATTTAAAAACGGATACCACGCGAATGTATAAAATGTATATACCTGCAGTATTATCTCTTTTGACAGTACAAACATTAATTGTCATTTTTTTTATGCGGTTATAATACCAGGTGATAACCTTTTTATAAGCTGAATATTTCCTTGGTTTCTATTAATTAAAAAAAATTGGGAGTGATGTACATTTCTTCAATGATTGATGATTTATCAAAATCTGTGGCTTATCCTGAAAACTCAAAAAAGGTTACGATGGTTCAAACACATATTTCTACGGTTTTCATTTGTGATAATTTTGTATATAAAATTAAAAAACCTGTAAATTTTGGTTTTTTAGATTTTTCGACATTAGAAAAAAGAAAGTATTATTGTAAAAAAGAAGTTGAGTTAAACAGCCGTTTTTCAGATGATGTATATCTTGGAGTATCCCATGTTACATTTGATGGAAAAAACTATTCAATCAATGGAGATGGAAAGATAGTTGACTATGCTGTTAAAATGCGACGTCTTTCAGATGAAAATCTTATGAAAACAAAATTTAAAAAAGGCATTGTAACAACAGGAGATATCCAACGAATTGGTTCGTCCATAGCTGCATTTCATCAGAAATCTAGACGATCAAAAGAAATTGATGAATTTGGCAAACTAAATGCTGTTAAGTTGAATACTGATGAAAATTTTCAACAAACTAAAGAATTCATTGGAGACTCGATAGCAGAGGAGCAATACTTAAGTTTAAAAAATTGGACTGATACTTTTTACAAAAAAAAAAGTAGTTTGTTTGAAGAGCGTATTGAAAAGGGAAAGATTAGAGATTGCCATGGTGATCTACATATGGAGCATGTGTGTCTTACAGATCCCATTATACTTATTGATTGTATCGAGTTTAACAACAGATTTCGATATATAGATATGGCTTCTGATATCGCTTTTCTTCTTATGGATGTAGAGTTTAACGGGGGAACACAATTTTCTGATGCGCTTTGTGAAACATATCTTAGGTGTTCTGGTGAAAATAATGATTCAAAAATCTTGGATTTAATTAAATTTTATAAGGTTTATCGGGCATATGTTCGTGGTAAGGTTACAAGTTTTATCTTAAAAGACCCTGCTGTTTCAGATGAGAAAAAAAATGAAGCAAGAGATATTGCTAGTAAATATTTCAAACTAGCATACTCATATATTTCAACATAATTATTTTGAAATATTTGAAAATTATTTAAGTGAATATTCATTTCTGTTATCAAGTATTACATGAAATTATCATGGATGTGAGGATATGAAAGAGCCTTTTGAAGAATTCATTGAAACTAATCTTAAACCTGGAACACTATTAATTGCATGTGGACTACCAGGGTCATGGAAAACTGAAACTACTGCTGAAATATCAAAAATCAAGGGATTCCCTATACTGAGAACTGATTTAATCAGACGTGAAGTACTCAAAGGAAAAGATATATTTGACGAAAAAATCGCTAATAACTATGAGATACGCAAACGTGTATATGATGAAATGTTTCATCAAGCCCAAGAAACCCTGGCGAAAGGTGACGGTGTAATATTAGATGCAACTTTTGTTACTCAGGAGCTACGGAGAAGAGCAGCTATCATTGCTGCAGAACAGCATAAAACCTTTGTGATTTTACAAACACATTGTTCAAAAGATGCAAGTATCAATAGAATATTAAAAAGAACCAAAGAAAACTATGAATCAAATGCGCTCACTGAACAAGCATACCTTAATAATCTAAATAAATTTGAAAAAGTTGATTTAGATGATTTAAAAAATCTTAATCCTAAACTGTCAATTATTCATTTAACTGTTGACACCGAATTAGATCCGCCTAAAGATTGGTACATAACTGATATGAAAAAAAGATAGATACTATGGAAATCTCAGGTTATCATCTGGACATAGAACCAATATTGCAATTACTTAAAAAAAAGAGATACAACACTATAGCATTACAGATCCCTGAAGGATTAAAAACTAATGCATCAACGATTGCTGATTTTATTAAAACACAGACAAATGCCGATATCATTATCATAGCTGATCCATGTTATGGTGCATGCGATATACCTGAAAACAAACTCAGCGATTTAAAAGTAGATTGCATCGTACATATTGGACATTTGATCATACCACATAATAAAACTACAATTCCAACTTTTTTTATAAACGCTGAATTCAACCGTGATATAACAGAGGCGGTTACAAAAGCAATACCTCTTCTTGAAGGAAAAAAAATTGGAATAGTAACTACCGCACAGCATATTCATACAATACAAAAAATACAGCAGATACTTCAAAATCGAGGATTTACACCATATATTGGAAAAGGTGATAATCGCATAGCAGCTGAAGGCCAAATCCTAGGATGTAATTTTACAGCAGCCTTAGCTATAATGAACAAAGTCGACTCGTTTTTACTAGTAGGATCTGGAACATTTCATGCACTGGGTTTACTTCTGAGCTCAAAAAAACCAGTGATAGCAGCAGATCCATATACATCAAATGTTAAAAGAACTGAAATAGAAGAACTTAAAAAGACAATTTTAAAACAACGATACGGAGCAATTGCTCGATCTAAAGATGCAGAAGAATTTGGCATTCTCATTGGATTAAAACAAGGTCAACAAAGAATACAACAAGCATATGAAATAAAAAAACTACTTGATAAAAAAAAGAAAAAATCTTATTTTTTAGCACTAGAACTGTTTTCACCGAGTTCACTACTAGGTTTTTCAAATATTGACTGTTTTATATCAATGGGGTGTCCTCGTATAGCAATTGATGATTACTTACAATATAAAAAACCAATAATTACTCCTGTTGAATTGAAAATACTTTTAGACGAAATACAATGGGATGATTACGAATTTGACCAATTTATTTCTGACAAGTAAACCTTTTTATTCTATAGTTTGCTGACAGGTTTGAAAAATGAAAAAACTGAAAATCAATTGCCCATCACTTGATGAGCTTTTTGGAGGTGGCCTGGAAAGCAGTTCAATTACACAAATTTACGGTGAAGCAGGAACTGGTAAAACAAATTTATGCCTGCAAGCTGCCAGAGAATGCGTTCGTTTTGAAGGAAAAGTTGCCTATATTGATTCTGAAGGGGTTTCACTTGAACGGCTAAGACAAATCTGCACTGATTTCAAATATGATGACATTCTAAAAAAAATATTGTTTTTCAATCCCTCCTCTTTTGAAGAACAAGAAAAAATGATTAAACAAGCAGTAAAATTAAACGATGTAAAACTGGTAATTGTTGATACAATCAATATGTTATATCGTATACATATGGAATGTGATAGCGATAGTGTTAATCGATCATTAGTAAGACAAATGGCTGATTTACAGTTTTCCGCAAGAAAAAACGATTTATTTGTCCTTATTACTAGTCAAGTGTATACTGCTGAGACAGGTGAGATTAAACCTTTTGCAGGTAGAGGCATTGAACACATTGTAAAAACTATCGTTAGACTCGATAAAATAGGCCCTGGTAAACGAAGAGCAACGATCATAAAACATAGATCAGAGCCTGAAGAAAATTTTTCTAATTTTACTATTTCTGCTGTTGGCCTTCAATAATACCATACTAATTAATTAAAATTAAAACGACTATGTCGTAAAATAGTATGGAGTAATGTAAAGAATTGAGGGAATCTTGACTCAAAGTTTTTTAAGAGAGTTAGGCTTTTATCTTTTGGCATCACTAGTCCCAGTGGATCTGACCATTCGCTTTCAAAACCCCATATGTCTTTAACTTTAACTTTTATTACATAATCACCCTTGTTTTTCCAGATATGGGTTGCTTCACAAATCTCACCTGATTCGTAAGGTCCAAGCCAGTCGCTATCTGTACCATCTCCCCATTCAAACCAATAATAAAGATCTTGACCTGCAGGATCTGTGGAAGAGGATGTATATGTATATTCTACAAATGGTGTTCCTATTGTTTCGCCACTAGGTTTTTCAGGCTTATTTGGGGATAAATCATGTTGTGCTAACGCTTTAATACAGAAATTTGCTGTACTATCTATATCACATAAGTCTTCCCATAAGGCATCATTTTTGTAATAACTCTGCCCTGGCTGTGATGATGATTCCACAGTTGTACGAGTAGCAGTTGCGCCAAGAAGCACTGGTACTTCAGAGGTTCTATCAAATGGATGTCCTCCATCTGATAGTTCAACATATACGTAAAACGCATCTCCTTCAGGAAAACTAATTGCCTCTGGAAGGTCTATTGTGTGAAACCCAGAATATTGTATAACTCCTGAGGCACTTACTCGTTCATCACGCAATACATTATTTTTATAGCGATCATAGAGTTTAACCGTGTATGCTACGTTATCAACAGCGGTGAAAAAACTTACTGCTTCAATGATTTCGTTGTCCTCTGCGATAAAAGCATTAAATGCTTTTTCTACAGTTGTTAGTGTATCTCGCCACCCATGATAATCATGATAATATACTTTATCGTATCTCATAGGTTCAACATCTTGAAATGAAATTGCTCCCATTTCAGGATGTCTGCAGCTGTGTTTATCATAATACGAAATCCAAAAGTATCCATCTTCACCCCAGCTTTCTCCCCAGCTGTTTTTTGTGAGCCACGCGCCGTTTTTAGGTGCTTTTGTGTATTTATTGTCATCCCAACCAATAATGGTTATGGCATGATTTGGATCAAGACTATCTGATGGTGGTTGATAATGATGATACTCCCAGATAAAATCTCCGTTAGAGCACATGCATGTGCCGATACCCCCATAAGTCATAATCGCTTGTTTAATGGTGTTCATGTTGCTTAGGTTTTCACCTAAGGTGTACCATTCAATATTTCGTACATAGTATTGGTGATAATCTGGCTCATATCGTTCTGGTGGTTTGTCATACGATTGACCATCAACATCTCGTACAGCTCCTTCGCCTCTAACAAGATAGGCTGAAGAAACACGATAGTCTCCTCCTTGATGAACAGTTAGACCGCCGCCTGTTGGAGGGTTGGTATCATCATTGTTGTGTTGATTGAATCCATTCCACCAGTCAAGATGATACTCAGCTAGATTTGGCTCACCCGTCTCTCCTGCAGTTTCCCATACGCCGGTCATAAGGAGATTACTTTCAATAGCAGCCATAGTGCCATGAGTCCAACAAGTTCCCCCCTGCTGTCTTTTTATAGAAGTAACATAGTTGTCCCCATTGTAATCTCTTAAATCAAAGGTTTCAGGGAGATCAAAAGGTTTTGTAATTTCATTTTCTTGAGAAATATTTTCAAGAGTTGCACTTGCAGGAATAAATAAGCTTGCAAATATTAAAAAAAATGTTATTATAATTATTGATATCTTGTTATTTTGCATAGTCTAGTAAACCCCCTATCTGATAAGGACTATCATCAATATATAACTAATAGTTTATAAATATATCTATTGTCACCAATAAAAATATAATGAAAAAGATAAAAGAGAACTTAAAAATCAAACATAAACATATATAAACACCACCAACCTTTTAATAAACGAAAATAAAATGGATACCGCAGAAATAACCTATAAAGAACTAAGAAAATTACAAGAACACGAAAAAAAATCACCACTTTTAACAAAAATACATCAAACTTTTTACCAGCAACTACACGATTACAAAAAGACACTAAATACTCAAGCCGAACAAGAAGAAAATCCCCAAAAACAAAAACTTTACAAAGATGAAATATCCAACACCCAAAAAATCATAACAAACATATATGAGCTAAGAGAAAAAAAGATTGTACAAGCAGCATTATCACAAACCCGCGGAGGAACACCTGACCTAAACAATATGCTAGACATAGAAAGAACATTATACGAAAACCTAACCGAACAAATTACATTAGCTCGCCAAGAAATACTACTAAATAAAAAACCAGTACAACAAATAACATCGAATACAGAAATACCACCTGAAAAAACAAAAGATGAACCAATCGAACGATCACCAACAGCTCAACCAAATGAGCTAAATAACAATCAAATAGTACAAGTACTACAAGATATACCTGAATTCATTGGAATAGACATGAAAAAATACAACCTCAGAAAAAACGATGTCATATCACTATCAGAAGATATGAGCAAACCTTTAATAAAAAGAAAAGTGGTAAAGCCAATTAAATTATAGTCAGTAGTCAGTCAGTCAGTAGTCCCGAATGTAAAAAAATGCCAAAGAATCATCATTTCTAAGGGGAGAATCGCCAGAAGGACTATGATTTATATGCTGTTTTCTAGGTTTATTTTTGCCAAGGAGCGTATACTTTTCGTTTTTCCTGAGTTCTACCTGGAATATTTTTGAAATACTAGCAAGATCTTGATAATTGAAAACCTTTGATCGTTTATCTTCTAATAGTGCTTGTAATGCTTCTTTATTCTTATCCTCCAGATAATACACTGCTTTATGAGCGATTTGAGCGCGTTTTATAACTGGAAAATGCTTCTGAAGAGTATGAAAATTCGGGCTGCATTTATTTCGACAATTAACGTGCCCCTTCTGAAGTAGCACTTTTAACAACTCCAAGGTTTTACCTCTAATCTCAGTTCGTCCAGGATTTTTAGATGGTATATCTCTTGTGTGATAATAGACAGCTTTATCTGATAGCCCTAGTTCTTTTGCTACTTGATATTTAGATTTACCATTCAAAACCTCTTTACGCATACATTTGATGGTTTCTTTAGATATCCTAGTTGCCATAAAATAAAGATTTTATGATATGGTATAAAAAGATATCCGAGAAAACTAAGAAAACCTTTTCTAATGAGCTAATAACTTTTTTATTAACTTTGAATTAGTCTATTGAAGAACCATGGTAATAAAAAAAGAAAAGAAAAAGAAATGAAAAAGTTATTTGTTAGTCAAGTGGACAACAAGTATTTTTAGGTGGATCTCCACCTTGTAACACAAAATTAATTATGTATACTGCGTCACCACTATTAACATCACCATCACCGTTAGCGTCACCAGCGCATAGTGGATCAGGCGGTGGGCCGCTCTTAAAGGTATAATTGATGAGAAACACTGAATCCCCAATATTACATGATCCATCACCATTGGCATCACCACAGATTGACACATTGAAGCTATTTTCCGCTGACGTATTACTGTTGTTGGCTCTGTCTTCCGCCCAGACTGTGTAATTGTAGATTCCGTATGGTGTATTCATCATGCTAAGGTTATACCAAAATGTATCATCAGTGCCCGTAGTCATAGTGTAATTTCCCATTAGCGTGTTATTTGGGTAATCAACAGCGACCGTCACCGTGTTTACACCACTTATATTATCGGTTACATCAGCGGTGATATTTGTATAGTATTCATAGTCTGTATCATAGTAGCCTGTATTGATGGGTATGCTCGTAACATTTGTTATCTCTGGAAGGGTGGTGTCTGGTGTATAGCTGCAGTAGATAGAATACAATCTCGATGTATTGGTAAAATTAAGTTGATTAGGCGATGTATCATATGTAAAAGAATTGTTAAAACGTCCTCGTTGATCCTCAAAATCATCGTAATATACTTTAGCATTAGAATTATCACCCCATACCGTTAATATATACTCAGTGTCTTTAGACAGTTTTATATTACCCGTGAAATTCAATGTAATCCACTTATAAGGATCGCCAGGCCCTCCACTTTTACTTGATGACGAATTATCTGTTA
>Ga0272442_10006809_pt1 | contig 14908 bp, 14 predicted proteins | sample SSMForm2O_FD_200262 | JGI IMG/M metagenome (GOLD analysis project Ga0272442, IMG submission 200262) | Marine sediment archaeal communities from Little Sippewissett salt marsh, Falmouth, MA, United States - SSM-Form-2O | ecosystem: Environmental > Aquatic > Marine > Wetlands > Sediment ...
CAAGGGCAACAGGCCACCGAAGGGCGGCAGGAGAGCGTTTCCGACGAAGCTCTGGAGGCGCTTCAACAGGAACGCCTGGATCTGGAGATCGACGAATACCGGCAGAAAATCAAGGACAATCCCGCCAATCCCGATCTGCATCTCCAGATGGGAAAGCTGCTTCTTCAAAAAGACGACTTGGACGAAGCCATCAAGAGCTTTCAGCAAGTGACTCGGAATCCCACCCGAGCCTTTTACGGTCACAAACTCCTCGGAGAAACCTTTTATAAAAAGGGAATTCACGAGATCGCCGTTGAACAATTCCAGAAAGCCTTGGAACGCTCGATTACGCATCGCGACTTCATGAGCGGCGACGTTAAGGACATTCACTACACGCTGAGCCAGATTCACGAGGATCTGGGCGATCTCGACAAAGCGATCGAGTATTTACAGCCGGTCTATGAAGAGGATCTGAATTACCGGGACGTCCAGGAGCGTTTTGAGAAGCTTTATGAAAAGCGTCGAGAGGTGAAGAAAAAAGACTCCGAGGCTCCAGCGGGGGAATAGACGCGGAGAGCCGATTGGCATTCCTGAGGGAAGTGATGGTGACGGGGCGGTTGAGAAACCGCCCCGTTTTGTGTTCTCTTGGCGGTCTCTTCAGCGGAGCGGTTTAAACCGCTTCAGGAATTCGAGCGCCAAGCGGACGCCAACGCCGGTCGCGCCAACGGATCGCCCCGGCTTCTTCTCGGTAAACCACGCCGTCCCGGCGATGTCCACGTGGGCCCAGGGTTTATTCTCGACGAATTTTTCCAGAAAGCACGCCGCGGTGATCGCTCCGGCGTTTCCATTGCCGATGTTTTTCATATCGGCGGTTTTGCTCTTCAGCTGTTCGTGGTATTCCGGCCACAGGGGCAACCGCCACAGGCGTTCCCCGCTGAGGTCGCCTGCGGCTTCAAGTTGGGCCACCAGGGGATCGTTGTTGGAGAGAAGACCGCTGGCCTCTTCGCCGAGCGCGACAACGACGGCCCCGGTCAGCGTCGCGAAATCGATTATCGCGTCCACGTTTTGCCGTTGTATATAGGTGAGCGTATCGCACAAAATCAAGCGTCCTTCGGCGTCGGTATTGAGAATTTCGACGGTTTTCCCGGACATCGACTTGACAATATCGCTGGGATGGGAGGCCTTGCCGCTCGGCATGTTTTCGGTTGTGGGAATTAAAGCCACCACGTCGATCGGCAGGGACGCCTCGGCCAGGGCACGCACGGCGCCCAGGACGGCGGCCGCGCCGCACATGTCGTATTTCATCTCTTCGATCGACTTGGAGGGCTTCAGATTAATGCCTCCGCTGTCGAACGTGATTCCCTTGCCAATCAAGCCGATTCGCGGTCGCCGGCTCCGGCGGGTCCCGGAAGCGCTTCCGCGGCCGCGGGGGCTTTGCCCCCGATATTCCAGATGAATGAGTTTGAGTGGTTGGCTGTCGGCACTGCCCCGGTTCACGGAAAGAAAAGCTCCCATGCCGAGTTTTTCAATCTCGGCACGCTCCAAGACCTGACACCGCAAGCTCGAGTATCGTTTCGCCATTTCTTGAGCTTCACGGGCGAGAAACTCGGGCGTGGCCACGTTCGGAGGATGATTGCCGAGGGTCCTGGCGTAATTGGATCCGCCAGCCAGAGTTTGTCCCCATTGCATCCCGTTGCGGATCGGAATCGGCGGCAAATCCTTGGAAAGCAAGGTCATGGAGGTCATGGCGGCCGGCCGGTCCTTTTTCTCGGTTCGATAAGCGTCGAAATTGTAGGCTCCCAACAGGGCTCCCTCGGCGAGCAGTTGGGCTTGATACTGAATCGCCAGGAGTTTCTCCTTCGGATCGAGAAACGTTGCGGCCGGATCGGCGATTCCCGAGGCCAACAAGGACTGCACCGCAGCCGCCGTGGCCAGCCGGAGATGATTGGGCTGGAACTTCTCCTCCTTGCCGAGTCCTACCAGCAAGAGCCGTCGCGAGCCTTTGGGACCGACCAAGGACAGGGGGTACAACTCAAAGCGTTCCCCACGAAATTGCCCGGATTTCAGGACATCCTTCAGGATTCCCTTGTACCGGCGGTCAATCGAGGCTTGGTCCGGAGTCATATGAGACGAGTCTTCGAAAAGAAACGTGAGAACCGCAGGGCCGCGAAAGTCCCCTGCGAATATCTTCTCGATAAGTAGTTTTGTGGTCATTATAAGGAATTCTCCCGTCTAAATTAGCCGATGATTTGACTGAAATCCCCGAAATCATAGGCCCAAGGAACCGGGGATGCAAGCGGTAAGTTGACAATCTTTTCCCCATTTGCCTATAATTTCAACACTTAACTTGGGTGAAAAGGGATTGTTCGAGTGGACGCAAAGGAATTGCTGGAAATTGCGCGTGAGGCACAGGGGCGGGCCTATGCCCCCTATTCCAATTTTCCCGTCGGCGCGGCTCTTTTGTCGGCCGGCGGCCGGGTTTACACCGGCTGCAACGTGGAGATCAGTTCCTACGGTCTGACCTGCTGCGCCGAGCGAGTGGCCTTCTTTAAGGCGATCTCCGAGGGAGAGCGGGAGTTTCAGGCCCTTGCCGTAGTGGCGCCGGGCAAAGAGGTGAGCATTTGCGGGGCTTGCCGCCAAGTGATCTGGGACTTTGCCCCCGACCTGGTTATTTATGGGCAGGACGAGAAGGGGCGGATTGTCAAGCAGACCATTCGGGATCTTCTTCCGGGAGCTTTCGACAAGGATATTCTGTTGGAACGGCAGAAAGGGGCTCGCCGTTGAAGCCCAGGCTCCTGATCGGAATCGCCGGACCTTCCGGCTCAGGGAAAACTTCCGTTGCCCAAAATCTCAATACGATCCTCGGCTCGAAACAGGTCCTGATCCTGGCCGAGGACAATTACTATCGGGACTTGGGCAAGGTCCCGGTCACGGATTCCGGGGTGAAGAACTTCGACCACCCCGATGCCTTTGACCACGATCTGCTTGGAAAGCACCTCGAAGCGCTCCGTTCAGGGAAGAATATTCGCGCTCCTTTGTATGATTTCCGGCAATATCGGCGGATTGGACAGCCCCGGCAGCTCGGCCCCCATCGAGTGATCGTCTTGGAAGGGATTCTGATTTTGCACGAGCCGCGCATTCGCAACCTGATGGACATCAAGGTCTATGTCGATCAGGACCCGGACATTTGTTTTATCCGCCGCCTCAAGCGGGACCTGGCGGAACGGGGGCGAACGGCTGAATCGGTGATCGAGCAGTACGAAGAGACGGTGCGTCCCATGTTCCTTCAGTTTGTGGAGCCTTCCAAGCGGTATTCGGACGTCATCATTCCGGGCGGCGGGCACAACCTGGTGGCCATCGACCTGCTGGCGACGAAAATCCGCTCTCTGCTCGGAGAGGACGAAACGAACCGGTTGAAGAAAAAGGGCGTCCGGAAGAAAAAGTCCGCTTCAAAGGGTTGATACCGAACGAATCGTCGAGAACGGGGATGAATGCGACATGGAACGATTGATGAGTCTCATCGGTTTGGCGGCGCTTGTGGGCATTGCGTTTGCCTTTTCAAAGGATCGAAAGCGGATCAATTGGCGCACGGTGGCCGTCGGTCTTGGACTTCAGATCGTCCTGGGATTTTTTCTGCTTCGGTTCGAGGTGACGGCGAAAGCGTTCGAAGCATTGACTTTTAAGGTCCGGGATTTCCTCGAGTTGGCCGAGAAAGGGGGAGGTTTTGTTTTTAACGATCCCAAGCTCAGCTCGATCTTTGCGGTCAAAGTCTCCGCCACGATCATCTTCTTTTCGGCGTTCATCTCGGTGATGTACTACCTCGGCGTGGTGCAGCGGATCATCGGCGGCATCGCAAAGGTGATGCGAATCACGATGGGCACCAGCGGCGCCGAGACCCTGTCCTGTTCGGCGAACATTTTTGTCGGCCAGACCGAAGCGCCGTTTCTCATCAAGCCGTTTATCGAGAAGATGACGCTCTCCGAGTTGCATGCGGTCATGGTCGGCGGTTTTGCAACGATTGCCGGAGGCGTGCTGGCGGCGTACATCGGAATGGGCGTGCCGCCGAACCACCTGATCGTCGCCAGTGTGATGTCAGCTCCGGCGGCGCTGGTCATTGCCAAGCTGTTGGTACCGGAGACCGAGCATTCGGTGACCGCGGGAGACGTCAAGATGCCTGAGATCAAGGTGGGGGACAACTTGGTGGACGCCGCCGCGCGGGGAACCACGGACGGCCTGCATCTGGCGCTGAATGTGATGGCGATGTTGATCGCGTTCATTGCGCTGATTGCCGTGGTGGACTGGGTTTTGGGCGGGTTGGACTTCTTCATTGACGGTCGTCTTCTTCAGGGAGCGGCTTTTGAAGTGGCGGAGAAGACGGAATACAAGGGCATCTTTCCCGGCAGTTTGCGGACGTTTTTCGGCGCTTTCCTGGGGCCCTTGGCCTTCATTATGGGAGTGCCCTGGGCCGACTCCGCAGCGGTGGGCAATCTCCTGGGGGTGAAGGTCTGCGCCAACGAGTTTGTGGCCTATGGGGAGTTATCCCAATTGATCCAGTCCGGGGCGGTCTCCCAGCGGTCGATCGTGATTGCGACGTACGCCCTTTGCGGATTTGCCAACTTTAGTTCAATCGGCATTCAAATCGGCGGAATCAGCGCGCTGGTGCCGGACCGCCGCTCGGATCTGGCGAAGCTGGGGTTCCGGGCCATGTGCGGCGGGGCGTTGGCCTCCTGGACCACGGCCACGGTTGCGGGGATTCTGCTTTAAGCCTCCGCCGAGGAGGTTTCTGTACTTTTTTCACTTTCGGAGTATAATCGGTCGACTTGTTGAATTTACAAGGTATGCAGGCCTGTCTGGGAAGGGGAAATCGAGCATGGAGCCAGGGACAAAGAAAGGGATCCTGATTGGATGTGCCGTTGCGACTGGACTCTTGGTTTTCTGCTGTATCCTGATGATGATTCTGGGACCGATGCTCGCCAAGAAAGCAGTGATGGAAGGAGTTCCATTCCTCATCAAGTCTGCCGTGATGGAGGATTTGCCTGAAGGAGTCGACAAGGAACGGGTAGCTCAACTGATTGACACGGCTTGGCAGCAGGTCCTGAACCAGGGATTCTCGGACCAGATCGATCAGCAGGAAATGAACCGGCTCATGAACCAGGATCTGCAGGAAGCGCTGGCGGATGAGGAAATCGATGCCGATGAGTTCGCATTCCTGGTCGACCGATTCAACGAGGTATTCTTTAGCTCAACCAAGAACCCGGAACTGCTCGATCAAGTCAAGGAGTCTTATCAAAAGGGCAAAGAAGACGGCGAGTTTACGGCCGAGGAAATCAACGACCTCTTGGGCCGGATGGAACAAGCGTTAGGTTCCTGAACCAAAAATCGTTATCTTAAGGACTGAAAGACACAAAGCAATGAATCAGATCTGGAGATTCTATCTAAAATGGCTGGTGATCTGTTCGGGCGTTGCGGTCGTAACGCTTGCGATTTTCGCAGGTTACTTTATTCACCGCTATCCTCAAATTCGGAAGGCGCACTTCGACGAGGGCTTCGAGGCGATTGAAGAGCGAATCATGGAAGAGAAGATGGCCAAGGGATTGGCGGTCGAGCCGGCGCTCGAAACGGTTGCCCGTGCGCGTCGGATGATGAAGGAAGGGGATCTCGATCTTCAGGATTTTTCCGAGCTGAAAGTTTTGAACCAAATCCCGGAGTATCGGGCGCCGAACAGCCGGGAATACGATGAATTGTTTCAAGAAATGAACCGGATTCTCGACGAAAAAGAGGGGCGAGTGCCAATCTCCGGGGACAGCCTCCCGAGTTCGAGCGCCATTCCAATGGGAGCAACCCCCTCGGACGTCCTCGAAGCGACCCCTGAGACTTCCCAAAGCGAAGCCCCTTCAGGACCCTAATCGGCGGAGACTTCAAAGCCGAAGGGGCGGGGATTAAAACAAGCCTTGACCGTTGCGGAATCTGTATCATAAAGGTTCTAAAGCGACAGATAAAGGATAGTTCAGACGAATGCCCAAGAACAATCAAACCGTTGATCGAGAGACAATCCTGAAACTGCCCAAGACGGACCTTCACGTCCACCTGGACGGTTCGTTGCGGATTCCCACGATCCTGGATCTGGCTCAGCAGCAGAAAGTCCGACTTCCGATGGAGGACGAAGAGGGTCTGGAAAAGAAGCTGCATATCTCGCAGGATTGCCGAAGCCTGGAGGAGTACCTCGAAGCTTTCAAAATCACTCTTTCCGTGATGCAGACGCGGGAGGCGTTGGTTCGCACGGCGTACGAGCTGGGTCAGGACGCCGCGGCGGAGAACGTCAAGTACATGGAAGTGCGCTTTTCGCCGATTTTACACACCGAGCAAGGCCTTCGACTGACCGAAGTCAACGAGGCGGTTCTGGAAGGACTCGGGCAGGCGGAGAAGGATTTCGGTATCAAAACGGGCATTATTATCTGCGGAATTCGCAGCATGGACCCGCAGGCGTCGCTGGTGCTGGCGGAGCTGGCCGTTGCATACAAACGCCGCGGCGTCGTGGCCTTCGATCTGGCGGGCCGCGAGCACAGCTACCCCGCCAAGGAGCACCGGGAAGCCTTCTATCTCGTTGTGAATAACAACATTAACTGCACGATCCACGCCGGCGAAGCCTATGGGCCCGAGAGCATCGCCCAGGCGATCCATTACTGCAAAGCGAACCGGATCGGGCATGGAACGCGGCTGAAAGAAGACGGCGAACTGCTGAACTACGTCAACGATCACCGCATTCCCCTCGAAATGTGCGTAACGAGCAACGTTCAAACCCGGGCGGTTCCAAGCGTCGAGGCGCACCCGATTCGTTTCTACTACGACTACGGCCTGCGCGTGACGGTCAACACCGACAACCGCCTGATGTCGAATACCACGGTTACGGATGAATTATGCCTCATCGCCGATGCCCATCGATTCTCTCTGCCGGAAATCAAGAACCTGATCATTTACGGATTCAAGAGTGCCTTTTTGCCCTACCAAGAGAAAGTCGCGATCTTGAATGAAGTCATCAAGGAACTCAAGTCGATTACCGATGGCAAGCCTCTATCACAAGTTGCTCAACTGGGTGGGTGAAGACCGTCAGGTGGCGTTGCTGACCGTCGTGGACTCCGACGGCCGGGCGGAGCCTGCCTGGGGCGCGAAGCTGGTTGTCTCCGAGGGGGGGCGGCTGCTTGCCGGTGAACCGGTGTCGGACGAAATCCAGGGCCGGTTGCAGGCATTCGCCCGGGAGCTGTTCCAGCGGCCGGTGCCCCGAGTCCAGCGCATCGAGCTGGAGGACGGTTGGCTGGAAGTTTACGGTGAGACGGTCACCGAGCAGCCCGATCTCTACCTGTTCGGCGGCGGTCACGTTTCAAAGGCCGTGGCGGAAGTCGCCGCTTTGGCGGGGTTTCACCCGGTCGTGGTTGAAGATCGCCCGCAGTTCGCCAGCCCGGAGCGGTTTCCCGAAGGAACCCGGTTTCATGTGGGGCCTTGGGACGAGGTGGTGGGCCGGCTGCGGTTTCACTCGAATTTGTACATGGTGATTGTTACGCGAGCCCATGCTTATGACCGGGACGTTCTCGCTCAGGTGATTGAGAAGCCTTGCCGCTATCTGGCGATGATCGGAAGCCGCAAGAAGATTGCGACGATTTTCAACGCTTTGATGAAGCAGGGCGTTTCGCGGCAGCGTCTTGCCCAAGTGCATGCGCCGATGGGACTCGGCATCGGCGCGCAGACGCCGGGGGAGATCGCCGTCAGCGTGGTGGCCGAGATGATCGCGGTGAAGTATGGGATTGAAGGCCGCGATCTCTGGCCGGAGCGGGTGATTTCGGAGGCGTCGCAGGGCCGGGACTGAAGGAGGCGGATCATGGCGGCGGCAATCGTGTTGGCGGCGGGTGAGTCGAAGCGAATGGCTTGCTGCAAGGCGACGCTGCCGGCCGGCTCGACGCATTTTCTCGGGCTGACTTTGCAGGCGCTGACCGAGGCGGGACTTTCGCCGATTGTGATCGTTGCGGGAAAGCATCGAAAGGAGATCGAATCCGCCGTTTCAGCGGAGGCCGTCCGAGTGGTTTATAATCCCCACTGGCAAGAGGGGCAGATTCGCTCCCTTCAGCGGGGATTGGAGGAAGTTCCGCCCGATCAACCGGTTGTGGTGGCGTTGATCGATCATCCGGGATTCAGCTCGGGCTTGGTGCGATCCCTGCTCGAGCGCTACGAGAGCGAACAGGCCGCCGGTGTGATTCCCGCGTACCAGGGTCAGACGGGGCATCCCGTCGTTTTCGGACCTGAGATGACGGCCGCGCTGCGTCGGCTGCCGTCGGGGAAGACCGCCCGGGACGGAATTGCCTCGTTTGGATCGCGGGTGATTCAAGTCGAGACCGATGAAGAGGCGGTTGTGCGCGACATTGACACAGAAGAGGACTATCAGGCCTTTCTTGCACTCTGGAAAGACCGGAACATCTGAAAATCGATTGTGAGGATGGAAGTTGATGAAAAAGGATTTAAACCAGCTGGGCCAACAAGTCCGCCAAAGCGCCGAAGCGCTTGAAGCGGACGTGGTTTCATTTCTGCGGGACTTGGTCGCGATTCCCAGCCCGAGTTGCGAGGAAGCGAAGGTCGTTGCGCGCATCCGGGAGGAAATGGAGAAAGTTGGCTTTGACGAAGTCTTTGTTGACAAGATGGGCAACGTGATCGGGCGGATCGGCCGGGGCGAAAAGGTGATTCTGTACGACTCGCACGTGGACACAGTGGGGGTCGGAGACCCCGACGCGTGGGAGTGCGATCCTTTCAAAGGCGAGCTTGAGGGCGGCGTGGTCTACGGTCGCGGCGCTTCGGACAATAAAGGCGCGACGGCCAGCCAGGTCTACGGTGCCAAACTGCTTAAAGACCTCGGCTTGACTGGTGACTTCACCCTTTACGTCATCGGCACGGTGCAGGAGGAGGACTTTGACGGGCTGGCGATCCAATACGCCGTCGAGCATTCACTTCCCCGACGGCCGGACGTGGTGGTGCTCGGGGAATGCACGGACCTGGACGTCTACCGGGGCCAGCGGGGGCGGGTCGAGCTCCAGGTGCGGACGCGCGGCGTGGCCTGCCACGGTTCCGCGCCCGAGCGCGGGGTGAACGCCATCTACAAAATGCTGCCCCTCATTCAGGGAATCGCCGAGCTGAACAATCATCTGAAAGAGGACCCGTTCCTGGGCAAAGGCACGGTTGTGGTCAGCAAGATTGAGTGCCAAACGCCTTCGATCAACGCGGTTCCGGATAATTGCACGATCTACATCGACCGGCGGTTGACCGTTGGGGAGACGATCGAAACGGCGCTGGAGGAGATTCGCTCGCTTGAAGGTTTTGGTGACGCCGAGATCATTGTGCCGAAGTACTCAAAACCGAGTCATACCGGTCTGGTGGTGGAGCAGGAGGTCTATTGTCCCACCTGGGTGCTGGAAGAGGAGCATCCGCTGGTACAGGCCGGCGCGCGCGCGGCCCAGGCGATTCGGGGAGAAGAGCCGAAGATTTCGCACTGGATTTTCAGCACCAACGGCGTCGCGACCATGGGCCGGCTGGGCATCCCCACCATCGGATTCGGTCCGAGCCGGGAGCCCTTCGCGCATTCGGTACAGGACCAATGCCCGGTCGAGCACCTGACGCAATCGGTGGCGTTCTACGCGACCTTTCCCCAAGCGTTGATGAATGAAGCGTAAAATAGGTAGAATTGATCCTCATTTTGCTCAAGGCGTTCGGCGAACCAGGTTTTTCGCATAACCTGCACAAGCCTTGCGAAATAGTCTCTCTCTCCCTTACGAAGGGGGAGAGAGAGGGGTTGTTTGAGGTTACCCCACCCCGCCTCCCCCGCCAAGGCGCGTCTGCGACCTTCTAAAGGCGAGGAGAGGATTTATCCCGGTTTGATCAGGGTGCTTTCGCCCGGACGATCAGCTTGCCGTCCTGGATGGCGATCTCCTCCAGTTTTTCGATCACGGCGGCGAATTCCGGGTCTTTCATTTCGTCTTCTGCGAGGTTCCTGGTGCGTACCTCTTTCATGTACTCGTCAGGGATTTGCTCTCCTTTGACCTCAAGCGATTCGGCGTAAACCTGCAAGCGATCGTGGGCAAGACTGACGCTGAAGGACGCCGTGGCGTTCAAGTAACGGCCCTTGAACCAGGAGCCGAACTCGTCGAGTGGAAGGCTGATCTCGCCGTTGAGTTTATCGTCATCGAACGTGAGATAAACCTTGAGTGGTATGGTCTTGAATTCCTCATTCTGTTGAATCAGCGCGTTGATTTCATCCGCGGTGAGCACCAGCGGATCGGTCGGTTGATCGTTCTTGACCGCTTCGGCGAACGTCTTGACGCGTTCTTGAACCGCCTTGAGTTGCTCTTCCGGCAGGGTGACTTCGGGCAACGCCCTCGGCTGCGTTTCGGTATATTCATCAAGGATTTTGGTGGCGACGCCTTTGACGCCGTAATAGGCAAGAATTATCAAAACACATGAGAATAGGAGAAGAACTGCACATCCACACGCAAAGATCTTCTTGAGGTTATATTTCTGGTCGGCCATGGATTTTCCCCCTTTAGTGTTCCAGTGACACTCGCTTTGGCGAGCCATTTCACACGAACCGCAAAACTATCCTAGCACCCTTGTGGAAAGGGGTAAAGGATGGGATTCTCTCCTCGGCCTTGAATGCGGTGACAAGCCGTTGAACGCCAGGTGGCTTGACAGGGACACCCGGTCGCCTATATTGAGCCTTAACTTTAGAAAGAGCGCGCCGATAAGCGCCTGGATTTGGAATCGAGTATGCTGCACGGCTGGGAGAACCTGACCCCGGAGGAAAAAGAGCGGATTGCCCAAGGAGTCGCCGACGGCAAGGTCGATGGCGGTCCATATCACATCGAGCTCAGTCCGACCGACAACTGTAATTACGATTGCTTTTTCTGCAACCAGGGATTCATCGATCGGAAGAAGAAACTGCCGCTCGAAAGGCTGAAGAAACTGATTGATGAACTCAGCGGTATGGGGCTGAAAACCATTCGCCTGTCGGGAGGGGGAGAGCCGCTGATCTACCCAAGGATCGGCGAATTTTTGGATCATTTGCAGCGGCGCAATATATCACTCGACAACGTAACAACGAATGGATTCATGTTGACGGCGAGAATGATCGAGCGCCTCATGGCACTGTCGACGAAGGAAATTAACGTCAGCCTGAATGAATCGGACCCGGAACGCTACGGCGAGATGATGAAGGTGCGCCCGAAGGATTTTCATCGGGTGGTGAAGAATCTGAAGGAGTTGATCGCTACGCGCCAGAAGCTCGGGCGGAACGATCCTAAACTCATCACTCAATTCTTTGTCTGGAAAGGCAACTTTCAGGACGTGGGGCGGATGGTGGACTTGGCTCATGATATTGGGGCGGACACCATCTTCCTGCGCGACATCTATGGGCTGAAGCCCGAGCAGCGGTTGAATCAAGAAGAGCGGGAGCAGCTTCTCCGGCTGGTGGCCCCGCTGGCGGCGGACGAACCGGAAGAGCGCTTCGGTATCGATTTCGGCTTCGAGCAAGTTTTCCTTTTGGGCCGGCAGGGGCGGCAGCGAGGAGAGAAGAAGCCTCCTTGCCAAGCGGGTCGAGATCGCTACTGCTACATCGGCTGGTATTCGGCGGCGATCCGGGGGGATGGAACCGTCTATCCCTGCTGCATTCTCCAGCAGGATCCGGGATACCCGCCTTTGGGCAATGTCCTGGAGCAGTCGTTCCAGGAAATCTGGCACGGCGAGGCCTATGTCCTGCTGCGCAAGGAACTGCGGTCCATTGCGCTTCAGCGGGGCGAAGTCCGCGATCCGGGCGGATTGGTTCAGACCCGGCCGTTTTGCGCCGCGGAGGACGAGTGCCCGCTGCTGTATGCGCTCTGCGATGATGATTTCTATCGTGATATGAACCAACGGCTGGAGCGGTACCGGCGCGGCTTGCGGCAAATCCTGGCCCGGAAGATGCGCAAAACAGTCTGATTTTGACCCTTTGGACGCTCTTGTGTTACTATTGGTGCGATTTGAGCCCCGCTGAACCGAGGTTAAAACTGGGGCCGCGAGGGGGATGCGCTGTGGCAAGCTTGACTATTGACGAGCAGGCAGTGGAGCACATCGTCCGACAGGTGGTGGCCGAGCTGGCGCCGGGTCTGGGCATCCTGCCGATGGGCGGTGCCGTGGGTTGGGCCTGGGAAGAGGCCGTGCGGGTGATGATTGACAACGGCGCTTGCCGGGTGAGCAGTTGCGGATGCGCCACTCGAATCGCGCCGGAGTTGGCGGGCAATATCGACCATACGCTACTGAAGCCCGATGCTTCGCCGGACGCTATCGGCCAGATCTGCCGCGAGGCACTTGAGTACCGGTTTGCCTCGGTTTGTGTCAATCCCTGTTACGTGGACTACTGCGCCCGGTATCTGAAGGGCAGTTCCGTTGCCGTTTGTACGGTTGTCGGTTTTCCCCTCGGCGCGACCACGAATACGGTGAAGGCTTACGAAACCGCTGAAGCGCTCAAGCGGGGGGCGACGGAAATCGATATGGTCCTGAACGTCGGTTTTCTCAAGGGCCGGCAGTACGAGAAGGTGCTGGAGGATATCCGCTCGGTGGTTTTGTCCGCGCGGGGCCACTGTACGAAGGTCATTCTTGAAACGGCGCTGTTGACCGACGAAGAAAAGGTCGCCGCCTGTACCCTGGCCAAAGAGGCGGGAGCGGATTTTGTCAAAACCTCGACCGGATTTTCCACCGGTGGGGCGACCGTTGAGGATGTGAGCCTGATGCGCCGGGCGGTGGGGCCGCAGATGGGAGTCAAGGCCTCGGGCGGGATTCGCGATACCGCGACGGCACAGGCGATGCTGCAAGCCGGAGCCAACCGCATCGGCGCCAGCGCCAGCGTCAAGATCGTGGCCGGTGAGAAAGCTTAGTGCCTGAGTCATTATTATTGAACCTGCTGAGATTCAAGCCCTCCCCGATCTTCTTGTTTCCAATCCGCTGACAGATTCAGACTGCCCGGGGCGGTCCAATTATCCTTGACTTGCCGGTCCATTTTTGCGAGCTTGATCCCAGTTGTCTCCTGAGTCTTTTAGGGTTACGAGCACATCTTTTTGAGATCGCGCAGGGCCGGATTTCCCATGATCGTGGCGGGAGGGTCTCAGGCATGAATTCCGAGGGCCGGGTATGGCTGTAATCATCCTTGGCGGTGGACTGGCGGGGTTGTCGCTGGCCTATTCTTATGGCGGCGAGTCGGTGATTCTCGAGAAAGAGACCCGGGCGGGAGGCTTGTGTCGGAGCTTCGTCTTGAACGGCGTTCCTTACGATATCGGCCCGCACATTCTTTTCTCGAAAGATAAGGCAGCGCTCGAACGCGTCACCTCAAAGATGGAAACCCGCACGCTTCGCCGCTCGAACCGGATTTATCACAAAGGCCGGTGGATCAAGTATCCTTTCGAGAACGACTTGGGGAGCCTGGATGAAGAGGATCGGGCGTACGCGCTGGAAGAATTTCTTCATAATCCCTATGAAGGGTATGAAGCGGGCAACATGCTTCAGTTTTTTCTCAAGACTTTTGGCGAGGGGATGACCCGGCTCTACCTCCAACCTTACAACGAGAAGATCTGGAAGTTTGACCCAGCTTATATGGACACTCAAATGGTGGAAAGGATTCCCAAGCCTCCCAAGGAAGACATCATCAAGTCCGCCGAGGGAATTCCCACCGAGGGTTACACCCATCAGCTCCATTTCCAGTATCCCGTTCAAGGGGGGATTCAACAGCTGCCGGACGCGTTTGCCGCCGGCATTCGAGACAAAGCCCGGCTGGTGAATCCGGTGGAGATCCGGAAGATCCGGCGCGAGGGGGAAGCGTGGCAAGTGGAGACGGATCAAGGAACATTTAAGGGTCGAACGTTGGTGAACTGCATGCCGCTGCCCGAGCTGTTCAAGGTGCTCGACGCGCCGGAGGAGATTCAGCAAGCGGTCGATTCGCTTCTCTATAATTCCATTCACATCATGGTCGTTCAGGCCAAGGAGGACCGGATCGGCGATCACTTTGCGATCAACATCGCCGATTCGGAGGTTCTTTTTCACCGGATCAGCCGCTTGAATTTCCTGGGCGACGGATACTGCCTGAAGGACGGCGGGACGACGCTCCTGATCGAGGTGACCTATCGGCCGGAAAGCTATCTCGCCGGTTTGAGGCGGGAGGAAATTGAGCGTCGAGTGCTGGGCGACCTGGAACGGTTGGGATTCGTCCGGCGACAGGATGTGCGTGCGGTGGATTTTCGCTCGTTCCGGTATGCTTACGTGATCTATGATCTTAACCACCGGAGAAATGCTGATTGCGTGCTGGACTATCTGTCCACGGTCGGAATCCGGTGCGCGGGGCGGTTTGCCGAGTTTGAGTATTTGAACATGGACAAGGTCGTGGGAAACAGTCGGCGACTAGCAGCTGAGCTGGAAGGAGAGCCAAGTGCCTGAGAAAATTCGCCTTTCGGTTGTTATGCCCACGCTCAATGAGGAAGTCTGCGTCGCCAAGGTGATTGAAGACATTCGGACATTCGCCGCCGGGACCGATTTGGAGATTGTCATTGTTGATTCCTCGACGGATCGAACGGCGGAGATCGCCGAATCGATGGGAGTTCGCGTCCTTCGCCAGGAGCGGCAAGGTCCCGGGAAGGCGGTGATCGCGGGGCTTCAAGCGTCGAAAGGCGACGCGGTGATGATGGCTGATTGCGACGATACCTACCCGATGGAGGATATCCCGAAGTTTCTCGGATGGTGGAAAGAAGGGTATGATTTTGTCAATGGCAACCGAATCAACTCGTTGCACGATGCGATGCCGAAGTTGAATCGCTTTGGAAATTGGATGTTCGCCTTTTTGGTTCGGGTGCTGTATTGCATTCCCACGTGGGACGTT
>Ga0272442_10006810_pt1 | contig 14907 bp, 16 predicted proteins | sample SSMForm2O_FD_200262 | JGI IMG/M metagenome (GOLD analysis project Ga0272442, IMG submission 200262) | Marine sediment archaeal communities from Little Sippewissett salt marsh, Falmouth, MA, United States - SSM-Form-2O | ecosystem: Environmental > Aquatic > Marine > Wetlands > Sediment ...
AAAATGGAAACGCTGATGATTGGGATGTTCTCTTTGCGTTGCTACTGCTCAGTGGTAGTGCATTTCCGCCGTATTAGGCTTTCAATATTGTAAATAATAAAAAGAAGATACATATAATATATAATAGAAGAAGTTCCAGCGGCATTTTACTGTCACTGGTGCGATGAGGGGCTCGCAGTTACTGCAGAGCTCCAAGGGTTTCACTCGAAAACGATAGTGCGGCGGTACCACTTCCTCTGGAGCCACTGCCCGGTAGCCTTCCAGTGGAGTACATGCCGGTTGACGAGATACGTTGCGTGACGCATAAACTCCGCGCCTCCTGACTTGGGTTTATGGCCTACTCGGAGTTCACGCGCCGATCCGGATGCGCGTGACATATAGTCTCCAGAAGTTCCACTCGAAAACCACTGTCCCCCCCCGGCCCCAAAACGACAGGTTTAAATACTCAGGCCCCTCACAGGTCACATGAGGTGATCACAATGCCAAGAGGAAGACCCGTTAAGTGCATTCACTGTGGCAGCACAGACACAACCAGTAAGGGAGCCAGGAAGACCAAAACCATGGGAATCCGAAAGATAAGGCGGTGCAAGTCCTGCGGACGCAGATTCACACCCAAAAACCAGAAGCCGGTTCAAAATGAAAGCTCAGAGGCCCCGCAGACTGAAATAGTAGAGTCAGTTGAGCCCGAGGCCGCAGGGACCACTCAGGCTGACACATCAGAGACAGTGGAGCCTGACGGGGCGGAGCCGAGTGACCGAGAAACACCAACATCCATCGAGTCAGAAGAGCCAAGCGATGAACATCAGACTGCTGGCCTTTGAAATGGCTGAGACTGTGGAGGCCTTCCTGCAGAAGGCCCGCAGGTTCTTCTACACTGTGATGCTCATCGGCCATCGATGTCCGAAGTGCAACGGTTCGTTGACCATGGTGTCGGAGGGTAAGTGCCGGTGCGTTTCGTGTGGCAAGGTATTCGATCCGACTGTGACGTTTCAGCGTTGTTCGAAGTGCGGCGGTGTGCCTGTGCTGCGGGTCAGGAGATATTGGTGCCGTGATTGCGGCAGTGACATCACATCGAAGTTCCTGTTTGACGGATTTATCTTTGATCCAAACTACTTTCGCCAGCGGATGGCCGAGTCACGGCGGCGAAAGCAGAAGCAGCGAGAACGGGTCCGGCAGATGCTGGCCGAGAGCCGGTCTGGTGATTTACCTCTGGGCGAGGCCGACCTGGGCAGTGTCCCTGGCCTCGTTGATGCGTTAAACGCTTTGACCGCGGGCATGGATGAGAGCTTCGCCGTAGAAGCACGCGAAGAATTCGATCTGAAGGCCTATGAGAGCCACGTGCGCGCCCATATTCACGATTATCCTGTAAGCCTTACTGACATACCACGGCTCAGTGAAAACCCGAAGAAGGACCTGATCTGGCGGTTTGTCGCCGTCATATTTTTGGCCCATGCCGGCGTTGTGGATGTCTGGCAGGACAGCCAGGAGGTCATGGTGAAGAAACATGAAGCTAACCGAGAAGGACAAGACGTTCCTGGAGAATCTGAAAACACTGATGGCTTCGAAAGACCTATGGGTAGAGCTGAAGCCGGGTAGGCCAAGCCATATGGTCCTCAAGGGCACCTATGGCGAGAAGATCCACAAGACCTTTTGCATGACCCGGCAGGGCGTGCGGTGGCGGTTTCAGCGGCTGTTCAGCCACGTTTATGTGGAGGCATTTGAGACGATTCTGATGATTGAGAAGGCCTTTGGGACGCAGCTGCGGGAGTATGCGATTCGGATTGGTAGGGAGAGGTATGAGGTGAGGCGGGAGGCGATGAAGCGGGGCTTCCAGGCCGCCGATGAGCTGGTTCGTCACCGGTAGGGCTACATTTCCGACTACACCTTTTCCGTTTGCGTTCAGCCACATTCGTCGTCTTCTACTGTGATCGATCAAAGTGGTGGAAGGCTCCAGCGTCGGTAATACCTCATCGGTGTCCCGGGTCTCGTCTGCGGTTGAAGCAGGTGGCCTTGAAGTTGCCGCGCCGTGGAGTGTTACAACCGTATCGGAAACGCGCTCACGCGTGACGAGCAATATCGTCGAGACTCACGCCACCCACGTAGCTGGACAGTTCTTTCCGCACGCGCTTGTTGACATAGGCGAACGCTTTACTGGCTCCATTCTTGTCCGGCATGATCTGGCCGTCGGCGACTTCTATGATCTCTCCCAGGCTGATCTTTTGTGGGGACCGGGCCAGCAGGTACCCACCCTTGACGCCCCGGATGGATTGGACCAATCCGGCCGCCCCCAGTTGGCGCATGATTTGCTCGGCATACTTGGGACCCATGTCCGTCCCTGTGCACATCTCCTTTACGCTGAGCTTCCTGTCTGACTTGGCGAGCGCCACCAGTAGATCGATCGCATACTCCGTTCGGGTCGATAGCCTCATCGGTTCTCCTTTCAAACGCGCGTTTCCATCTGTTTGCGTTTTGCCATGGATTCAGTGCCAACCTTGATTTCCACATAGTGTAGCCTTGCTGCAACCGTTCATCCATGCCCTGTTCTCAATCTCGACTTTTCGACGGATTTACAGAGAAATCACGTGGCGTGCAGATTTCTGTTGAATGACGGGGTCCATCACGCCGATAGACCTTTCGGCCTATGGCTCCGCCCCCGCGTCTTTGGACCTGCCGGTTTCACGCGGGGGTTTCTTTTTGCCCTGCGAGCCTTGTTCTTTCCGCTATGTCCCGCCCAAAATTGTATCTTTTTCTTGCTTTGCCTACTGTTAGGGGATATAATCGAAGACAAGACTGCAGGGAGGCGCAGACGTTCGCAAAAATTCAGATCGGGTAATCAGGCCCCCGCCAGGGATCCGCCCTCTGTACCTCCTTGGGGCTCGCGGGGGCTCCTTCTTGTCTTGGCTTCCCCCCGGCGTCTGTTCCCGTGCTCATGGATAGCGTATATTTCCCTGGCGTTACCGGTCCTTATGGTCTACAATAATACTATCTGAGAGCAGGGAAGCCTGAGGTTTATGGAGATCCTGGGCAGTCAGGGACGGCTATGGGGCGTCACCGTAGCCGGATTGCACCTTTCCGAAAGGCCGCATGGACGCGGGGCGGTGCCCTCTGTTTCCCAAATACAGCGCTCACATGGGGGGACGCTTGCGGTGGTCCGAGACCGCAGGTTTCCGGCAAAGCCGAGACGTCTCCTTTACCCATCCTCTGGGAAGCCATCTTCTCTCCTGGAAGGTACATGGGGTTTTTGCTCCTACCAGGGGTGCATCCTCTGAGCGCAATTGCTGATACAGGGCTTTTCTGCGGGGACCAAGGGGTTGCATCGCTGCCAAAAAGAAATCTGCACGCCCCGTTCTTGACAGCAAGGGCAATGCTCCCGTAGTATGCGTGAAGATGGAGTAGTGGGTGGTGAAGAGTACAGTCACTTCGCTGACCGCTCCATCGCAGACCTGCGATACCTGGCGTCTGTGTCACGGTGAGTAGACGCGCGACGGTAAATGACCATTTTCTCTTGGAGGCATCCAGCGAGACCGGTGCGCCCCCTGTCTTGGCACACGTCAACGGGACCTGGCCGGCAGCACACCAAGCTGCGGTGGAGACCCTGGTATGCGGTAACAACGGTTGCGAAGGCGGATGGGCCCAAGGCATGATAGAGAGAAGCCCCCAGATGGAGCTAGGTACGCAGGAACACGTGTTCTTTGTGGACGACGAGCCCAAGGTGCGCCGCGTGGTGCGCAAGATGTTGGAACGAGCCGGCATCCGCGTGGCCTGTTTTGGCAGCGCCGAAGAATGCCTGTCGCGCCTAACGAGCGAGCGCTGTGACCTCTTGATCACAGACGTGAAGATGCCCGGCCGGGATGGAATCGAACTGCTGATTGCCGCAAAAGAGCTTCAGCCCTGGTTGCCTGTGATCACAGTTACTGGCTTTGGCGATGTTCCCATGGCGGTGAAGGCACTGAAGGCTGGGGCGGCTGATTTCCTCGAGAAACCTCTGGATCGAGAGGTTCTTCTGAAAACCATTCGAACGATCGCCCGTAGGAGTACCGCGCAAGGCACGCTGCTGGATTACTCACTGACCAGGGTGGAGATGAAGGTGCTCTTTCATATTCTGGAAGGCAAGAACAACCGCGAAGTCGCCGATGTGTTGCATCGCTCACCACGCACGGTGGAGGTGCATCGGCGTCACGTGATGCGGAAACTGAACGCAGACAACGTCGTCGAGCTTGTGCGACGAGCGGCACAACTGCGCTTGTTCGACTCGGTCGAAGCGCCGGGTGAGAACAGCCATTGAAGAAGTTCTACAAACTGCGGCCTCTCCAAAGTCCTTTCATTCCAAGCACTTATGAAGCAGGTATTTTCCGGGCTTGGCAGATAACGGGGTTTCGGGTTGTAGCTCGGTTGTAATGATTTGGCCGGTAGAAAGGGCCGGTATTGCGGACAGCTCCCAGCTTGAATCACTTCGGTGGCGCCCGTCTGCAGCCACAGGGTACTCGTCGAGGTCAGAGACTTGAAATCTCCCCACGTTTTCCCGAAAGTGGTTTTGTCTGAGGCCTAAACGGTGGGGAGTTGTTATGACTGACGTCACGCATATCTTGAACGCGATTGAACAGGGGGACGGGAAAGCTGCGGATGATCTCTTACCGCTCGTGTATGAGGAGCTGCGGTTGCTCGCCGCCCAGAAATTGTCCCGCGAGACGCCAGGTCAGACACTAGAGGCTACGGCCCTAGTCCACGAAGCCTATATTAGACTGGTTGCGGAGGAAGCGCAGAACTGGATGAGTCGCAGTCATTTCTTCAGGGCCGCTGCCGAGGCGAGCCATGCGTTGTATTTCTCAATGTGGGCCTATCTCCGCAGCCATTACCTGAGCAATCGGACTTACGAGGACTACGAGGAGCTATTCGACCGTTGCGGTGCCGCCTGGAATCAATTGTCCCCCGAGCAACTCTGTTCGATCTGTCATACCAAGTGGATACCGCCTGCGAATTTATCGTAATCCGTATGACGTCACGCGGATCCTGAACGCCATTGAACGGGGGGAAGCAAAGGCTAACGGGCCTTGCTCTTCGAGAGTGTAAGGGTGATACTGCCTCCGGCAGAATTGCCTGCCTCTGTGAAGCGAGGCGGCACAAGCGCAATACGTTCGGCTCCGTCCGGGATCTCCGCGTCGGCCAGAAATGCACATAGAGTGTAGAGACGCGTTTTGCCAATGGCCAAACACGCATCGCGGGTGCGTCTTCTTGCGGCATATTCCGAGCCGGGTCGCATCGTCTCCAGAAGATCGTCCACCGCCCGCTCGATCAGGCCGAGTTGTGTCTCGGTCGCCTGCAAACGTCTCGTCCTGTCAATCACGTTCTCACGAGTGCCCGCTACGTAGGCCGCGCGAGTCTGACCTGCCAGTTCATCCCTTACCTGCTGAAGCTCCGTCCTTTCTTGCCTGAGCTTCGCCAACAATTCTCTTGTTTCCATGGACGACAGATTGATAAGGCCGTTGGCTTGTTCAATATCACCCCCGCCTAAGTGATGTCGAACCGTGACGAACAGGTCTCGTTCGCGTCGGAGACGTTCCCTGATTTCTGCAAGTTCTGCGGTCTGATCCGCGGAGAGCGTCGTGACGGCGGGCGCAAACTGCACAACATGAGTTTCCGCGCCAGTCGCTTCCTCCTGTTCCCCGCCCAGAACGTTGCCGATTGTTCCGGCCACCCGAAAAGGCGAACCAGCCACGGCGCCGGCGATGAGAGCCGCCGCGGCTCCTACGGCCGCTCGTGTGACTTGCCCGCGAGAAAGGCCTTCCTCGGCGATCTCGAATGACAACGGCAGCCGGATGGAACCGCCCGCGTCCTGCAAGATGAAGATCACTGTGTCGAGGGAGGTCGGCAGAGTCAGCAGTTGCGCGAGAAAGCCATCGGGGGGCTCGGTCAGCGACAGGTCGGTGAAGACCAGCCGGGCCCGCGTCGACAGCGGCTGATCCTGGCGGAATCGTATATCGACGCTGGCATCGAGAATGCCATCGCGAAGGGTCATTCCCTTCTGCTTAGCGACGCCTTCGAAATTGACCAGTTCCAGTCCGCTCATTCCCGCCTTTACCCAGCCTTCCGGACGCGGATAGAGAGTCAGCCGTGCGGTGGCCAACATTTCTTGAAAGAGAAGACGGTTTTCGGCCGTCGAGGGCTTAGGAGAGTCTTGAACGGAGTCTTCGGGCGGGACCTCGGCTGCAGATGCCGAGTCTCGCTCGGTTCGCAGCAACGACACCTCGCCGGCAACGGCAACAACATTGAATCGCACCGGGCCCTTGGCCTCGGCTCCGGGTGTGGCGAAACCCCGAACCTCGACATCCAAACCTTTCAGGGGGAAATACATCGGAGGATCCACTGTGTTGTCGACGAAACGGAAATCGACACCGTTCACGAGAAACTGATCGACGCGCAGGTCAAGCTGTTTGCCTTGTTCTGATGAATCTTCCGCGCGGCGGGTCTGCGCATCATCCACGTTCGTCGCGGGAGAAGCCGCGACGGCATCCGCGTCGGCGGTCGTCCCCGGCGCCATTGTCTTCAGGACCATCCCCAACAAATGCAATCCATCGGCCTCCCGGGAGATCGCTCCCCGTGGTTTCACCAGGCCGATTTCTTTGACATGAACGCTCCCGCTCTTCGGATCCAGCCTTGGTACGGCGATGCGGAGTTCGTCAACGCCTGCCAGGACCGCATCTGTCTCCGCGTTGCCAAACGTCGCCGCCTTGCACAACAGATCCAAGCCTAGAGGTCTGCTGAAGTTAAACTCCGCAACGTTACGCCGGTCCAGCCGTAGGGTCAGTTGAGCGGTTCCGGAGAACCTGCCATTGCGGAGGCCATTGGCATCAACCACGGTCCGGAGCTCTGGCACAACGGAAGTCAAACCTGAGCCGCGGATTTGCGTGATGTCCCATTCGGCGAGAATCTGGGGCTGCGCGGCGAAGGGGGACATCTCCAGTTTCAAGAGCAGAGATTTCGTCAGAGGCTGAATCTGGCCGGAGATATCGATCTTGATGGGCGGGTTGGCGTCCGGCTCGTCCCCGAGAACTCTGATACCCTCGGTATTTCCAATCTGTAGATCGGAGACGACAATGGGAGTCGCCATCGGTCTGGTCCCGTCCTTTACAGTGAGTTTCCTGGCCTCCAGCGACAATTGGTCGAGGATAACGAGCGGGAGACGTTGTGCCTTTCGTGCGACACCGTTCATGCGGCCCGGTTTCCCGTCCGGCGCGGTCAGTTCCGTTGCTGGCTGTACATCGGTCGCAGAGTTTGCAGAGCTTGGCTGTTCGTCCGCCGGGGAAGGATGACCACCGGCCACCGGCTCGGAGGCCCAAATATCAAACCCAAGAAGACTCATCGTGCCTGACGCCTTGCGTTCGACGGTGGCCTCCAGACCCTGGAGAGATACCTGCTGGATGGATATCAGCTGCGCGTTCGGGTCGAAACGTTCGACGGCCAGTTCGGCCGAGTCGAAGCGCAGGAAAGGCTCTTCTCCAGAATTCTCGCCGTAATCCAAACCAGTTACGCTGACGCGGGCGCGCCGACCACCCTCAGGATGGCGCGTTAGCTCGCCGGCGATTCTGGCATGGAGTCGCCCCTCCTCCAGGGCCGGTTTCGCTCCTGGCGGCAGATAGGACAGTAGCGATCTGACATTGACCCCTGCGGCCTCCAGCGTCAGGTCGGCCCCCTGCTTTGACGGTGTGACTTGAACCTGCCCCGAGACGGTCGCCTGCTGCACCATTCCCGGGGCGCAAACGGTGGCGGTCATCGTTGCCGGAGGTGCCTCGACCCCCAGGGCAAAACCACTAAGGGCCAAGTCGATTGCCATGGCCTGGGATACAGTAGGCACTACGGCGCGGTCGGACCATTGGATCCTCGCCTCTTTCACCTCCAACCGACCCACCCGCACGGGCATGGCCGGCTGCCATTTCGTCGGTTCCGCTTGCGTCGGCTCTGATGTGGTCTCTTGCCCCGGGAGCATACGGAGGCCTGCGCAGGCAAGTACGCCGGATTCCTCACGCGCCAGTGTCACTCGTGGTTGCTCAATCGTGACACGCTCCACCTGAAAACCGGCGTCGCCCAGATTGAGTCGTTCGACCTCGATCTGATTGAGGGCAGCGAGTTCGGCGGTACCGTCTTTGATGGCCGCATCGCGGATCGTCCCCGAGCATTGGATCCCCTTATCTCCCCAAGCGACGTGGCCCTTCGTCTGGGCGGAGATACTCCCCTCCGTCATGGTGGACTCGGTCCCCAGAGTCTGAAGATAGGGGGTTATCCCGGCCAGGGCCATGCCTTCGCCCCGGAGGCTGAGGTCGAAGGATAGCCCGGCCTGCTCCGGCGCAATGGACCCGCTCAGTTCCACACGCTCGAAGGTCCCGGGACTGCGGAGCCACGCCTTCACCGAAGCGGGGGACACAGAGCCGCTCTCGGCGCCCAACACAAGGTTCGTCAGCTCGAATCCAAGGTCCGGCACGGCGATGGTCTTGGCGGGCGTGACCATCCGGTCTACAAAGGTCAACTCGTTGTCGTACCAAGACAAACGTCCGATCTCGATTCTGGCGACTCTCCTGCCGGCCGGGGCGGCCCCGGCGTCTCGAAGTGCATCCATGTTCCCAGATTGGGGTGCGACCGGCTGAGTACTCGCAGCGGCCTGTTGCGACCTTGGCTCAGACGAACTACCGATGAGCCGAAAACCCAAAACAGTTAGGCAGCCGGTCTCATCTCGTCCGAGGGCGAGGCGTTGCCCCGAGATATTCACCTGGTCAATGCGCGTTACCCCTGAATTGGGGTCGATCCTCATCCCTTGAGCGCCGATGGTCTTGAGGCCGAACAGCTCTTCCGTGTCCCGCAGACTGATATTCGCGATGGACGCGGACGCGTTGAAGGGCTCGCCGTCCGCCTGTGAGAACGTGGCGTTCACATCGCACGAGAACGTCCCGTCCTCGTAGAGAGACTCGAGGCCAAGCTCCCCGAGATGCGGTTGCAGTGTGTCTAGGCGGATTCCCGTTCCGGATATCTTGAGCGCCGCGGCGCTCTCAGAAGAGGACAGAACCATCGTTCCTTTGGCCTGGAGGCTGTCCATGATGCCAGGCGCGCCGAGGCGGGCGGTCAACGTCAATCCGTTCAATCGCGACGGCGCATCTTCGACAGTCACCTCGTTGAGGTCCAGCACCAGATCGGCCTGGGGGGATACGGACTGATCATGGAGTACGAGTCGCACGTCGCGTACCTCAACGACATCCAGGGACCACCGGGCCGTCGATTCACTTGGAGATGGCGAGGCACTCCGGCTTCCTCGGTCCACGGAATCGGCAGGTCGCGCCACCCCTTTCTTGGCTGTCGGTCTCCGTTGCGCGCGGCCGACGAATTGGAGACCACCCACCGAAAGCAGACCCGTGGCTTTCTTCCAGGCATGAACAGCACCTCCGCGCGCCTGTATCAGTCCCACACGAACGGCACCCGAGTCGGACAGGTTGGCGTCGACTACGGCGTGCTCCAGCGCGAAATGCTCCATGCCATCGATTGTCATGGTCGCGTTCTTTGACTCGAAGTGAACTTGGAGTGTCGGAGGTAAGGGCGAAGTTCCTGCTTCGCCTGGCGCGAGCGGCTGCCTCACCAGCGGGTCAACGTCGTTCGCCTCCGTCACCTGGGCTCCCTGAACCCGGACGGACCCAGTGCAGGCGAGCGCAAGGTTCCGGGCGTCTGGAATGAACCCCAAATCGGCCAGGTAGTCTTCCATCACAACAGGATGCAAGCCTTGGAGGGCAACCTTCACTTCAGCCAGAAGATCTCTCCCGCCAGCGGAACCCGTCCCCTCGATCCGTAATTGGTCCAGCACGGGGGGAGACGACAGGATGACCTGGAACCGCGTCTTGCGCTTGTCTGATCTGAGGTCGGAGAGCCGCACGTTCAGGTCCAACTGAGTCTCAAAAACCGGCGCCACGGTCTCGTCTCGAAAACGAACCTGCACATGCTGTAGCCTCAACGCGTCCATCTTCAGCGGCGGCGTAAGATCGATCTCACGCGGCGAGACGGAGGTCGGGGCTGCTTCGACACCGATATGTTGTGCCGCATCGCTTCGTTCGCGTAGGACTGCAAATAGAGTTCGCAGTTGCGGGAATGTGCCATCTTGGGCCCGGGTCAGATTGACGTCCATTCCGTCAATTTCGATGCGATGGACGACAAGACGGCGTGTCAACAAGGTCACCAGGGAGACATCTGCCCGGCAGTACTCGACATCGGCCAAAGGTGTGTTGGCATCGCTTGGCGCCAGAACGAGATGCCAGAGCTCCGCATCTCCGGTGAGCAAAGAGAGACTCAATCGTTCGTAGCGAGCTTCCAGTCCGTATTGCGCCATGGTCTTGTTGAGGATCCACGGCAGAAAGAGCCAGAGAATGATTCGCAGAACCACAACCACGACCGCCACGATCGCGCCGGCCCAGAAAAGGTATCGAAGCCAGCGAGGGCGACGGCCGGTCTTCCGCTCGGCCGGGCGGCCCGGCGGTTTGGCAGGCGCTCTCCTCTTCTCCGATCCGGTTACCTCAGCCGCAGGGGTATTGGCGATGGGCATCCTGTCCGGATGGTACGAAGATGGCTTGATTCTTCTCTTCTTGTGCCCCAAGGGATGCTCCTCTGGCTCTATTGTTGTTCCTGTACCACCTGGTCCAGGACCCCGCGTCTTTCTTTGGGTGAGGCGATGGGATCATAGCCCTCCGGCGCCCGGCCTCGGGCCGCCAACCATTCAAAGGCACGGGCCCTGGCAGCCGGCGAAATGTCCTCCAGATAGATAAAGTTCTCCAGGAGCAATCGCTGCCTCAAATCCTCGATGCTTGTGGCGTGCGAGACCATCTCTTTGAGAACGGAAGGGTGACGGCCTACCTCGCCGGTGTGACGAATCAGAATGGCCTCCAGGTCCGGTGGCGTCTGATCGGCAGACATCAAGTCCGCGAGGAATTGACACGTCGTCTTCTCCAGCCGCCATCCCAGCACGTTCGTTTCAAAGGGAGGCCCCGACGCACACGCGTTAGTAATCGCGTAGGCCAGATGGTCAACAACGACGTCCGTCGCCGACAGCGCGACATCCTCAATCAACGGCGTCCTAGTCTCTTGAGCGAGGTGCAACAACGCCCGCTGCTTGTGCGTGGGCGACTGAAGAAGTCGAATCGTATCTTCGAGGCCCCGCCGACCGGCGTCGAACCGCTGTCCTTCCCACCGGGCCGTGCCCAGCAGGTAGTCCCGGCACTGCTGCTGCAAAGCAGCATATGCGATAGCCTCATCCGTCCCCTTCCGCGGGGGCGGCGTCACCTCGATCAGGGCCGCAAACGCCGCGACTCCCTCCACATCAAACGGAGACGGCAGCACGACCGCTAACCGGTCCTGTTCCTGCAACTCCTGGGGTGTCAACAGGATCGTCTCAGTTGTGAACATGCCGGCGACAGTGGGTGGAGACGGCCCTTGTTTTCCTCCGGAGCTCGCGACGCTGTCGGCGTCGAGGAAAGCGATCTCCTCCTGGTTTCCGGTCGCCACGAGCGATATCTCCAGTGAAATGCCCGTCGCGGGCTGTTTTCTCCTTTCTTGTTCCTGCGGAAATCTCCGACGCACCTGGATCTCCAGCATGCGGATCGCGCCGGAATCAAAGACCGGTCGTTCCAGGATGCGAAAACTCACGCCGACCCCGTTGGGCAGAATGCCGCACAATCTCTCGACGGGCAGTGGCACGACTGGTCCGCTAGCGGCCATTTGCTCTCGGAACTGCGCCTCATCTTGAATGACTCCCACTGTGGCTCTTCTCAGGAGCCCGGGTACCGCCGTAACCGCCGTACTCGCCGGGAAAACCGCTATCATCTGAGCCCGTGACGCCACAGGCTCCAGGGCATTTCCGGAGCATTGACTCATTGCGAAAAGTGTTGCGGCAATGCCGAGAGAATCTTCGAAACGAAGTGAATTGCCGTCTGCCGGCTTGCCGCCGGACAGCGGCAGACCTTCAGAGTAACTCACATCATACTGCAACGTGGATCCCGGGAGACTACTCGAAGGAGTCTCAGGGCTCACACGGCAAGCCGTAAACACGACCATGACCCCACTCATTAAATATAGAACGGGTCGATACAAGCGCATCAGATTCTCGCGTTGGCAATTCAACTGTTGTTCCATGTTCGTTTCGGATACAAACACCCAGAGCCGTTGGCATGGCGTTCATCCGCCATCCTGTTCCCACAGCTTATCATATATCGGCATAGGGCACAAATGTTGTCCTGAAATCCATGTCCGGCTTGATGACCTTTAGCGCCACTTGTCTTTGAATCGCGTGCTCCTGTTGGGCCAGGAAGACCATGCCCATGCCTCCCTCCCCCAGGACCTTAAGGAGCCGATGCCGGCCCACACAGCTGCCGGGATGCTCTACGTTTGCTTCTGAAGAGACGGTCCTTTCCGGATCGGTTTCTTGCGTGCTGCCGGGTTTGTGGCCCTTCTCGTCGCCGACTTCGGCCCCGCCGGTGCCCAGCGACAGCAGACGACCGATCTGGTCGCGGTCCAAACCATACTTTCGCTTCTTGTCCATGATCCTGCACTCGCCTTGCTTGAGCGGAAACAGTTTTCTGGACCGTGATGTGTCTTCTTGCCTTCGATTTGGTGTACCGCACGCAACAACGTCGGTTTCCCATGCCCAAGGAGACCTTTACGGTCGCTACCTGATCAACGTGCACGATGCCGAGACGGCCCAGAAACGCATCCCGAAGGAGAAACTTGTTTCGCTGGACTTTGTCGCGTCCTCGGATTTGCCCGACCCGCTGGCTGCTGCCCGCCCGGAAGAATCCTTCAACTACGCCTGGGTATCTGCGGAGGGATAGGAAGCGAGACTACGCAGGGGCTTCAAAGTGCCTGTTCTGATTCTTCTGTTCAGTAGCGTCTGAATAGCATCTCTTCACGCTCTTGCCGTCGTTGTTCGTCCAAGGATGACGTATCCGGCTCAGGGTAATCGCAGTTACGAATACCTTCCACAGACGGATTCGGGGTCCTGTAGTAGCTTCTCGACGGCCCCTTGCAGCCAGCCAGGAAAGCGACAGCTGCCGGTACGACGAAGAGGATTCCGACAATCAGACCCAGCTTGCTCATCGCGTTCATCCTTGCTGTGGACGTCTCGTGGCTGCACATCCACCGTAGGTCCGTGCCGGAAGAAGAACCAGCAGGCCAACCGTCGATTACTGTCTCGCTCGGTGCCCTAATCCATCGGCTTCAGCCGCTCTTGTTCGTCAGGACAAGCCAGAGTGCGTGGATCATTCCTGGGATGCCGCCACAGAGGGTGAGCAGCAAGTTGATCCAGAAGTGAGTACTGATCCCTACCTGCAAGGCGGCCGCCACGGGAGGGAGGAGAATCGCGAAGACGATCTTGATCACACGCATGTTCGGATTCCTTTCGACTATGACGCGTTCCTTTGGAAATTGAAGGAGTATTCCGCGCCCCTGTCTACTCCCTGAGATTGAAAATCAGGGCGCGGGCCAAACGCGCCGACCACCATAACCGAGCTCTGAAGGTATCGGCGGAGAGGATACAGTGAGATGACCAGTTCTACCAGTGGCGATCCTCCATGAAATCGCATGGGGCCATTTCGCCCCGCTAAATTTACCAATCACGGGCTGAGCGTTTGGCTTGCAGCTCTTCTTGGCACGACCCTGCGGAGAGCTGGTCGCCTTGTACTTTCGCCTCAACTCAGGCATCGCTGGGCTTGGCCAACCACTGATAGGTTTTGCCTGCGGCCAGCGCGCCGGCGATGGGGGCTACCCAGAAGAGCCACAGTTGCGCCAAAGCCCAGCCGCGCACGAAAACTGCCGGTCCCGTGCTTCTTGCGGGGTTTACCGACAGGTTGGTCACAGGAATGCCAATCAGATGAATGAGGGTGAGGGCCAGACCGATGGCAATTGGAGCAAATCCCTGTGGCGCTCGTTCATCAGTCGCGCCCAAGATGATCATCAAGAACATGAAGGTCAAAACGATCTCCGCAACCAAGGCTGCCCCCAGGGAATACCCGCCCGGGGAATGCTCTCCGTAACCATTGGCAGCCAATCCACCGGCAAGACTGAAGCCGGTCTTGCCACTGGCGATGAAATAGAGTACCGCAGCAGCCACAATGCCCCCAGCTACCTGGGCCCCAATGTAGTGGGGAAGTTCCGCCGCTGGGAACCGCTTGCCTGCCCACAGGCCCAGTGAGACAGCCGGGTTCAGATGGCAGCCGGAGATGTGACCGATAGCATAGGCCATGGTGAGCACTGTCAGGCCGAACGCCAGCGCCACACCCAGCAAGCCGATTCCAACCTCCGGGAAAGCTGCTGCGAGGACAGCACTGCCGCACCCCCCAAACACGAGCCAAAACGTACCCATGAATTCTGCTGCAGACCGTTTTGTGAGAGACATACACCAGACTCCTTTCCTTGAATATCGGGCGTATCCTCCTTTACAGCTCAAGTCCCGACAGATCGCCGCCCTTTTCTTTCAGCGTGTCATAATAGACCGCGAAATGCTCTTTCAGCGCCGTCAGAACACTCTCAAGATCTTTGAGATCGGTCTTGAGCGATTGCGCTTCTTGCCCCAAGGCTTCAGCAATCGGAATCTCCTTTACCTTGGCGGTCAGCTTCTCCATCTCGCCCTGCTTGGCGAGGATGGCTTCCTTGTATTTGAGCGCCATGGCCTTCAGATCTTCGACGCTCATCGTTTCGGCCTCTGCTTGAACCTCGCTGACTGGCTTCTCTGGATCGACAGTCTCCGCTGTTATCTCCGCCCTTGTTGCACTCGCGGGCTCGTCCTCATCAGTCTTCTTGCCGCATCCAATCGCCGTCAGAAACAAAAACGCAAGAAGGCATGACAGGATTTCGTTTCTCTCAAGTCTCATCGCGGATCCCTTTCAAAAT
>Ga0272442_10006811_pt1 | contig 14907 bp, 17 predicted proteins | sample SSMForm2O_FD_200262 | JGI IMG/M metagenome (GOLD analysis project Ga0272442, IMG submission 200262) | Marine sediment archaeal communities from Little Sippewissett salt marsh, Falmouth, MA, United States - SSM-Form-2O | ecosystem: Environmental > Aquatic > Marine > Wetlands > Sediment ...
AGTCGAAAGGATCAGAACTGCTCGAAGCTGGTTTGAGAGCAAGCAAAGTGTAATTCGAAATGCTATAAGAGAATATATAAAATATTTAAGTCATAACGCTGTTATCATTCTAACTGCGTAAGTCCTAACAGAGTCAAATTGTGGCGAGGCGCCCTTCAGCAGAGCTGCTAAATATTCGGATGAAAGAAAACTATGGAACTGCATTAGACGTATGTTCATGTACAACAAGTATAAATACAGTAAATGTAACAAGTTGTTACGTCGCGATGCACCAACGTAAGGGGAATAAAGAGCATGAAAAATTCTGAAATTATTTGCATAATGGCGATTTTTCTGATATCATCGGCTCTAGGTTCCTGTGTAGTTGCACAGGAGCTGATGCCTGAAGAATACTGGGAAGAGGAAGTGGAGCCTGTTGCAGAGGAGCCGGTGCCTGAAGAATACTACGAAGAGGAAAGAGAAATGGGAGAGGCTATGCCTGAAGACTATCCTGCAAGATTCATACCCGGATTCTGCTTGGTTCACTCTTTGGCAGGGATAATTCTTGCTAGATTTGTCATGAGAAGTAGAGTTCTCTTCAGAGGTTAACCGCACAAACATGCCTAAAGATCGCGACTGGAACTGGATTGAGAGATTCTTTGGCAAAGTTTCAGCTAAGCATCAAAGAAGAGTATCCATTTCAATATTTATTTTATTATATTGCTTTTTTATATTATTTAGTGTGAAATTAGTCAGATACAATCTGGATTTTCACGGGCATATTGTGGCTATCTCTTCATGCATCTTAGTGGCATTACAGACGTCTGGGATTAACCACTTTATTAAAAAAATAAAAAATTTATTTGAAGTTCGGATTAAAGCTGTCGAGAATATTGGTGTACTTTATGATCAGATCTCGACGCAATTTGTAAATTCATGGAAAAAATATTTTATTATTTTCTCCGTCATTGCACCATTTATTTTAATAAGGGCGAACGACTTGATCAACGGTAGGATTATATTTTTTTATCAAGTTGAAACTACACTTTGGGCTATGCTGTTCGATATTTATAACCAACTTGTTAAATATTTTATTCTTTATTTGCTGGCCGTCAACTTATGGATTATGTTTAATATTTCCTGGATGTTAAATGAAGTTCTGAACGAATCTTACTATAGATCGATAAAAATAAACATTTTTAATTTTGGATTCAATGGTGTCTCACCCATCAGAGATGTTATACTCGAATTCATTATATACTATTTTTTTATAATTATATTATCTATCCTGACGTTCCTCACGCCGAAGGGATTTATACTGTACGACAGCTTGTGCCTCATGATACTGCTGGTGATAGGTGTTATTTTCTTCATTCATGGGTGGTATACAATACATAAAATCAGATTAAGAAGAATAAAAGAAAAAGTCAACGATATCAGTGAATTAATCGATAAACGAAGCCAGCTATTAATGGATACGATAAGTAGTGATGAAATTGATGAGAAAAAAATCAAATGGATCTCCGGATCGATAGAAACACTCTATGAGCAGAGAAAGAGGATATTAGATACTAAGAACAATACATACGATCCCATAGGCATTCTTACATTTATGGGAGGATTTATTAGTTCGCTAGTAACATTCATAAGCAAATTATATGCAAATGATACTATGCATGGGTTAATAAAGTATATTTTATATTATATCAAGCTGTATATTTAATCATATTTTTGAATGATAAACCTGCTAAAACAACATCAATAGATGATCCTGGGCCGATCGGCTCACTCGTCGATGAACTCCGTGATCCTCGTCTGCGCGAGGCGGCAGACCTCGCCGGGGATCTCGATGGGGTAGACCCCTGTAAGACATCCCATGCACAGCTGCTCTTTGGGGATTCCTATCGCCTTCACCAGCCCCTCGTGGCTTATGTAGCCCAGGGAGTCAGCTCCGATCACCGCCTCGACCCCGGCGACGGTCTTGTGGGCCGCGATCAGCTCGTCTCTTGTAGCCATGTCGATCCCCATGTAGCAGGGCGCGACTATCGGGGGGCTTCCGATCCTCACGTGAACCTCCTTCGCCCCCGTCCCCCTCACCATGTCCACGATCCGCCTGCTGGTGGTACCTCGAACTATGCTGTCGTCGACCATGATGACCCTGTTCCCCTCGATGTTGGGGCGGATGGTGTTCATCTTCAGCCTCACCGCGATCTCTCTCAGCTCCTGGCCGGGCATGATGAAGGTTCTTCCGATGTACCGGTTCTTCATCAAACATTCCCGGTACTTGATGTTCGACCGCTGGTGGTACCCGATGGCGAAGGTTATCCCCGAATCGGGTATTGGGGTTACGGTGTCTGCGTCTGAAGGATGTTCCTCGGCCAGGATGGAGCCGATCTTGACTCTGACGTCGTAGACCAGCCTTCCATCCATGATGCTGTCGGGCCGCGCGAAGTAGATGTACTCAAAGACGCAGTGGGCCGGACACTGCTGGTGGGATAGCTGATAAAAACGAACGTCGCCGTCCCTCGCGATCACCATCTCGCCGGGCCGGACGTCTCTCACGAGAACCCCGTTTAAAGTGTCCACTGCAGCGCTCTCGGAGGTTATGATCACGTCCGTGTCGGTCTTCCCGACGCATAGGGGCTTTATCCCCAGGGGATCCCTGACCCCTATGACGGTGTTTCCAAAAAGGAGGACGATGGAGTAGGACCCGATCGCCTTTCGCATGATGGTCCGGACCGCCTCGGCGGGATCCTCCCGCTCCAGCATCGCTCTGACGAAAAGACGGGCCATCACCTCGGTGTCGGAGGTGGAGTGAAATACCTCCCCTTCCGCTTCCAGCTCCTCTTTGAGCTTTCCGGCGTTGACGAGGTTGCCGTTGTGGGCGATGGCCACCGAGCTGTCCTTGTACTTAACCAGGATAGGTTGGCTGTTCTTGAGGGCCGATTCGCCGGTGGTGGAATACCGTACGTGACCTATGCCCGTAGGCCCCTCCAGAGCGTCTATCCGGGCGTTGTTGAAGACCTCGGCGACGAGGCCCATGGCCTTGTGGGTCCGGACGACCTTGCCGTCGTAGACAGAGATGCCGGCCGACTCCTGGCCCCGATGCTGCAGGGCGTATAGGGCGTAGTAGATCGACTTGGCCACGTTGCGACACGGATCCTCTGAGGAGATCCCTACCACGCCGCACTTGTCCTGCAACCCGGACCTCCGATCAGTTGCTGGCGTAGTTGCTGCTGTATTTCTGCCATCCGTAGCCGCGGAGCCTCTTGGACTTGCCGAAGCCGCAGGACGCGCAGGTCTTGTTATGGAAGTTGAAGGATACCTTGCCACAGCGACGACACTTGACGTGCGTCTTCTTCTGGCGCCTTCCCATCGATGGGGTGCCTTTTGTCATTTATATAACCTCACGGTGAAATGTAGACTACGTTATCTCCTCGGACGACGACCGTTCCGAGCTTCTTGGAATCTTCTCCCTCTTTGATCTCCTCGGTGTTGTCGAGCACCAGGTTCATGTGAATGTCGTAACCCTGAAGCTCTCCCCGAAACGCCCTTCCATCCTTGAGCTTGACTATCACGGGCCCGTTCAGCGATTCATTTAAAATATCAAGTGGTCTCTGAGCCATCGGCCTCTCTCCAGTCGTAAAGACAAAAGCTACTTGCGAGACTTGCACGTTGCGTATTTAAACTTGTCGGGGAATATGGTTATTATGAAAATCAAATCCAGGCACCACCTCAAGGGGAGCGAGTCGAAGAAGATCCTCAAGGCGATTGAGCCGTTCCTGGAAGAACCCAACGCCCTGCGAGGACTGTCTCTGGAGGTCGCCGAAACCGATCACGACTTCAACCTGATCCTTTTGAAGGGTAGGCCAGTCTTCATGATGCTGGAGGAAAAGCCCTTCTTCACGGTTCGTGGCGCCCTCGAGTTCGCGCCGAAGAAGAACATGGTGATCGTGGACTCTGGGGCCGTCAGCTACATCGTCAACGGCGCGGACGTGATGGCCCCCGGGATCGTGGAGGCCGACCCCGAGATCGCCCCCGGAGATCCCGTGGTGATAGTCGAGGAGAGACACCGAAAGCCTCTCGCCATCGGGACCGCCCTCCTTCCAGGCACCGAGATGAGAGGATCGGGGAAAGCGGTCAAATCGGTCCATCACGTCGGCGACGACCTGTGGGACATGGGCGGATGAAACCTCCGCTCAACCCTCCACCATAATAATTTATATCAGCAGTTTCACGTATATATTCTGAAATTTGATATATAGTGTGGTGGAGATATATGGGCGAAGATCTCGGCGATGTGATCCGCAACGGGTTCGATACATATCGGCACAACCTGAATATAAGCATCCCCTTCCTGCTGTACCTCCTCCTACTCATTTTGGCGGGATTCATCACAATGGCGATCATCTTACTTATTGGAGGATTCGAATCCGAGGAGCTTGTACCTCTTTGGATTTTGGTCTTTTTGTTGGCGATGGCGTTGGGATCTTTGTTTTGGGCAGGCACGGTTGGGATGGCAAAGGAGGCAACCCTGGAGGGAAAGACCTGCCTCAGAAATATGTGGATCGATGGGAAAGCGCATTGGTTGCAAGTTCTCATCGCGAGTGTTGGCATTCTCGTAATTTTGATGATCGGCGCGCTCGCGCTGATATATCCGCTATTCATTATCAGAGACGCCGCAGGATCTTTTATAAGTTTCCTCTTTTTTTGTGTTTCAGTGATTCTCATATTTTTCCTAATCGCCATAGCTCTGGTGAACATCGTTCCCGTAGCCATCGTGGTAGATAACCTTGGGGCTTTTGAGGGAATCGGGAGAGGACTTGGTTTTATCAGATCCAATAGGCGAGAAATGATATTGATCTCCCTGCTATATCTGGCGGCGTCGATCGCCATCGAGCTGGCGATAGCAGCCGTCGTCTTGGGGGCATCGGCGATCTTCGGGTTTGAAGACGTGATCTTTTCAGAATCGGAGGAGGCTTCCAACCTCCTATCGATCCCTACAGACTTCATCGAGCTGGTGGTGTTATATCCGCTCTTCTTCGTTTTGTGGACGAGGCTTTACATGTGCCGGACCGGAAAACTCGGCGATATGGGGATCGAGATGCCACCCCCTGACACCCCAACAGATCAGAACGAAGATCAAAAGGCAGGTCAGAATGAAGATCAGAAAGAGACTTAACCTCGCCGGGAGTTTGAGAATTATATGTACGAAGATATAGGGACCCTGATAGGAAAGGGTTTTGAGACCTGGAAGCGGAACCTGAACCTGGCCGTGCCCTTCGTGCTCATGATCGTGGCGATCATGTTGCTGGCCGTGGTCATGATGTTTCTGGCGTTTTATCCTCTGATCACTGCATCGCCTGACGCCTTGTTCATCGCAGGCGACGTCCAAGACCCAGAGCAGCTGATGGAGCTATTATCGAGCATGACGAACGTCGGCCTTGTGGCAGTGGTCGTTCTTCTCGGCATCCTGGCCATGTTCCTTGCGGGCTCCTTTTTCACCGCCGGAGCCATCGGGATGGCAAAAGAGGCTACCGATAGGGGAAGGGCCACCCTTAAAGAGATGGTGGCTTCGGGAAGACGCCATTTTCTGAGCCTCTTTCTGGCTGAGGTTCTGATGATGGTCGTCGTCTTCGCTGGATTCGCTCTCATCTCCCTCCCCTTCCTCTCGGACCTGGGGGCTATACTCGAGAGCAGCAACCCAGAATTCGGACCCCTCATCCTCTGGATAATCCTGCTCATAGCCTACGGCCTTCTGATATCTGTCCTCCTGGCGATGATCCCTTACGTCCTGGTCGTCGAGGGGCTCGGTCCGACCGGCGCGATAAAGGCGGGTATCGGGTTCTTCCTGAAAAATAAGATGGATGTCTTTCTGATCTGGCTCGTGGTCATGGCGGTCTCGGTGGCGATCCAGTTTTTGGGGGTGCCCTTTTCGGGATCTGAGGCCGCTAGCGCCATCTTCTCGATGGTTAGCGGGGTCGTGAGCGTATTGGTGATATCGCCTCTCACCACCGTCTGGTGGACTAGGCTCTACATGACGAGAGCGGGGAAGATCTCAGAGGCCCTCGTCGTTACGGACGAAGAGGTGAAGTACCTGTAGGGACTGATGACCCGACATGAGCATGCTGACGAACTTCAAAAGGCGGAGCGTGGCCTACCAGACCCTGGTGGCGGGTCTGATCTTCTTTCTGGTCTACACCCTCTACCTCGACTACACCGGAAACCCGGGCCTCGGCGAGTCGTTCTTCGCCGCGGCGATCTTCGCCTCCAGCTACTTCGTGACCTCGACGATAGTCCTGCGCAAAAAGGTCCCGAGAAGAAAATAGCCGAGATTGACCAACTTTGGAACTGATCAAGACCGGGCGCCGCTCATCTTCAAGAGCAGCTCTTCGCCGCTCTTGCTCCCCCGGGCGAAGATCAGGTCTCCTGCGCCGAGGGTCACCCTGGATTTGGGGTTGTAAGTCCATCTACCACCCCGCTTTACGGCCAAGACGTACATTCCGGTCTCTGTCTCCAGGTCCAGGTCGCCCAGGGTCTTTCCGTCCATCTCCGCTCCCGGGGCGATCTCGACCCTGGTTATCACCTCGTCTGACTCCCTCATGGCCATGGCCAGGATCGGATGGGGCTCGATGTCGTGGAGGACGACGTTTGCTATCTTGAGGGCGGCATCGCTGATGATCTCTGTCGAGACCGCGAGGTGTAGAAGCCCCCGGAGGTTTTCGATGTCGTCGACGTGCTTTGCCGCCTGGAGGACCCAGCGCTGGAGGTCGTACTTCATCTCGTCCATCTCCTGCTCGATCACCTCGACCTCGATGGCCACCTCCTCGCTGTCGAAGAGGACAGCGGTGTAGGCGAGGCCCACCGCCAGCTCCGACCTGTTCTTCATCTCGACTATGATGTCCACGGCCCGGTCGAGCTGACCGATCCCGCTCTCCTGGTAGACCTTCGAGGCCTGGGGTTTGCCCGTCGTCATCTCGAGGAATTGGGGAACGCCCTCGTCGTGACCTCTCGCAAAGAGGATGTCTCCCGTCGTGATCTCAATCTCGGGCTCAGGATCGTAGATCCAGCTCTCGCCGCGCCTGATGGCGATGACGCTCATCCCGCCCTCCGTCTCGAAGGATATATCATCAAGGCTCTTGTCCGCCACCTTCGAATCCGCCCCAACCACCGCCCGGGCCACCGTCTCGTCGGCCCGGCGAAGGTCCTTTTTGAGCTCGTGGGGTATCCCCATCTTCAGAAGGACGATGCTGGCTATGTCCCCCGCAGCGTTCGATATTATCTCCGCCGCCGAGGCGATCTGGAGGACGCCAGAGAGGGCCTCGGCGTCCTCGACGGTTCTGGCGGCGAGCATCGCCGATATCTGGACGTGGTAGTCGTAGACGTCCATCTTCTCCTCAAGCCTGATCACCTCCATCGCCAGATCTTCGTCGTCGTAGAGGACCGCGGAATATCCCAGATCTACCATCAGCTCGCTGGTGTCTTTCATCTTGACCAGCAGTTTTTTCATGCTTATGGGGCAGTATTCGATCTTTCTCATGCCGCTCTCCATCGTTCTCTTTCCATTATTGATTAAATAAAAGTGTCGTTCCCCTTCAAACCTATCTTCGACCTTTGAGCCATAAATATAAGTCATCTCGCATCCATATTTTTGGTCAGGAGGATATGAAGATGGAGTTTGAGACCGTAAGGCTGGACATCCCCGAAAACTCTAACCTGATTCTGGGCCAGAGCCACTTCATAAAGACCGCAGAAGACCTCTACGAGGCGATGGCCGGGACCGCCCCAAATTCCAAGTTCGGTATCGCCTTCTCCGAGGCGAGCGGACCCTGTCTCGTCCGATCTGAGGGAAACGACCCGGAGCTGATCATGGCGGCGAAGGAGAACTCTCTCGCCCTGGGGTGCGGCCACACCTTCGTCATCCTGCTCCGGGATGCCTTCCCCATAAACGTCCTGAATGCGGTGAAGGCGGTCCAGGAGGTCTGCGGCATCTTCTGCGCCACCGCAAACGCCGTGGAGGTGGTGGTGGCGAGGACCGAGCAGGGGGGAGGGATCCTGGGCGTCGTCGACGGCTCATCGCCGGAAGGGGTCGAGTCGGAGAAGGACGTGGAGGAGAGGAGAGGGATGCTGAGAAAGTTCGGATACAAGCGATGACCAGGATGGATCGAGTCGTCAAAAACGGCAGAGTTTACTTCGACGGTCGTCTCCAGAACGTCGACCTCTGGATAAGGGACGGGAAGATCGCCGCCCTTGGGGGCAATTATCAAGCCGAGGAGACGATCGACGGACGGGGAAAGATCGTCCTTCCTGGCGCCATCGATGTCCACGTCCACTTCCGAGATCCCGGCTACACTTACAAGGAGGATTGGGAGACGGGCTCGACCTCGGCCGTCGCCGGGGGCGTGACGACCGTCGTCGATCAGCCGAACACCGATCCCCCAACGGTGGACGGCCGGTCTTATCGGATGAAGCTCGCGATCGCCGAGAGGCGCTCGGTCGTCGACTTCTGCCTCAACGGCGGGCCGGGCCAGGTGAAGAAGCTCGCCGAGCTGGGGGCGTCTGCCATCGGCGAGATTTTCACCTACGACCACGATGAAGACGAACTGCAGAAGATCCTGGATGAGACGGCCAAGGCGGGGCTGATGCCCACGATCCACGCCGAGGACCTGGAGGTGATCCGGGAGAGCACTGAGCCTCTGAGAGATATGCGGGAGCCGCAACTCTACTCCCTGGCCAGGCCCAACCGTGCGGAGTCGAAGGCTATCGAGAAGGTCCTCACCATGACCGAGAGAGCCCACATCTGCCACCTCAGCACCTTCGAGGGGCTGGATCTCGTCAGAGCAGCGAAGAAAAAGGGGAAAAAAGTGAGCTGCGAGGTGACCCCCCACCACCTCCTGTTCACAAAACGAGACTGGCGACGTCAGGGCACCTTCCTCAAGATGAACCCGCCCCTCCGGGACTTTCGGGACAAGGACGCCCTCTGGGAGGGGCTCAGGAAAGGAGACGTCGACGTCGTCGCCTCAGACCACGCCCCCCACCTCCCCGAGGAAAAGAAAGACGAGATCTGGGACGCGCCGCCGGGGGTTCCAGGCGTCGAGACTATGCTGCCTCTGATGCTGGTGGCCGTTCGGTCCAACCTCCTCTCCCTGGATCGGATGACCGACGCCCTCTCCCGGAGGCCCGCCGAGATATTCGGCCTCACCTCCAAGGGCGCCATCGCCGTGGGGATGGACGCGGACCTCGCCATCATCGATCCGAGGGCTGCCAGCGACATCAGGGCCGACCGGCTCCACAGCGGGGCCGAGTGGACACCCTACGAGGGGAGGCGCGCCCTCTTCCCCGCCATCACCATGATCCGGGGCGAGGTGGTATTTGCGGACGGGGAGCTCTTCGCAAAGCCGGGCTTCGGGAGGAACCTTCCCGGACCGGGGCGGAAGAAAATAGTGAAGGCGAGGTCTGAAGATTGAAGTAAAGTACGCGAATTTTGTAAAAATCTGAGGTGTTTATTATGAGAGAGGATGCTGAAAGGATGGTGGGTAGAGCCGTCATGGAGTCGATGAAGAGGTCAGTCCAGGCGAGAGATGTCTTCAGGAAGATGCTGGGGGACGTCTTCGAGAACCTCCCCGAGGCGGGGGAGGCTCCCGCCGTGGACGTCATCGACACCCCAGAGGAGGTCGTCGTATTCGTCGACCTTCCGGGGACGAAGAAGGAGCTGATCGATCTTGGGGTGACCGAGGACGCCGTGACCGTCAAGGCGAAGTTTGAGCGCCCTTCGGGAACTTACCTCCTCAGGGAGAGGCCCGAGGCGGAGACGGGCCGGAGGGTGAAGCTCTCCGCCGAGGTGAAGCCGGAGCAGGTGAAGGCCAAATACGAGAACGGGGTTCTCGTCGTCCGCCTCCCAAAGCTGATCGTGGTGAAACCCCACTCGGTCCCCATAGATTAGACTCCTGAACGGAAGAAAAATAATCAAAAATAGGAGGAGGCTGTGGCGAGTTCACTTGTTGCTCGCCATAACCTCTTTGGTTACCACCCTGTAGGTGTAGTCTATCGTCGCTTCCTGGCGGGGCAGAATCTCCAGCTCCCACTCCAGGCCCGTAGCCGTCGTCTCCTTCGGCTCGGGCACCGCTGAGATCATCTCGGCCTTGAGGGGCTTTCTGTCCGAGACCTCAGCGGTGGCGTTCCGATCTACGTTGCTCTTGAGGCTGAGATGATAGGTCCAGGTCTCCGTCGTCACCTTCATCGCCGAGGTGGTGTTTCCGGCTCCCGGCACCTGTATTATATCCTCAGTGGAGTTGTAGTTTGCAAGCTTCCTTTCAACCTTCAGGTCTGCCGAGGACCCGACCTCAATCTCAGCCTCGGTCCCGGTGGGGGTGAAGGGGACCTCCACTTCCGAGACATACTCATCGTTCTTGTAGAGGAGGGCACTTCCCGCAGGCCAGGGGTCCTTCATGGTGTTGTTCGCCTTGACCACCTCCGTCACCGGCCCCTGGTTCTGATAATAAGCGTCCCATACGTAGCTCCTCGTTATGGGGGCGGCCTCCTCGAAGAGGGGGAAGCCCACCTCCTTGTCCATCTCCAGGTCCTTCCTGCCGTCCAGCTCGTAGATGTAGAGGGTCTCAAGCTCGCCTGTGGCGGGCGCAGGGGCCGCCTTTGGGGCGTACGCCACCGGCTCAGGAGCCGCTTCCTCAGCCATGGTGTAGTCGACGAGGCCCGCAGCATCTCTGAAGGCCACCACCGGCTCCACCTGGGGCGGGCCAGAGACGAGCTTCAGCCTGACCTCTTTTAGATCCTCGCCGAAGTTGTTGGCAACCACCGCCTGGGCGGATACCAGGACCGTCTCCTCCTCCAGGTGGACGGAGTAGCTCGGCATCCAGAAGCCCGCCCTGGGCATCAGGTAGATGAGCTCGAACTGTTGGACTCCTGTGGACGAGACGTTGAGGGTGTACTCGGGATTGTCGTCGTAGACGATCTTCTCGACGACGGCGTTGGTGACGGCAAACCTCACCGACTCCATCTTAACCGATGACGGCAGGTCCAGGACAAACTGATGGACGCCCTCCGTCACCTCCATCTCCCCGGTCCTCTTCACCGTGGCGAGACCGTCGGGATAGATGGTCACCGAGTCGACGGGAAGGCTGATGATGGTGATCGCCTCGATCTCGCTCGAGCCGTCATCGGCGGCTGAGGCAGGACAGAGGGCCAGGATCAGCACAAGAAAAGCCAAAATCTTCTTCATGATCGATACCCCATATATGCCTGAGACGTATACACCACCTTATTATATTATGCTTTTCCAGCCCTTCGATCCGCTCTTTCACCTTTACCATCTTCTTCCCCACCTACTCTGCCATCTTCTCCATCACCTACTCCGCCGTCTTCTCCATTATCTTCTTCTAACGAGCACCTCAATTCTCATTCTCGCGGGGCGGCGTCGCAACGCTTATATCGGTATATCGAACTTCCCACCCTGAGTCGTACGGTGATGTTCTCATGTTTCTGGACTTCTGGAGAGATGTCGAGTCGCTCTTGCGCGACGCCATGGATCGATGCGGGTTTGTGCTTCCCGAGACCGAGACCAAGATCAATGGAAACGATCTTCTGCTGGAGACGAGCCCCCATGCCGACCTCGCCTCAACCATATCCTTCAGGCTAGCGCCCCTTCTCAAGAAGAATCCCGCAAAGATCTCCCAGGAGCTGAAAGAGGCGACGGTCATCGAAGAGAACGGCACTGTGGAAAGGGTCGAGGCGATGGGCCCCTATCTGAACTTCTACGCTAACCGCCGCTTCCTCGACTCGGCGGTCCGAGAGGCCGAGGGCGATCGTTGCTGGACGGGGTCTTTGACCGAGAGGGTGATCGTCGAGCACACCTCTGCAAATCCCAACGGCCCCCTCCATGTGGGCCACATAAGAAACTCCGTCATCGGAGACACCCTGGTGCGGATCCTCCGCCGGGCGGGCTGCGAGGTCGAGGCCCAGTACTACGTCAACGACATGGGCCGGCAGATCGCCATCGTCGTCTGGGGCTGCGGGCGGTATCCTCTCGACGACTCGAAGGCAGACCACGCCATAGCCAAGGTCTACATCCAAGCGAACAAGGACCTGGCCGCAGAGCCGGAGCTGAAGGCGGGTGTCGATCGGCTGATGCAGCTCTACGAGTCCGGCGACTCGGAGACGGCGGCGAAGTTCAAGGCGGCGGTGGATTACGCCCTCTCCGGGATCGAGGAGACCCTGAGGAGGCTGAACATATCCCACGACTCCTACCATTGGGAGGGCGAGTTCGTTCTGGACGGATCGACGACCAGAGTCTTCGAGGCCCTGGAGTCGACGGGCTTGACCGAATGGGAGGAGGGCGCCCTCCAGCTCGACCTCTCGGGCCAGGGATTTGAGAAGAAGCTCGTCCTTAAGAGGTCTGACGGAACCTCTCTTTACACCACAAGAGACCTGGCGTACCATAAGTGGAAGGCCGAGAACTCCGACCGGATGATCGACGTCCTGGGAGCAGATCACAAGCTTATTTCAGGCCAGCTCAAGGCGGCCCTCCGCCTCATGGGGGTCCGGGAGCCCGAGATCGTCATCTTCGAGTTCGTCTCTCTGCCGACCGGCTCCATGAGCACCAGGAAGGGGAAGTTCATATCCACCGACGAGCTCCTCGACGAGGTGGAGGCCCAGGCTTATAAAGAGGTGACAGCTCGAAGGCCCGAGGAGGCGAAGGAGTTCAGGCGGGCCGTGGCGAAAGACGTCGCCCTCGGTGCCGTCAGGTACGACGTGGTCAAGGTATCGCCTGACAAGGCCACCGTCTTCGACTGGAAGGCGGCCCTGGACTTTGAGAAGCTATCGGCGCCCTTCATCCAGTACTCTCACGCGAGAGCCTGCAGCATCCTGGTTAAGGCGGGCGACCTCGGCGAGTTTGACCCCCGGCTTCTCACCGCACCCGAGGAGATCGATCTGATCAAGAGGATATCTCAGTTCGACCTTGCGGTCGAGCTGGCGGCCAGGGATCTGAAGCCCCACATGCTCGCCACCTACGCCCGGGAGCTGGCCGAGATATTCAACCAGTTCTATCGGTCCAGCCCCGTCCTGGAAGCGGATCCGGGCATCAAAGAGGCGAGGCTCGCCCTCGTCAAGGCGGCCCGAAACTGCCTCCGAGCCACGTTGGAGACTCTGGGAATTCCGGCCCTAGAGTCGATGTGAATTAAGCAGACTTCCAAAAAAACCAGGATTATGAACCTCGGAGAGCGAGACGCTCAGACGGCGCTGAGATCTTTCACCTCCGAGGCGCGTCGCCCCCTTTCCCGTATTTGCAGCCCACTTCATCAGATTCTCCAAAAGTTTTTGTATCATAAGAGCTATAGAAAACGCTGGGGGTGTTACACTTGAGCTTTAAAGGAGCATTGATTTCGCTTTTGATCATATTCGCTGTCGGATTCGCCACGGCAGATGGTCAATGGACTGAAGGGCTGATCTCCGATTCCGGCGAAGACGGGGTCGATATGAGTTTCGAAGCGACCTATTACGGCGAGGGCGAGGGCGGGCTGGTCACGGCGCTGATCGGGTCGCCCGATGGCCTGGAAACTTATCGATCAACCATTTCTGGATCCTCCGGCCTTGCTGAGGCGTACTACAGCACCGAGGCGCCGGCATCTGGCGGGGGCGACGTCCAGCAGTACTCGATCTCAGGGCGCGAGCCCTCCACCGTATACTTCGGGGGAGAGTCTACGTCCTACTCGACCTATCGTTCCACCTACAGCGGCACAAACTCCCTCTGGATTCTTGGGTCCTGGAGCTGGACTCAGTACGCATCATGCCCCCTTTGGGCCTATCTCCAGCTTCTCGCCTACTCTCCCAGCGGAGGATCGGCGGATTTGTACGAGATATACCCGAGCGGCAGTGTGGACAAAAATACGTACCGCTTCTGGCCTGGCTACTCCAGAATAAACTTCCGTGCTGACGCCGTAGGAAGGCACATCCTCCTCTTCGTCGTCAACAACCAGCCGAGCAACGCCGTCGTCATCGACGTCTCGAGCGGCGGATGGCCGCCAAGTCCCGGGCCGGGTCCGGTGCCCTCCTACGCTCGGGTGACAGTCAAGTCGAGCTGGCTTTCTGGATACAGCGTCAGCGTCGACGACACCCGAAGCTACAACGACGGCAGCGACGGCAGATTAGACGGGGTCGTCAGCTTTTCCGTAGCGGGGGACCAGTACCATACGATAAAGATAACGAGCCCAGGCTATTTGAAATCGTACACCAGGCTCTTCAGGAGCGGCTACGCCTACACCCTCACGATGTGAGGGGAAAGACCAGCACGAGGGACAGATCCGATCTATGTAAAATGAGTTCGAGGGAGAGGGTCGAAGACTCAAGCCCTCAAACCAGATTTTTTGGCTCTTCGAAGTCGATTCGGTTTTAAGGCCTGAGCCTCAGGACCAGGGCTGCCGCCAGAAGGCCCGTTGCGGCAAATAGCGCCTCGAAGCCCGGCTGCTCCTCGGGCTCAGTCTCGGCCTCTGCCGCCTCTTCTTCGACCTCGGCCTCTGGCTCGGAGACTACCTCCTCCTCAACGACGATCACTTCTTCTTCGTCTTCGAGTCCCTGGCCCGTCCCCTGGGCCTCTTCTTTCATCTCGGGGTTTTCGATTCCGGTTCCAGCCTCGTGAATTCCCTTTGGTCCAGCATCCTCGCCGCCGGAGCTCGAGGCGAGTGCAGCCGAGCAGAGGAAGGCGAGGACCAACAACGATGCTACAATTTTCTTCATGATAGTACCCGTCTATCAAGTAGCTAACATATCATATAAATTGAACTATAGAAGACTTCGATTATCCTGCAATTGGCATTCTGTGAAGGACTTTACCTCAACATTTTCGATCTGAACGTTCCCTATGTCGTTTTTCCCTCCAAATTACGACCAATTTTTGCAGTTCTGTCCTCTAATTTT
>Ga0272442_10006812_pt1 | contig 14905 bp, 9 predicted proteins | sample SSMForm2O_FD_200262 | JGI IMG/M metagenome (GOLD analysis project Ga0272442, IMG submission 200262) | Marine sediment archaeal communities from Little Sippewissett salt marsh, Falmouth, MA, United States - SSM-Form-2O | ecosystem: Environmental > Aquatic > Marine > Wetlands > Sediment ...
CGTCGGCGTCCGAAAGCAGAGCCAGTTCGGTTGGGGTGAGTTCGCGTTCGTCCCGCCGGGTGGGCTTCTGGAATACATCGGAATTCTCCGCCTCCACGGGGAATGGCGGTCCGCCCAGCAGGAATCGCTTGTTTTTGTCTTTTTTTACGTCGTTGGTTTCCTTGGGAAGCTGGATCTCGGAAACTTCCATGACCTGCCAATCGTCATGGCTCTTGGGAATGCTGCGCGGGGCGGTGTCTTCTTGTTCGACGGAGCGGAATATGAATTCGCTTCCGTCATCGCCGGAAAATACGCCCGGGTCGGTATCGGTGTCCCGGGGAAGGAAAGGAAACTCATCGGTTTTCTCGTCGACAAACAGGCGGACCGGTGCGGTGTCTTCGGTTACCTTGCGACCGCCCAGGTCGTCCGCTGATTCCGATTGGCGCATGTGCGGCCAGGTGTCGTCTTCCGTCCGCCGCTTCGGGGTTTCCGCCGGCTCTCCGGTCAGATTCAGGTAAGTGTCTACCAGCAACTTCAGCTGGGCGGGCAGATTCAGGCGTTCCTCCAGGTGAAGCCGGGCCTGGTTGCCCAGACGGGTCGCCTGTTCCTTGTTGAGCAAAAGGGTCTTGGTGGCTCCGGCCAGGCCCCGGGTGTCACCCGGAGAGAAGAGCATCGCATGCACCCCGTCTTCGACCAGTTCCATTACCGCCGGCAGCCGTGAGGCGATCACCGGTTTGCCGGCGGCCATATATACCAGGAGTTTGTGCGGTGTGGATGCGGCCAGGCTGTTGCGTTCGTGGCTGCCGAGCGGGGCCACGCAAACACTGGCGCGGGCCAGGACCTGACCGAGTTTTTCGAGCGGTACCGGATCGAGGATCTCCACCTTGCGGGCCAGGCCCATCATCTGCACCTTGCCCTTGATCTCCCGCAAGAAAGGTTCAGCCTTGGGGACGACCATGAGCAGCCGGGCCGGGAACTGCCGCGGTAACTCTGACATGGCCGCCAGGAGGGAGTGGATTCCCTGCCAGGGCATCAGGCTTCCCAGGTAGAGGATGGTCCCCGAGGGGCCCGGTTCGGTCGCGAGCCCCTCGAAGAGCTTCAGGTCTACGGCGGGCCTCAGGACCTTCAGCTTATCATCGGGCACTTTGCGTTTCTTGAGGTGATCGGCGATGAGCTGGGAGCCGGCCAGTACGCAGTCCGCCGCCTTGAAGCAGCGCTCTTCCTGCTGTTTGAGAGGATAGGATTGTTCCACCACCTTGACTTCGCCGGGGTACTCCGCTCTGAATTGCACCGAAGCGAGTTCGTGCACTTCATAGATAAGTTTGAAGTCAGCGGACTTCTTGCGGGTGGCCAGGGCCATTCCTTCCCAGATGGATGTGAAATGGCACAGGCGGTAGTCTTCGCTGTCCAATTGGCGGTTGAGGGCGCGCTGGAAGGTCTTGACCTTCGACAGGAACGGACCTCCGCCCACCGGAACCCGCAGAAGCCGGGAACCATGGAAGCGTTCGATGTGGGAGAGATCTTCCGATTTGAGCGAAAGGGCGTCCACCTCGTAGTGGCGGGCCAGTTCTTTGATCTCTTCTTCCACCCAGCAGGAAAGCCCCGCCGGAGAGGGAATTTCCCGGAAGGAAGCGTAGAGTACCTTGCTCTTGTTCTGGCTCTCTTTAGGCATGACTCGAACCCTTTATATACTAACTGGTTCGGGTGTGTACAGGCATCGGTCAGCTGGACGGGCCCGGTCCGGCTTCACTTAGAAAAGTGCCATTTGTTCGGAGGGTTGCAGCACGGAGGCATCGTGTCCCGCCCTGGTGAGCTCGGCGGAGAGGGGCGCGGCCGCCGGCCCCGACAAGCGTATCTTCCTCGCGCCGGATTCACGGGCATAGCGCAGCAGGGCCGGGTGGTCGGCGTGCCCCGAGAGGACGAAGGCTGCATCCGGTGATTGCTCCAGGGCGTCCGGTCCGTCCAGCGCCCGTCCGGTGGCCACACAACTGCGCGCGCGCCTCAGGCGCGCAATTGTTTTCGATTGGTGCAGGTGAGGGGGAAAGATGACCACTTCTCCCCGGGAGGGGGAAATCCTCAAGCAACGCACGTTGGGCAGCTGCACGCCCATGGCGCGGTAGATGCGGCAAATCTGATGGATGGATTTGTGCACGCGAACCGGCAGACCGTGATGCGAGAATATACTCGCCAGCTCCGGCGCCTTGCCCAGCGGGGGCGCGAATACGATCGGCTGCTCGCCGTCGTCGAGAGTCCGCCGGGCCCAGTCAACCATCCTGGCTTCCTCCTCCCGGCGATCCGGAAAGACATGCCGGGGGAGGCCGTAGGTGGCCCGCATGACCAGCACGTCGCATTCCAGCACTTCGGCTTGTCCGGCCGTGCGGGAGGGGACCAGTTGAAAATCACCGGTGTAAACCAGCTGGCTGCCTTCACGGGTGATGCGGACCTGGGCCGCTCCCAGCATATGGCCGGCCGGACGCAGTTCCAGATCCAGCTCGCCGAGCGAGAACCGGCGGTAGAACGGGGAAGTCAAGGCCCGGCCCCGGCCGATCTTCTTGCGCAGCAGGGCCGCGGTGGCCTCGGACGCCAGGATTTTCTTGCACCGACCCTCCGGATCGATATGAGCATGGGAAATGAAGCCCAGATCGGTTTTCCGGGGGGCGTCCAGCCACAGGATGCTATCCTGCACGTGAATGCCCTGGTTGTATTCGACGTCGATTCCGTTTGAGCGGGGCATGGCCACATGCTTGTAGTCTCGGGAGATGTGCCTGTCAATACCGCTGATCACTAACTTGCGGTAAAACCGCCCGTGGTGTAGAAATTCCCAGTACACGCGCATAAGGCTCCGGTTGGCGGGGGCAGATGGAGGTCTTGGTGAAACCAACACATAAGTCCAAGTATCTGGCGGTGTTGCTTGGCGGGTGGATGCTCTGGTCGGGGATTGGCTGGGCCCAGGAGGCCGCACCGGCCGCAGAGGAAACCGAAGAAGTGGAGCCCACCCGGGTCGAGCTGGAGGATCCCTTCAAACCCCGCTACATCCTGGAATCAATTGAGGTTCGGGGCAACAGCAAGACCCACGGCGAGCTGATCCTGTCATACGTGCATCTCAAGCCCGGGGAGGTCCTGGACGAGGAGAAGGTGGAGATCAGCCGCGTGCGCCTGCTGGCTTTGGGTTATTTCAAGGACGTGCACATGAGCCTGGAGAAAGGCTCCGAGCGCGGCCGGGTCAAGCTGGTAGTGGAGGTGGACGAGCGTAATACTATCATCATCGACGACCTGTTCGGCGGCTTTTCAGAAACCAATCCGTTCTGGGGCGGGATCGGCGTCTCGGACATCAACTTCCTCGGTCGGGGCCTGGTGCTATCCGGAGCCTTCGTGGCCTCCGAGTACCAGCAGGCCTACCGTCTGGGGGCGTTCTGGCCGTCGATCTTCAACACCAACCTGATGGCCGGAGTCGAGGCGCTGGTTTCTTTGGGAGAGGAAAGAAAATTGGAGGACAGCGCTTGCGACCGGGACCAGGGCCTCAAGTACCTGCGCGCCGGGGGAGTGCTCAGCCTGGGCATGCGGGTGGACCGGGTCCACCGGATCAACTTCGAGCTGCACGGGGAGCATATCGAGGATTCTTCGAACCGAGGTGATTGGTGCGACACCGACCCGCATCCGTTCGATGGGTATCTGCGTACCGGTCAAAGCACCTTCTGGTCATTGACCTTCCGCTTTGAGCGGGACACCCGCGATGACTTTTTCCTGGCCACCCGGGGCATGCACCTGGTCATCAGCGTCGAGCTGGCCAGCAAGATCTTCTTCGGGAGCGACTACGAGTTTTCCAAGTACATGGTGAAATACGAGCATTCCTTTCCGGCGTTTCTGGACCATGCCTTCCGGGTGTCGGTCGTGGGCGGCCTGATCCAGGACGTGGGCGAGCAGGGCAGTCCCTTTTTCAAGCGGTTCTACGTTGGAGACTACGCGTTTTTCCAGGTGGACAAGGATTCGCTGCCGCGCAACCTGGAGCTGAATTTCTCCAAAGTTGTGGACTACGGCGATCTGATGGCCTCGATCGGTGCGGAGTACGACATTCCGCTCTGGTCGCGGGGCAAGTTCTTTTACCGGGGATATGTATATGCGGCGGCCAACTTTTCCTATGTGACCAAGGCGGATTTTCTGGCTTCAGAGGAAGAATGGACCGGGAGAACCAAGCGGCCGGTGTCAATGGACATCGGCATGAAGGTGGATACGCCGATCGGGTTGTTCACGTTCTCGCTCGGCTACGTGTTTGATCTGATATTCTGATGAGCGCTGCGCGATTCAAGGCCGGGTTGTACGCTGTTCTGGCGGTTCTTTGCCTGGTGGCTTTGGCCTATGCCCAGGTTAAAGAGAGCAAGAGCTACAAGCAGGACATGGATCTGGCCTGGCGGTCCGGGGAGCTGGAGCTGTCGATGACTTTCGCGGAGGTGTTCAACCAACGGCACCGCAAGCGCCTGAAGAGTGGATTCACCAGCCGGATTCTGGTGCACGCCCAGCTTTTGGAGCACAAGCAGGGCACTCCTCTGGCCCAGGCCATTTTGCAGTACAAGATAATCTACGACATGTGGGAGGAGAAGTTCGCAGTCCGCTCGGAGGGTCCCAAGGGCGATCGGGGTTTTCAACTGGGTTCCATGGAGGAGTTGGTCAAGAGGTGTGGCGCGCTCAACAGGCTGCAACTCACTCCGGTAGTGGAGCTGCCCTCGGGAATGAAGTATCGAATAGAGGTACGTATCGTGGTGAATCCCATGTCGGCGGAGCTGAGAAAGAAGGTGCGGGAGTACCTCTCCAATCCGGACGGGAGCTCGCACATCGGCTCTCCGCGCTCGTTCTTCGGTTCGTTTTCCAAGATCTTCGTGGACGAGAAGGCCTTTCAGGCCGATGCGGTTTACACTTACCGCTCCGGGAAAAAGACTCTGCCCGCCCGGCAAGGGGCCGAATAAGACATGCTGCGCATACGCAAGTTCGAGTGGAAGATCATACTGGCCCTGCTGATGACCGCGGCGGCTCCCCTGGTGATTACCGTGTTTCTGGTCGATCGCCTGGTGGAGGAGAGCATGGCGGTGGGCGTCAACGAGCGGGTCCTGTCCGGGCTGAGGGCCGGGGTGGATCTCTACAAGGAGGCCATCGAGGCGCGGATAAAGGTCGTGCGCCTGCAGGGCCGGTCACTGGCCGGGGATCCGGTGTTCCAGAAGGCGATGGGCAAGGGGGATCTGGAAAAGGCGCGGCAGCGGATCGAGGAACTGGTCGGCGGCAATCCCTCGGTGGGCCGGGTCCGCGTGTTGGCGGGAGACGGGGTAGTGGTCGAGGAGAAGAGCCCCCGGGATTTTCCAGAAGCCCAGTACCGGTCCAAAACCGAGGAGTGGGGGCTGCCCGACGGGCATCGCCTGGAGGTGACCTTCGTCATCGAGAAAAAGTTCCTGGCTGCGTCGGACCAGTTGCGCGAGCTGGTGCTGACCCTGGAGAACGTGCGGGAGAACTTCCAGCCCTGGACCATCGGTTACTACAAGCTGTTTCTGTTCATTTACGTCTGGATCCTGGTGGCCGCGGTGGTGATCGGTCTGCTGCTGTCGCGGAGCGTCACCCGTCGGGTGGCCAACCTGGTCAAGGCCACCCGTCAGGCCGCCAAGGGCGATTTGAACGTCCGGGTCTCGGTGAGGAGCCGGGACGAGATCGGATCGCTTTCGGAGTCATTCAACCGGATGATGGACGAGATTCAGAGAGGGCGCGATCGCATCGTTTATCTGGAGAAGATTTCCTCCTGGCAGGAAATTGCCCGCCGGCTGGCCCACGAGATCAAGAATCCGCTGACGCCCATTCAGTTGGCGGTGCAGGAGCTGCATCGTTCCTACCGGGGCGACGATCGGCAGTTCTTGGGCAAGCTCAACGATTCGGTGGAGATCGTCGAGGAGGAAGTGGGGACTTTGAGGAGAATGGTGGAGACCTTCTCCGAGTTCGCCAAGATGCCCGCGGTGCAGGCGGTCCCGGTCGAGTTGAATGCCTTTGTGGCCGAGTTCATCAAGCACAGCCCGCACATATCGAACCGGGTGGAATTCGAACCCGGGCCGCACCTGGTGGGAGTGCGGCTGGACAAGGACATGATGCGGCGGGTATTGACTAACCTGGTTGCCAACGGCCTCGAGGCTTGCGAGCCGGATGGGGTAGTACGCCTGGAGGTCGAGCGCGGCGACGGGTGGGGGACGCTGCGGGTGATCGACCAGGGGGCGGGTTTGTCCAAGGAAGACCGTGACAGGATTTTTCAGCCCTATTTCACAACCAAGCGGGACGGGACCGGCCTGGGTCTGGCCATCGTGAAGAAAATAGTCCTGCAGCACGGCGGCGAGATTTCCGTGGAGGACGGTGAAGGTTCGGGTACAATCTTTACGGTTCGCCTGCGGACCGACGACTCATCTTCGTATCCGTATTGATGGAGGGAAGTCATGACGGCGGATTCTTCCTATCATCCCAGGGTGCTGATCGTTGATGACGAGAAGAACATACGCCGCACCTTGAGGATGGTTCTGTCCAGCAAGGAGTATTCGGTCGGCGACTGCGGCTCGGCGGAAGAGGCCATACGGCTCATGCAGGAGGAGCCCGCCGACGTGATTTTGCTGGACATCAAGCTGCCGGGTATGGACGGCATCGAACTGCTTTCCAAGATCCGCAAGGACTGGCCCATGACCGAAGTCATCATGATCTCGGGCCACGGGACGATCCAGGACGCCGTCGGCGCCACCCGCCTGGGGGCATACGACTTTCTGGAGAAGCCCCTGGATGCCGACCGGGTGGACCTGGCGGTTGCGAACTGTGTTGAGAAGCTCAGCCTGTTCAGGCAAGTGAAGGATCTCAAGAGCCGCATCGACGAGCATTACGAGATGGTGGGTGGAAGCCAGGCCATGCAGCAGCTTCTCGAGGAGATTCGCAAGGTGGCGCCGACCTCCGGGCGGGTGTTGATTACCGGCGAGAGCGGCACCGGCAAGGAGTTGGTGGCCCGGGCCGTCCACCGCCTGTCCAAGCGGACCGAGGGCCCCTTCGTCAAGGTGAACTGTGCGGCCATCCCCGCGGAACTGATCGAGAGCGAGTTGTTCGGGTACGAGAAGGGTGCCTTCACCGGAGCGACCGGCAAGAAGAAGGGGCAGTTCGAGTTGGCCAACGACGGTACGTTGTTCCTCGACGAGGTGGGCGACATGAGTTTGACCGCCCAGGCCAAAGTGCTCAGGGTTCTCCAGACCGGCGAGCTAAGTCACGTGGGAGGCGAGCGGACTTTCAAGGTGGATGTGCGGGTGATCGCCGCCACCAACAAGGATCTCAAGACCTCGGTTGCCGAAGGCAGCTTCCGCGACGATCTTTACTACCGATTGAACGTCATTCCCATCCACTGCGTTCCCCTGCGCGAGCGGCTGGAGGACATACCCGTCCTGGTGGGCAAGTTCGTGGCCGAGTTCTGCAAGGAGAACAACTTCAAGACCAAGGAGGTACAACCCGAGGTGCTCAATATCCTGCGGCGGTATGATTGGCCCGGGAATGTCCGCGAGCTCAAGAACGTCACCGAGCGGATGGTCATAATGAGCGGTGACATAATCGCCGAGAGTGACGTTCCCGAGTCGGTGTGCGGTGGCGGGGGTGCGGTGGACACGCGTCGCTACGACGGCATGAGCCTCAAAGACGTGCGCGATGAAGTCGAGCGTGAGTACATCTGTTCGAAGCTGTCCGAATACAGCTGGAACATAACCCGCACCGCCCAGGCTCTGGGCATCGAGCGGACCAACCTGCACAAGAAAATCAAGCAACTGGGTATCAAGCGCGAGGGCTGACTGTATTCCATTTTATCCTAGTTCTTTCTTGCCAAGTCGTTAGATCTTCTCATATAATCAGCCCGCCGCGGATACCTTCACGCCCGGGAGGACACAGTGAGCAAGACCGTCCTGGTTGTAGAGGATGACAAAAGCGTACAGAGACTGCTGGCGGAGGTCCTGGAGGAGGAAGGATTCAATGTCATCACCGAGCGGGACGGTGAATGGGCTCTGAGAACCTTCGAAACCAAAGACGTGGATTTCATCGTCCTGGATATCCTGATACCGGTGATGAACGGGTTCCAGGTTGCTGAAAAGATTCGTAAAACCGTGAAGGGACGGGAGATTCCCATCCTGATGATCTCAGGCATTTACCGGGGGGTGAACCACCGCCTGGACGCCATGCGCAAGTACGGCGTGGTGGAATACCTGGACAAGCCCCTGCACACGGAGAAGGTCTTAGACGTCCTCCGCGAGACGTTCGGGTCCGAATATCCTTCGGCGGTGGCCGCCCAGGCCGAGCGCGAGGCTATCGATCGCAAGGCTCCCGAGCCGTACGCCAGCCCGCAAAGCAAGGAGGAGCAGGAGGAGGTCGAGGAACGCGCCAAGGAGTTCAAGAGCGTTGCCCGCCGCGGCCGACTGGAGGAGACCTCCTTCCCCGAACTTCTGGCTGAGATCTACCGCAACCGGGAGGATGGGGCCCTCCTGCTGAAGCGAGACCGTTTGAAGAAGATCGTTTACTTCAAGGGCGGCTATCCGGTGTTCGTAAAGTCCAACCTGCTCAACGAGTGTCTGGGCAAGGTGATGGTCCGGGAGAAGATGATTACCGACGACGAGTGCGAGGATTCGCTGCGCAAGATGAAGGAATCCGGGCGGCAGCAGGGTACCGTCCTCATCGAGATGGGATGCATCTCTCCGCACAATCTGCAGTACGCTCTGGAGTTGCAACTGGGGGTCAAGATCTTTGACCTGTTCGGTTGGGAGGAAGGGGGATACCAGTTCAATCCCAAGAGCACCGTACCGCCTACCACGGTTTCTCTGGACGACACCACCGCCGCCATCATCTATGACGGAGTGAGAAAAAAGTACAAGCTCGAGCGCCTGAAGAAGCTCATGGATGATTTCCTGGATCTGTACGTTGTGCCGCATCCCGATCCGTTGTTCAGGTTCCAGGACATGGATCTAGACGAGGACGAGGAGAACTTCGTCTCCCGGCTCAGGGGCGATCTTACCCTGCGGGAGATTCTCGACCTGGGGCTCAACAAGGAGCGCGCCTATCAGATGGTCTACGCGCTCAAGTGCGCTGGCATGGTTACTATCGAGGAGGAACCTTCCGAGGAAGTTTCCGGGGAGGTGGATGCGCTGCAGGAGGAGGAGGAGGAGGAGGAGGAAGTCGAGCGCATGAAAACCGAGGTGGAGGCGGAAGCGGAAATGGAGGAGGGACAAGAGACCCAGGAGGAAATCGAAGAACCACCTGCTCCCCCGCCCACTCCTCCCAAGCCTCCGCCGGTACGCGAGCGCGTCAAGGGACGGCTTACCGAGCACGGTGGCGTTCCAACGCCCCAGCTGACCGGGGAAGACCGCGGCGATGCCAAGCTGTCCCCGGAGGAGCGCTCGCTGCGCGAACAACTGGCCCAGCAGGCCATGGAGATGAAGAAGCAGGACTACTTCGAGGTCCTGGGCGTTTCGAAGAACGCCTCGCGCGCCGAGATCAAGAAGGCCTATTTCTCCCTGGCCAAGCAGTATCACCCCGATCGGCTCTACGCTACCGCCTCGATAGAGATCCGCAATCTGGCCGACGAGATCTTCAACCTGATATCGGCCGCTCACGATGTCCTCTCGGACGATGCGCGCCGGGAGCAGTACATGGAAGAGCTGACCTCCGGCACCAAGCGGGATGTTTCCAGTGAAGTGTCGAACATCCTGTCGGCGGAGGGCTGTTTCCAGAAGGGCGAGATCGCCTTGAGGAAGCGGGAGTATATCAAGGCCAAGGATCTTTTCGAGGAAGCCTGCAATCTGTGTCCCGAGGAAGGAGAGTTTCACGCCTTTCTGGGCTGGGCGATATTCCAGAGCGATCCCAAGGCCGAGGAAGCCGTGCGGGCCGCCCGGGATCAGCTGAACCAGGCCATCTCCCTCAATCCCAAGGTGGACAAGGCCTATCTGTTCCTCGGCTACATTTACAAGGCCATGAACTACCGGGAGATGGCCGAGAGCGAGTTTGAAAAAGCCATCCAGGTAAACCCCGACTGTACCGAGGCCTTGCGCGAGCTCCGGCTGATCAGCATGCGCCGCAAGGGCAAGAAGAAGGGCGGAGGATTCCTGCGGCGGGGCAAATAACGGGGAGGTTAGCGTAGATGGCCCAGGATCCGGTTCCCTTTGGCAAGTACACGCTGCATGAACGGTTGGCGTCCACTCCGGTTGCGGACATCTACCGGGCGACGACTCGCAAGGCCGACGGCGGCGAGTTGTCGGTGGTGATCAAGCGCCTGCGTCCCGAGGCGTCGCAGGATCCCAATTTCCTGACCGGCTTCGTGGACGAGGCCCGGGTGGCCTCGATGCTGGAGCACCCTAATATCGCCAAGACCTACGAGTGGGGCCGGTACGAGGAAAGCCTCTTCATCGCCATGGAGTACATCCGGGGCACCAACCTGGCCTCGCTCATGCAGTCGGTGGCCGAGCAGGGCCTCCGCTTCCCTCCCACCGTCGCCGTGCACGTCGTATGCGAGGTGTTGACCGGGCTGGGCTACGCGCACGGGCAGAAGGACCCCTTCGGTAATCTGATGGGCCTGGTCCACCGCGACGTGAGCCCGCCCAACATCGTGCTGTCCGCGGACGGAGAGGTGAAGCTGGTCGATTTCGGCCTGGCCAAGCTGGCCAACCGGCTGCAGGCCACCATGCCGGGCGCTTTTGCCGGGAAGTTCACCTACATGTCCCCGGAGCAGATCCGCCGCAAGGATGTCGATGCGCGCGCGGACATATTCTCCTGCGGAGTTGTGCTCTACGAATTGCTCACCGGCATCAAGCTCCAGTCGAAGGGAGAGGAGTCGGACATCGGCTCGGTTATGAAGGCGGTCCAGGACAAACCGCCGTCTTCGGTGCACGCCGACATTCCCGTCGAGCTGGACGAACTGATTACCCGGGCCATGCAGGAGCTCCCGGATGGCCGGCCCGCTTCCGCCGTGGACATGCTCGGCGAGCTCGGCCAGTTCAAGGGCAGCTGGGACAGCAAGGTGGACGCCCAGAGCCTGGCCGGCTACCTGGTGGAGGTTATGTCCGGGCAGGCCGGCAAGCCGGAAGTGCCGGCGGAGAAAACCGAGCAGGAAGCCAAACAGGACGAGCCTCAGAAGGAAAAAAAGCCGGGCTTCGCTTTTGGCGAGGCCACCAGCCAGTGGATGGCCCAGGGCGACAACATGGATGAGCTGGTCAAGCTCCACCCGGCCCCCGCGCCGGCCGCGGAGCCGGTCGCACCTGAACCGCCGGCGGAGCCGGAGTTCAAACCCCCGCCCAAGCGGCGCTTCTCCGCCGGGCAGACGGTGATGGCCATACTCGAGGGCGGTCTGGGCAAGCGCCGGCAGCTCAAGACGCTGGGGCTGCTTGTCGTCGGAGTTGTGCTGGTGATCCTGATAGTGGTGTTCGTCGTCAGCGGCCTGAGCAAGGAAGACGAGATCGAAAAGGAGGAAGTGGTCGAGCCCCCGCCCGCCCCGGTGGAGGCCTATGCCGGCGCGGTCCAATTCGATACCGAGCCCGATGGCGCGCTGGTGTTCGTCGACGGGGATCTGGTCAAGCCGGAGGGCCAGCCTCCCCGGGTCATGGGGCTGCGCGCGGGCATGCACCGGATCAAGCTGATGCTTCCCGGCTACCTTCCCTGGGAGGACGACATCACCTTCGAGGCCGACAAGCCCCGGGTGATCGAGAAGAAGCTCGAGGAGCGCATCGGCAACCTGGTGCTTTCATCCAAGCCCTCCAGGGCCAAGATCTATCTGGACGGCGAACTGGTGGGCCGTACACCCAAGACCATCGAGAATCTGTCGGCCGCCAAGTCTCACAAAGTGGTGCTCAAGGCCAAGGGGCGCCGCTGGGAGCCGCTGCGCTTTTCCATCGAGCCGCCCGACTGGCCCGAAAATATCGACGAAGACCTGAAGGTCGAGAAACAGATCAAGAAACGCAAGCGCAGACGGCGTCGTCGGAGATGATAAAGTGAAGGTAGCCGTCATCGGGGGCGGGAGTACATACACACCCGAGTTGATCGAGGGATTGATCGCCCACCGCGAAGATCTGGGTTTGTCCGAGGTCGCGCTGATGGACATAGCCGCCGAGCGCCTGGGGGTCGTGGGGGATTTCTGCCGGCGGATGGTCGAGCACGCCGGCGCCGGATTTCAAATCACTGACACCACCGAGTTGGGCCCGGCCCTGGACGGGGCCGGCTTCGTGTTGACCCAGGTTCGCGTCGGCGGGCAGGCCGGCCGCCATAAGGACATCCAACTGGGGCTGCGCCACGGCCTGGTGGGTCAGGAAACCACCGGGGTGGGCGGATTCGCCAAGGCGCTGCGCACCGTACCGGTGATTCTGGACATTTGCCGGGAGATGGAGTCGCGCTGCCCGGACGCCTGGCTGATCAACTTCACCAATCCGTCCGGCCTGGTAACCGAGGCCATCCTCAAGCACGGCCGGAAACGGGCCATCGGCCTGTGCAACAACCCCATCAACCTCAAGATCGACGTGGCCAAGTACCTGGGAGTCGAGGTAGGGCAGGTCGAGCTGGACTATATCGGCCTGAACCACCTCAGCTGGGTCCGCAAAATCCTGGTGGACGGGAAGGACATGTTGCCCCAGGCGCTGGAGGCGATAACCGGCGCCGGCCGCCCGGCCAACATCCCCGAGGAGCTGGACTACCCGCCGGGATTCATCCGGGCGCTGGGGATGATCCCGTCGTCTTACCTGCGCTACTACTACCAGACCGGAAAAGCGGTGGCCGAGCTGCAGAAAAAGAAGAAGAGCCGGGCCGAGGAGGTCATGGGGGTCGAAGAAGAACTGCTGAAGGTCTACCGCGATCCCTCGACGAATGAAAAGCCCGAAGCCCTGGCCAAGCGCGGCGGCGCCAACTACAGCCGCGCGGCCTTCGAGCTGATCCGCGCCATCCACCTGGACCTGTCCGAGATCCACGTGGTCAACGTGCAGAACCAGGGCACCGTCGCCGGCCTGCCCCCGGAGTGCGCGGTGGAGGTGGCCTGCCGGGTGGACGCCCAGGGCGCCCACCCCCTGCCGCTGGATCCTCCCGAGCCGCAAATCCGCGGCCTGATGCAGCACGTGAAAGCCTACGAAGAGCTGGCGGTAGAAGCCGCGGTGACCAGGAGCCGCCGCACCGCCGTCATGGCCCTGTGCGCCCACCCCCTGGTGGCCGACGCGGAACTGTCCGAAATCCTGGTCAAAGAGATCGAAAACGACCACGGTATCCGCTTTGCGGAGGATTGATGAACGCAGACGATCTGGTGCGTCTGCTGTGGCGCCTGCCCCTCTGGGGCCCGGTGACCGCCGCCGCCCGTTTCCTGGGCCGTTCCAACCGGCCCGATCCCCTGCCCCCGATCCCCGGTCCCGCCCCGCTGGACGAATTCGTGAAAAACGCCGGAGAAGAGTTCCTGGCTGGAGCCGCAACCCGTGACATCACTCCCGAAAACCCCGACGGCATTCTCTTGGGCGGTTTCGACTTCAACCGCCCCTGCGCCGGCGTGCGCGATCCCATCTACGCCCGCGCCCTGGTCCTGTCCGACGGGAAAACCCCGCTGGTAATTGTCACCCTGGACCTGGTGGGTCTCTCCCAGGTCCGCACCAACCGTATCCGCGACCGGCTCACCCGCGAGCACTCCGTTTCGATCCTGCTGGTCTGCACCCACAACCACCAGAGCCCCGACACCCTGGGCCTGTGGGGTCCGGCGCTTTTCGGCCTGCTTCCCTATCAGACCGGACTGGACGCCGGATACATGACCTGGCTCGAGGAGCAAATCGTCGAATGCGTGAAATCGGCGACGAAACAAGCTCGCCCGGTCCGTCTGCACCTGGCCTCCGGTGAGTTCGACAAGAAGGACCGCTGGATCCACAACGAGCGCAGCCCGGTTCGCGACCGTGGTTTGCGCGTGGTGCACCTGGCCGACAAAGGCGGAACAGCCATCGCCACCCTGATCCAGCACGCCTGCCACCCCGAGACGCTGTGGAAATCCAACCGGCTGATCAGCGCTGACTTCTGCGGAGCCTGCTGTAATCACGTCGAAAACAAGATCGGCGGAGTAGCTCTCTACGCCAACGGTGCCCTGGGAGCAATGGTCACCGCCGCACTGGACTGGGAAACTCCCTTTCGCCAGCGCGCCGAGTTCCTCGAAGGGCTGGGCGAAACCCTGGGTGCCGCCGCGGTGCGCCTGGTGAAACGGGCCAAGATCGTCGAAGATCCATCCATCCAGATCACCAGAAGCGAAGTGCACCTGCCCGCCAAAGACAACCGGCTGTTCAGCCTGGTTCAAGCCCTGGGAGTAGTGGAGTCCCGCGACCTTGAAAATGAGCTGGTCTCGGAGGTGTCCTTCGTCCGCCTGGGACCCGCCTCGATCACCACCCTCCCCGGCGAAGCCGCCCCGGTCCTGGGCCTGGAGATCCTGGCGCGGGTTCCCGGATCACCCAAGTTGCTCTTCTGCCTGGCCAACGACGAGTTGGGCTACCTGCTGCCCCCGGAGTTCTTCTTCGATCGCGCCTACGCTTATGAATCCACCATGGGCCCCGGCCCCCAATCAGCCACCCGCCTGGCACTCGCGGTGGAAGCCGTAGCATCCAGAGCATCCAGGGACGGAGGTATCCGTGTCCGGAATCCGGACACTCTCTCTCTTTCCCCAAAATCCTGACTACTTGTTTTTCAATCACTTAGTTCGACAGGCGTCGCTTGGCACTATTCCTGCTTCATTCCCCGGGTCATGCGAGTTCCCAGAGGAAACACCCTGGCCCCGGGTAACGCCTTCCACATGATCTGGCGCTGCCACGACCGCCAGTTCCTCCTCCAGAACCACTCAGAAAAGCACGCCTATCTCAAATCCGTCCACGACGACTATCTGAAAAAATGCTCCCGCGAAGACTTC
>Ga0272442_10006813_pt1 | contig 14903 bp, 9 predicted proteins | sample SSMForm2O_FD_200262 | JGI IMG/M metagenome (GOLD analysis project Ga0272442, IMG submission 200262) | Marine sediment archaeal communities from Little Sippewissett salt marsh, Falmouth, MA, United States - SSM-Form-2O | ecosystem: Environmental > Aquatic > Marine > Wetlands > Sediment ...
AAGGCGGGTCGTTTTCCGGGTGAATGTGGACTGGAACGAGGCGGGATTCTCCATTCTCCAGCGCTGGTGCAGCCGCTATCCTCTTCGCCCGACCCTGGCGATAGCGGGAACCGAGATTCAGAGCCAAATTCGGCGCGTAAAGGAATTCGTCGAGCGCACGGGAGCGGACGTGGCAAGCCACTCCTGGAGCCATTACGTTGTGCTCTCCAGCCACGGAATACGCCGTCAACTCAGGGAGATACGGGACAACCACAACTTCCTCGAAGACCTCTGCGGCCGGCAGGTCAACGGTTTCGTGGCGCCTTATGTCAAGTACAACAGGCGTACTTTCGAACTTCTCGAAGAGGCGGGCTACCGCTGGTTTATCCGTAGCTGGCTGGTCCACCCGATCAGGCTTGCCGGATCCGGCCTGGTGGACCTGGGGGTGAACTTTTTTTTCCGGCCGGGCCTGGAGCACCTTTTCTGGCAGAGGCTCGCCCTTTCCGACCTCACCCTTCAACTGCACCTTCGTGACCTGGCCAGATATGAAAAGGAAATTGAGCGCCTGCTCGAAGAGCTGACCCGCCGCGGGATACGCATGGTGGATTGTGAAACCTATATCAATGAAATCCTCGCAAAGGATTTGATTTGAACCCGCCCAAACGACAGCAAAAACGCGAACGCCAAGGAACAGAACCGCCGACAGTGCGGGATTTGAAAAGATCGCGTTACCAGAGCGAGAACTACGGCGCCCATTACGACCGCCGCTACAGCACAGGCCTGAACGAGCTGAACACCATTGTCGAGCGAAGGTGGATCGCGCGGTATCTCAAAGGGGCTTTCGTTCTCGATGCCGGTGCGGGAACAGGCCGTTTTGCAGCTTTCCTGGAGAGCCGGGGCAACAAGGTGGTGGCCCTGGACAGCTCCGGGGCCATGCTGGACGCATTGCGCGAAAAAGCGCCGGGCATGCCGTCCGTGCGCTCGGATATCTACGAGATACCGCTTCCCGACAACAGTTTCGACGCAGCAGTCTGCATGCACGTGCTGTTTCATCTGCCGGACTGGCCGCTTGTTCTCGCTGAGCTGGCCCGGGTGGTGAGACCCGGCGGGGCCGTATTTTTCGAAATGCGCTCAGCAGAACACGTACGGGCTGCAGAAAAGGTTCTCCAGGCTTTGAGGATCGCCCTGCCCCCTCGCGGCAAGACAGACCGGTCACAGGCCACTGTTTACTCCAGCCGCGCCCGGGTGCGCCGGGAGGCCGAAAGCGCCGGGCTGGAGATTGAACAGACGCTGGCCTACGATGTGGGCCACAGCTATTACCTCTCTCCGCTGGCTTTCATTCTCGAACGGCTGTATGCCAGGCTGTCATGGCTCAGCTCAGTTGCAGGGGCATTCGAGCTCGCTTTCGGCCCGTTACTTCCTGCCTGGTCAACCTACCGGACCCTCTACCTGGCAAGGAAAAAATGATCTCATCAAACGACAGCGCACAGGTAAAAATCGTAAAGGGTGCGGCAGTCATATTCGCCGGTCTGATATTCGCCAGGCTGGTGAACTACCTTTATCAGATAGTGCTGGCAAGGGCCGGAGGCACAGCCGAGTTCGGACTTTTCTTTCTGGGGGTTTCCACGATCACCGTTGCCGGCGGCATCGCCACGGTCGGCCTTGACCTGGGCGTGGCGCGCTTTGCCCCGCTGTATCTCGGCAAAGGGGATGACAGCCGTCTGCGCGGCGTGCTGCGATATTCGATCCTTCTCTCGACAGTCGCCGGAGCCGCGGCCGGAGCGGTTCTCTGGCTTTCGGCAGGCCCGGTCGCAGCCAGGCTGCTCGGCATGCCGGACATGGTCGAAATAATACATATCTGCGCGCTCTGTCTTCCCTTTTATGTCAGCGGCAGGGTGCTGGTCAAAACAGTGGTGGCTTTCCAGAAAATAGGCTACCGGGTGGCCCTGAAACAGGTTCTGAGCCCGGTGGTCAGGTTCATTCTTACTTTCCTTCTGGTCGCTGCCGGTATGGGCGCCCGGGGCGCGATATGGGCCTTTCTGGCAAGCGAGGTGATAAGCTGGGCAGCTCTGCTCTGGCTTCTCAACTTCCGGGTCTACCCGCTGTTGCGCCCTGCAGGAGAGAAAAGCGTGTTCGACAGAAAGGTGTTTTTCGCCTACTGCCTCCCTCTTTTTCTGGCCGGGGTGATCGACCTTCTGCTGCATTATACAGACGCTTTCATGACCGGGTATTTTCTGGAAGAAGTCCAGGTGGGCCTCTACGGCACTGCCGTCAGGCTGACCGCCCTTGTCGCCCTGGGCACGGAACTGCTCAATCCGATGTTCCTGTCGATCATCACCCAGCAGCACGAGGCGCAAGACACCGCCGGTGTCGTGTCCACATTCAACAACAACAACCGCTGGTTCTGCTATATCACATTGCCGGTTGCGGCAATTCTGGTAACTCTTCCGGTGGAATCCATGGCCCTGATCTGGGGAGAAAGCTATACTGCCGGAGCGTGGGCTCTGGCTATCCTGACAATCGGCCGGGTGTTTTTCTACCTGGCAAATACCAGCACATATTTGCTGTACATGCACGGGGCCACACGCCTGATCCTGGCTGTCAACCTGTTCTCCGCTCTGCTCAATGTCGCCCTGAACTGGATACTGATCCCAAGGGTGGGTATCACCGGGGCCGCCCTGGCTACTGCGATATCGCTTTCCTGTCAGGCGATACTGGTTATCGTAGCAGCTCGTTTCTACCACCGGGAACCCGGCCTTCAGGTGTTCTTCCCCAGGATACTGGCCGCGGCTGTTTTGCCTTTGGCAGTTGTGTTGGCACTCAAAAACGTTCTGCAGTTAGGTTGGATAGAGCTTATTGGGGTGGGTCTAATTTATCTGGCAATTTACTTTCTGTTGCTCAAATTTTTCCGTGCCTTTTCAGAGCAGGATCGTGTGATCGGCAGGCAGATTCTGTCGAGGATAAAAGGAAGTGCGGGATAGGGTTCTACTGTTGAAGAGAAAGGCGGCTGTCGATCATGTCCAGATGTGAACCGTAGGTCAGCAGAGGGAGTTTGTCCCTGCCGGCGGCGAGCAGTATCACTGCCAGCCTGACTTCCTCGAACTCTACCAGGTCCCGGGGATCGAGATAGAGGTTCAGGTAGCCCCGGTTTTTCCACGCCAGTTTGAGCAATTCCCCGACCAGTGCGCTGAACTGACCCGCGGCCCTGTGCCTGGCCTTTTGCTTACGAAAGGAGTGCCAGGTGTCCAGCACGGCGAACGGGTGCCGTGGACAGCAGCTTACCGGGAATTCCCATATTCCGTAACCTGTGCGGAACGGCAGGCCGAACCCGGGGCTTGCCGCTGAGCTCAGCGAACTGGAAAAGCGGTAGCCCAGCCCGGCCAGTGTCTCATAGAACAGCCTGCCCCTGACATTGCCGAAATGAGGCGCGCGGAAACCCTCCGGCGCCACTCCCAGCAAATCCTGACAAACCCTGTGGCATTGCAGGATCTGGTCTTTCTGATCACCAGCGGACAGGTCATCAAACCGCTCGTGAGCGTGGAGCAGCTCGTTGTCCGGGTGGCTGAAAGTATGGTTGATTATCTCGTGTCCCGCATCCAGAATAATACGGTGCTGGTCGGGATAGGTTTCCACCAGGCGTCCGACCACGGCAAACGAGGCTTTCACTCCCAGCTTATCCAGGAATTCGCATACCTGCGGGAGGCTTTCGGCATCCTCCGGGTAGTCCACATCGAAAGAGAGGCTCATGCAGCCCCCTGTTGCGGGATTTCCCGCGGCAAGCTCTCCCTGGGCGCGGTAAAACTCGCGGGTGAAAAACTTTCCGCCGAGTCCGTAAACAACCGCAGTTGCAGCCAAACCCCTGCTACGGCAGGCTGCGGCCACCAGTTTGCCTCTCCATGACAATATCAACGATCCTTTCCCCGGCTTTACCGTCGCCGAACGGGTTGGTCCAGCCGGTGCTCTTATCGATCATCTTTTCCGCGCCCGCAATTATCGCCTCCTTGCCAACCCCTGTCACCAGGTTGGCTCCCACCTCCACTGTCTCCGGCCTCTCGGTTTTCAGGCGAACCGTGATACATGGCACTCCCAGGATACAGGCTTCCTCCTGCACTCCGCCCGAATCGGTAATCACCAGGCGCGCCTGTCTTTCCAGTTGCACGAAACTCACATAATCCAGGGCCTCGAGTTCCACAAAGGGTTCCTTCAGAGATATCCCGAACTCGATCAGCCGCTTCGAGGTGCGCGGGTGTACCGGGTAAAGAGCAGGAAGAGCCAGCTTTGTGGAAAGCTCTTCAATAGCTTCGATTATCGGCCGCAGGATTGAGGCGTGATCAACGTTTTCAGCGCGATGAAGGGTAACCAGCAGGTAGCCCCCCTTCCCCACTCCCCAGCGCTCCTTCACCGGCTTCAGCTCAGCGGCCAGGCTGCTGACCTCGTCCACAGCATCCACAATCGTGTTCCCGGTGACAAAAATTCCCGATTCAGCAAAGCCCTCGCCCAGCAGAATCTGTTTTGCCCTGTCGGTGGGTGCAAATAGGTATTCGGAAAGGTGGTCGGCGAAAATCCGGTTGAATTCCTCGGGCATCCGGCGGTCGTAGCTGCGCAGGCCGGCCTCCACATGGGCCACGGGAATATCCATCCGGCTGGCTATCAGCGCCCCGGCGAGCACTGAATTAGTGTCTCCCTCCACATAAACCACATCCGGTTTCAGCTCGCTGAGAACGGATTCCAGGCGCTCGCACATCCGGCCGATCTGCTCTCCCTGGGTCCCGGAACCGACTCCCAGGTTATAATCGGCAGGCGGCAGATGCAGCTGTTGAAAAAAAACCGCGTCCATTTCCAGGGAATAATGCTGGTTTGTGTGGATGATGGCGAAAGGTATTTCCCGCCTGACATGTTCCCGGATAACAGGGAAGAGCTTGATAATTTCGGGCCGTGTACCCAGAATGAAAGCGGCTTTCACCGGGATATGCTCCGTGATCTGCAGGGAAGAGAGGTTCGATTCGGCTACGTCGATCAGCTCAGGGATAATTTAAAATGAATTGTTCCGGCTGGGAAGGTTTTAAGTTCCTCTTCAAGCCGGCCAACGCGAAAATGTTCGAAACTCGCGTGCTGAACCGGATTGACCGGCTTGGAGAGTTGATTGTCCGGGGAATCGTAACCGAAATAAAAGCGGAAAGTATTATCGAACAGAATGGTACTATTGAAAGGCAGCGTTTCAATCGCTTTTTTCTTCGCTTTTTTTGCCTGCCTGCTCAGCAGCCTCGGCCTGAGCGCTTTCCTTCTCTTTTTTATCTTCCTGAGTTTTGGCAGTTGTATCAGCTTTTTTCGCGGCTTTTTCTTTCTTCAGATCCTCGGCTTCCGCGCGACCGGCTTTATTGAGTTTATGGACGCGGTCAGTAAGAGTGGAGCATTTTTTGTAGGATTTCACTTTCCCCGCACCGACATAGATTTCGATCTTGACCTGGCTCATGTGCTCACAGCTGAAATCGGGGTTCAGGCTGTTGTTGCAGAAAATCGTCCTTGGCAGGGCATTGCCGCCGGCAGGAGGATATGGCACTGCGGACTTGAACGGACAGAAATCCACGATCTCTTTCAGTTTCTCCTCGTAGCCCTCGATAAGCAGCTCGTCCATCAAGAACAGGCTGACAATACTTGAGACTATCTGCCAGAGGAAACCCTTGCCTTTATAAAGCTTGATCAAGGCGAGCAATACGTTCATCAGGCCGTTGCGGCGGGCGAATTTTTCACCGATACTTTTAATCTGGTCCTGGTTGAAATTATATCTCACCTTGTGCGGCATCGGCGCAATCATTTCATCGAGAAGCTCGGCAAAAAAGAGCAGGGTCGTGGTTTTATGCCGCATGTCGCTGAAATCCGGCCGGTGGTGGTTTGCAATCATGTGGACGATTTCCTGTTTGGTAAAGGGAAGCAGGGTTACTTTCTGTTCCCCGAAAAGGTCCACACTAAGCTTTTGATGTTCCTCCACATAAGCCTCGAGTTCGTTCGGCAGAAAGTCGTCCAGTTTTTTCAGATCCGGGAAAGCTTCCGTGCGTATGATTCCCATATCATGAAGAATACTCGCCATGCCGACATTTACCAGCGAAATAATTGACCAGCGAAGCTTCAGCCCGATAGAGATCGCAAGCAGTGTCACCCGGATACTGTGGTCATGAAGCTGGCCGACTACATTGTCGTTTTTCGGTTCGCCGATCTTGAATTCGTACATATGACAGATCAGTTCAGGATTAGAGATCAGCTTTTCCATAATGCGCATGACCTTTTCCTGCAACTGTTCGTCATCCAGGAAATTCGGATACTCCTTGCCCTCAGAAATCTTTTTCGTGATCTGGGACACATCATTGTCGAGAACGCCTTTCAGTTGGTTCAAGGCGAGCTCATTGGCTTTCACATTTACTTTGAAAGGAACCGGGGCGAGTTGGGAGGCAAACCTGCGTATCGAATCGATAACTTTCTCATTCAAGCGGCCGCCGGGCAGCTCTTTTCTGGTAATGAGAAAGCTGCCGGCCTGAAGCCGTACATCACTCTCCAGCTCGAGATCGGGAATAAGATGATCTACATGCATCTGCATTTTAAAAAATATCCGTCCGCTTCTGAATTAAAAAGTCCTACCCCGCCTGGCCCATAATCCGGGCCTTGTCGAAAAAGACACACTTATCCAATTTGAATAATACCCTTTGAATTTGACATATTTTATGAACATTGTCAAGATATATAACATTTTTTTGATTATGATATACCGGCACATGCAATACTTTCAGATTAAATCTGACAGATTAACCAGCTATTGATAACAACTTAAGCGGCGTAACTGTATTTGCCTACTTGTTTATAGCTTATTCGTTTATTTTCAGTTTTTCCACCAGACATTTATTTTTAATTACAGTTTTATTTCTTTTGACTCAAGGCCATTGCATACATTAATGACTTAAGAGCGTCGCTATTTAGCCAAATGCCTAAACATTTTGAACCCGTGCCGGGCAAATGATCAGGCAAAATATTGCCTGGATCAGGGTTCAATTTAGCTGGAAATTTTATTGCTCACCGGGAAAAATCAGGAGCCACCAGAGATACGATCTGCAGATTTTTCACGAGCCTTGGAACACGGAAAAAGCCACAGACTCGATAAGGGGGGGATAGCCACAAAAACTATCATTGCCCAAGCATCAGAGATAGATCCCAGTCCAAATTAAGTTTCACCCTGCCGGCGCTTTTGTGGTCGAATAGAAAATGTTTTTCTTTTAAACCGTGCTCAAATAAACGGAACGTAATATCGACATCTCTGGTGCAGTAGTCAATGATTTTTTCAATCTTTCCCTCGCGGTACCAGCGTATCGCCTCCAGGCCGTTCGCGCTCTTGGAGACTTCGAGCGTAGCGGTGGCAAGACTGTCCAGGCTAATCCGGTAGCCAAGCCGGCTGTGAATGTCTTTGAGGATATCAAAAGTGTTCCAACTGCTGAAATCTACCGGGCTGTATGCACTCAAAACCTGGTAATCGAAATCCAGAACGTTGAAACCGACAACCAGGTCCGCCCCGGACAACTGCTCGATCAACGCCTCGACATCCGCCTCCGTATAGGTTAAAATCTCTCCCGTGGCCGCATCCATAAGCACTGCCACCGATACTCTCATCAACTGCTTGTTGCCCCATCCCCCAACTTCCTCCGCCGAACGCTGGGTTTCCAGATCAAAAACATAGATTCTCTTCTTCGGCGGGAAAAGTGATCCGGGCCGCATGGGAGCACCTGCGGTGGTTTCAGGCGAGCCTTCCCCCTCGCCGTGAGCCGGAACCTCAGGCAGCGGTTTCAGGCCCTGGAGAATTTCCAACACCAGCACTGCGGAGCGCTTGTCCAAGGGCTTGTTGCCGCTTCCGCATTTTGGTGAATGAATGCACGAGGGGCAGCCCGTATCGCACTCGCACTCTGCTATCAGGCTCCGGGTGGATTTCAAAAGCTGGTCGATAGTCCCGTATCCTCCGTAGGCAATACCCACTCCACCGGGATAACCGTCATAGATAAATATGGCCGCCCCCCCTACCTGCGTGTGCCTGGTGAAACAGATGCCGCCGATGTCGTTGCGGTCGCAGAGCACGTAGAGCGGGAAAATCGAAATGAGCGCATGCTCCACCGCATGCAGCCCTCCCATGAAATGCCCCTCTGCCTGTTCGACAGCCAGGTTTATCCCCTCCGGCACCTCGATCCAGAACCCGGTGGTTTCGAAAATCTGCGGGGGTAGATCGAGCTGGTGAGTGCTCAAAAGCTCCTGGGCCGCGATATCTCTTTTCTGATAACCGACAATCCGCTCGGTGACTTTCAGCCTGCCGTACTTGATCAGAAAATTGCCCTGGGGCTTGCTTTTCAGAACTTCGAGAATCTCTGTATCCTTCTCGCTGATTACCTGGGTATAGTAAGGATCGCGGGAGGATGAGACGTAGATGTTGCGTTTTTCCAGGTCCAGCCTGGTGACCACGTACTGGCGGGCGCGGTGAAGGTAAATTGCGCCTTCATGGCATTCGGCCAGTGCACGGGAGCCTCCCACAGAACCCACCCGGCCCGGAGGGTCTTTCGAGATGTCGAGGATCGAAAAACTTTCCCCGGCCTGGCGAAGGGAAATGTCCCGCTGCGGATTCTTGCGCGAACTGTAGAGCTTATTGTTGCTCATGCTCTCAAGCAGCCTGCCCTTCTGTTTCAATTCCTCTACCGCCCTGGCGTAATTTCCCCCCTGGCCGAGCAACTCGTCCGGCTCGAGCGGGAATTCGGCGGCTGCGCACTCGATATGGTCGCGCAGGATAAACGGGTTTTCCGGATCTACCAGGGCATGCTCGCAGCTTCGGCGGAAAAAATTCTCCGGGTGGCGCATGAAATACTGGTCCAGCGCATCCTGCTGGGCGATCAGCACTATCACGCTCTCCCGGCCCGACCGCCCTACCCTGCCCCCACGCTGCCAGGTCTGGGTCACTGTACCGGGATATCCCACCAGCAGGCAGGCGTCCAGCCCGCCGATATCGATTCCCATCTCCAGGGCGCTTGTGGAAATCACCGCATCCAGGGTGTCATCAGCCAGGCTTCGCTCGATGGCGCGCCTCTCCGAGGGCAGATACCCCGAGCGATAGCTCGAGATACGCCGGGCAAGCTCCGGCTCCGAGCGCAGCACCCAGCTGTGAATCAGTTCGGCGTTCCTGCGGCTTTTGGTGAAAGCAATCGTTTTCAGTCCCGAGGCGACAAACTCCCTGAGCAGGCGTGAGGCAATCGTGGCCGGCTTGAGATCCTGGGGGTTGATAAAAACGAAATGCCTGGCTGCACTTGGCGCCCCGCAGTTCTCCACCACTGTGAAAAGCCGGCCGAAAAGCCGCTCGGCAAACTCTTGCGGATTGCCCACAGTGGCGCTGGAGGCGACAAATACGGGCTGCGAACCGTAGCGTGCCGCTATCCTGTTCAGACGGCGCAGCACTCCGGAGAAATGCGCGCCGAAAATGCCCTTGTAGGAATGAAGTTCATCCACCACCACGTAGCGCAAGCTCTTGAAAAAAACCTCCCACTTCTCATGGTACGCCAGCAGGCTCATGTGCAGCATGTCCGGGTTAGTGAGAATTATATTCGGCAGCTCGGCCAGTATCTTGCGGCGGCGGTATGCGCTCGTGTCGCCGTCATAAATCTCCGCCCTGACCCGCTGCCCGGGCGCCAGCCCGGCGGCCAGATCGAGCACCTTTCGCTTCTGGTCCTGCTCAAGGGCTTTCAGGGGAAAAAGATAAAGCGCTTTGCTCTGTGGCCGCTCCAGGCAGGCTTCGAGCACCGGCAGGTTATAGATCAGGGTCTTACCGCTGGCCGTGGGAGTGGAGACCAGCACGTTGCTTCCCGCACGAACCGCCTGAACTGCATCCACCTGATGCGAGTAGAGCTTTCTGATTCCGGTCCGGCGCAGGGCGCGCTGCAGGTCTTTGGACAGTTCGGGGGAAAGCTCGCCGTAAGAGGGCCTGACCGCTGGAATATACTCGTGGTGAAAAACAGATTGGCGGTAGCGTTTGTCACTCTTGAGAAAAGAGATTATATCACCGACAGCATTCCCCAAACCGCTTCCGGATGCTTCCTTTGACTTGTTCGGCTCAGTCATCCCGATATCACCCGTAACAATCACTGACCTGAAATTTTATCGCTCGAGATAAATATAACTCAATCGCCTGCAGGAGTATATTCTTTATCGCGCTTGATTCGCTCAGCCTGTTTATTATATTTGCTTAAAGCCTTTTAAAATATATGAAAACAACGAGTTCCAGCGCGGTTTTCGCTCCGCTGCAGGCCATGTTTGCGGACTCGAGCGGCTGAAAAAGTGAAATGGGTTCCTCCACTTTCCACTGAACATCTCAGCCCCTGGCCCCGAAAGTTAATCCTTGTCGTTGCGGCCACTTTTTTATTAAGTTTCGGTTCAATAGAAAAAAAACTCTCTCGGGCCGAGAAGACACTGCTGAACACTTAAATTTCAAGGATAAAATAAATGGCGGACATTTACCCTTTCCACGGCTTTACTTATAGCCGCGACAAGGTCGGAGCTGCGGACAATGTAGTGAGCCAGCCCTACGATAAGATTTCAGCCGGCATGGCGAAGGAATATTTGGGCCGGAACCCTTACAATATCGCCAGGATAATTCTTTCAGCTCCGGAAAGCTCGGACCTTCACACCCATTTCAGTGCAGTGGCCGATACATTCAATTCATGGCTGGCCGGGGGAATCCTGTCGCGAAGTGCCGCACCCCGCCTCTATCCATACTATCAGACCTACAGGATCCCCGGATCCGATAAAGTTTGCGTCCGCAAAAGTTTTGTCGGTCTGGGACGGCTTTACGACTACTCGGAAGGCGTGATTCGGCCGCATGAAAAAACACACAGCGGGCCGAAAATCGACCGCCTGATGCTTACCCGGGCCACCGGTTGCCAGTTCGGCCTTCTCTTCATGCTCTATCCTGATAAAGAGGCCCGGATCAACTCGATTCTCGATGAATCCACAGCCGGCCTGGAACCGTCAATCCAGGCGATTGACGAAAACGGCGTGAAACACACAATGTGGGAAATCGAGGATAGTGAAAAAATACGCCGGGTACAGCAGATAATGCACGATAAGAATCTCTATATCGCCGACGGCCACCACCGGTACGAAACCGCTCTCACCTACTGGCGGGAACAGGCAGCCGGCGCACCTCAGACGGAAGACGGGGAAGCTGTTGACCGCGCAATGATGGCGTTCGTGAGTATCCACGACGAAGGCCTGAGTGTTCTGCCCACACACCGGCTGGTCTTCTCCCTTGCGGATTTCGACCCGGCCGCTCTGCTTACCTCCCTGGAGGCATACTTCCAGATCGAGGAACCGGGGCCGGCAACCGAAAGCGCTCTGATCAGTGCCCTGCAGGCAAATTCCTCGACAGGCCACAGCATGATCTTTGCCGCAAAGGGCCGAAACAGCCTTTTCCGTCTCAAGCTCAGACCCTCGCCCAGTCCCTCCTCTCTTATCCCCGGGCAGGGCAGCGAGCACTGGAAAAGTCTCGATGTGAATATTCTTCACAAGCTGATATTCGAACGCCATCTCGGCATCGACGAAAAGGACCTGGAAAACCAGACAAAGGTCAACTATTTCCGCGATCCTGCAGAAGCCCTGGCTCAGGTAACCGGCAGCGAGTCAAAATACCAGGCGGCGTTTTTCCTGAACCCCTCCCGGGTGGAGGATGTGGTCGAAATAGCAGATCGCGGCGAGTGCATGCCGCAAAAATCCACTGATTTCTATCCCAAAATGTTGACCGGTATGGTTCTCAACAAATTCAACTCCAAATAAAATATACTACGAGGGGACTCTGGAGATGAAAGTTCTAGTAGCTGATAAGATTTCCGAGGAAGGCCTCGCAGTGTTCAGGGAGGCTCCGGATATCGAGGTCGAAATCAAGACAGGCCTCGGGGAAGACGAACTGGCCTCAGCGGCAGCCGAGGCGAGCGCCCTGGTCATCCGCAGCGGCGTGAAGGTAACCCGCAAGGTGATCGAGTCGGCGCCGAAACTCAAGGTTATCGGCAGGGCCGGGGTCGGAGTGGACAATGTGGACCTGGAAGCAGCCACCGAGCGGGGGATCGTGGTGATGAATACTCCCAGCGGCAACACGATCGCTGCAGCGGAGCACACGATGGGACTGATTCTGGCCCTGGTGCGCAACATCCCGCGTGCCGACCAGTCGCTCAAAAGCGGAAAATGGGAACGCTCCAGCTTCACCGGCACGGAACTGAACGGCAAGGTTCTCGGTGTGGTCGGTCTGGGCCGGATCGGCACGGAGCTGGCACGTTACGCCCAGGCTTTCCGGATGAAAGTCATTGCCAGCGATCCATATTTTGCCAGCGACCGGGCCGCAGAGGCCGATATCGAGCTGATGAGCCTGGAGGAGGTTTTTGCACAGGCAGACGTTGTCACTCTTCACGTGCCGGTTACCGATGAAACAAGGGGCATGGTGAATGCCGGGATGCTCGGCAGGATGAAACCCAGCGCCTTTCTGATAAATTGTGCCAGAGGCGCGCTCGTGGACGAAAAAGCCCTTCAGCAGGCGCTCGCTGAGGGCAAGATCGCCGGCGCGGCCCTGGATGTCTTTTCCAAGGAGCCCCCTGAATGCAAGGAGCTTCTGGCCGATACACGGGTTGTCACCACTCCCCACCTGGGCGCCTCCACCACGGAAGCTCAGATCAATGTAGGGGTGCAGATAGCCCGGCAGATACTGGTCGCTCTGCACGGCGGCGCGTTCGACAATGCGGTGAATCTGCCGATCAGCGATTTCGGCCTGCTCGAGCGTTTCAGGCAATACATCGAGCTGACTGAAAAAATCGGTATTTTCGCAGCCCAGTTCCTCTCCGGGGGGTTGAAAAAAGTCGAGATCAGCGTCTCCGGTGTATGTGTCGAGGCTCTTCAGCCGCTCAGGCTTTCCCTGCTCAAGGGTCTGCTCACTCCGGCAACCGGAGGGAACGTCAATTTTGTCAACGCGGCCTACCTTGCCCGCCAGCGCGGTATCAAGATCAGCAGCATGGAAACCGAAAACGCGGACTATAACAACCTGGTCAGTTGTAAGATCGCCACCGATAAGGAAAACTGTCAGATCGAAGGCACAGTGTTCGGCGACGAGCTGCCCAGGATAGTGCGGATAAACGAATTTTTCATGGATGTCAACCCGGTCGGCTACCTGCTGGCACTGAAAAATGCCGATGTACCGGGAATCATCGGCCATGTCGGCACATGCCTCGGCAATGCCGGGATCAATATCGGTGAATACAGGCTCGGCCGCGAAGATACAATGAAAAACACTCTTTCCCTGATCAGCGTCGATTCGACCATACCTGACGAGGTGGTGGAAAAGCTGCGAGCTATCAAGGGAATGCAACTGGTAAGAAGGGTCACTATTTAGCGTCTGCCGGATCGACTGCCACAGGCGAGGAGTACCGGCCTGATTGTTGTCTCCGAAAGGAGAGCTTCAAATTGAGCCTGAAGCTGAAAAAACTCGTGGAATACCTGGATGAACTGCTGGAGCTCAAGCTCTGGGAGAAAAGCGACGCCTCGCTCAACGGTCTCCAGTTAGAGGGTGCGCACAGTATCAGCAGGATTGCCTTTGCCGTGGACGCCAGCGAGCAGACATTCAGGATGTGTCGCGAGGCGGCGGCCCAGATGCTGATCGTGCATCACGGGCTTTTCTGGGGCAAGCCGCTGCCGTTGACCGGCATTCACCGGCGCAGGGTCAAGCTGCTGCTCGATTCCGATATTTCGCTCTATGCAGCGCACCTGCCCCTGGATTTCCATCCTCAGCTCGGGCACAATGCCTGTATTGCACGCGCTCTCGGGCTGGAAATTAAAGATCATTTAACCGTGGAGTCCGGCATGGCCCTGGGCACGCTGGCGCAAAGCCCTGAGCCGCTGAATCTTTCCAGCTTCGCCGCCTCGGTTGACCGCCGGCTGGACACGAAAAGCCTGGTGCTGCCTTTCGGCCGGGAGACAGTCCGGCGGGTAGGCATTATCTCCGGATACGGCAGCAAAATTCTGGACGAGTCGTTGAGCGAAAAGATCGACACATTCCTGACCGGGGAGTCGAGCCATACGCTTTATCACTTTGCCCGGGAGTTCGGCATGAATGTAATATTCGCCGGCCATTACGCCACAGAGGTTCCCGGGATCAAAGAGCTTGCCAGCCATCTTAGCGACCACTTCGCCCTGGAAACAGAATTCCTGCAAGCCCCCACCGGCCTTTAGCTTATGCCCCTCTTTCCAGCCTGGAGAAACCGGGTCCTTAACCGGGACTTAGCGCTTGACAGAGAAAGCCTCGGACAGTATTTTACCTGATTGTGATGTGTTGTTCCCGATACTTTCGTTTTCAACTTCTTTAACATTGACCGGGGGAGTATGTGTCGTCTCTTTTAGTGATCGGATCCCAGTGGGGTGATGAAGGCAAGGGCAAGATTGTCGATTATCTGGCAAGCAGAGCGGATATAGTGGCCCGCTTTCAGGGTGGGGCAAACGCCGGTCATACTGTTGTGGTGAGCGGCGATCAGTTCATTCTCCACCAGATACCCTCAGGAATCATTTTCCCTGAGCCTGAGTGTGTTATCGGCAACGGTGTGGTGATCGATCCGATCGGTTTTGTCGAGGAGCGGAATAATCTCAACGATCGAGGGATCAACACTGCCGGGAGAATAAAAATCAGCGGCAGAACCCACCTCCTGCTACCCTATCATAAGGTTTTGGACCAGGAACGGGAGGTCTCGCGGGGCAAGAAAAAAATCGGTACCACCGGACGGGGGATCGGACCGGCTTACGAGGACAAGATCTCCCGCAGCGGCGTGCGTGTGATGGATTTCCACCAGCCTGATAAAATGCGGAGCAAGCTGATCGAGAATGCA
>Ga0272442_10006815_pt1 | contig 14901 bp, 12 predicted proteins | sample SSMForm2O_FD_200262 | JGI IMG/M metagenome (GOLD analysis project Ga0272442, IMG submission 200262) | Marine sediment archaeal communities from Little Sippewissett salt marsh, Falmouth, MA, United States - SSM-Form-2O | ecosystem: Environmental > Aquatic > Marine > Wetlands > Sediment ...
TCGTCTACCGGATCAACAGAAATCGTTCCTGCGCTGAGCAACGCAGGAGAGCTGCCGTGGCTAGAACCTCACCTCGAGCGTTTGTGCTGCCGGGGCGGTTGCCGGGGTGGGGGACAGCGCAAGGCTGAGGACGTAGCCCTCATCGCGTGGCAGGCTCATCGGAGGATCGACGGCAATCGTGGTGCGCCCTTGGGCGTCGGTCTGCGTCTGGTCGATCCACACCACGTTGCCGTAGTGGTCCACGAGCTGCGCGGCGATGTTGGCCGCCGGGATCGGACCGGCGGATGATCTGGCTTGCACGGTCAGGATTCCGGTTGCACCGGAGGTCTGCCATGCGGTCTCCAGCTCGGCGGGCAACACGCGATGGACGAGACCAGAAAGGCCTCCCGCGGGAGTCCACGCATCGCCCACCAAGGCCATCACGTGGAGCGAGACCAGCGATCCTTGAGCTGCCTCACGCCCTGCATCAGGAGGTTTCACCTCCAGAGGCACTGCCTCGAGAGGCACTTCCTCGTCGGTGCGGAGCCGGATCTGTCCGGAGATGGAGCTGCCCGGCTCAAGCCAGAATTCAACCGGCGAGACATCCAGATGAAGGCCTGGGATCAGTCCCTCGACGCCGATGCGGAAGAGATGCGGCTGGTTCAGAGGGTTCTCGGCTTGGAACGACTGGGACAGTGGCTCCGCCTTGGTCGACGCAACGACGTACCAATCTCCGATGGCCTCTCGAGCGCTGTTGTTGTGGGGATTGAGCTCGCCCGGCTTGCGGGTGACTTCGGCCACGATGCAGGCGTGGGCATGTTCGTCGTGCAGAGGCGTCCACTCGATTGTCGCCAGTCCGTGCGAGCCGGCCGCGATCTCGGGGATCATGGCCCTTCCGATCTGAATCCCGGGACCCACGCCGGGGGGGATCACGGCGCGGAACGTGACTTCGACGTCGTAGGCATCGCGGTCTCCATCGTTCCAGACGCGGGCGGTGATCCGGCTTGGCCAACCGGCTTCGAGGCGGTCGCCGTGGCAAATCGGATGGCCGGGGACGTGCGGATTTAGCCTCGCGTCGCTGTGGGAGTAGACGTTCCAGGGGTTGTCGACCGGGGTGTCGATCCAGATGTCAGCCGACTCCCATGACGGCGGATTCGACGGATCGATCCGAAGATCGAAGAACGACCCGATCCCCCAGGCCACCTTCATCCGGTACACCGCCGGATCGGAGCCGATCACTTCGACGCACTCGATGGTCACTGCGCTCTCCGGCGAGGTTGGGAAGATGTACGACTCCCCCACGCGATCGATCGGATCCGACATCGGCGTCTTGAGCGTCACGTGGACGCGCGGGGCGGCGAACTCCAACCGGTCGATCGTTTCCGTGACGATCACCCCTTCCGCCGGGATGGCTGTGTCATGGATGCTGCTGCCGAGGGTTTCGTGCTGGTAAGGGCCGCGCTCTCGCGCGGCGACATAGAGATTGTGCCCCGGGCCGAGGTCGATGCGGATCGCATGCACCATCGGAATGGACGAAGGGCTCTGGACGAGCAGGTTGGCAGTCTGGATCGTCGCACTGCTCGGAACCAGAAGGACCTCGACCGGACGAATGCTTCCGCGAGGCGGCGGAGCCGTGACGGAGACGACCTCCGAGGCGCTCCACCATGACCCGCTGGCTGTGGAAGTATCGCTTGCTGCCGACTGCGTCTTCCACGCCTTGATCCAGGCGGTGGGATGGGCGTCGTCGAGGCCGCTCATGATGCACCAGGGGCCGAGCTCGATCCCAGATGGATCCGCGGGCGGGTCGCTGTAAAGGTCCGGGAATCCGAGGTTGTGGCCGATGGCGTGGGCGAGGGCTGGCCAGGACTCGGCGGCGGGGATGGACACCGTTGCGTAGGCGTAGGTGTTGCCCCGGATCTCGACCTGATTCCAATTGCCCCCGATTCTTTCGGAAGCTGCCGGACGAACGAAACCGGGATCGTCCACCGCCCAGGCAAGGACGACGCCGGCGAACTGGCTGAGATACGCCGCGGCTTCCGCATCGGTCATTTCTTGCACGCGAGCGGTTAGTGCTTGCACGAAGGCCTCCTGTCGCCGATCGTGTCCGGCGGTTCCACTTGCGCTTGCTTGGTCGTCGAATCCGAGGGTGGTGGCTGCCGTGCCGCTCACCCAGAGGCGAGACGTCGTGCCGGTTCGCGCCGACTCCAGCCGGAGTTGCCCGTTGTTCGCCAGGGCGCGGATCGGCGCGACTGCGGCAGTTCCGGCGGCTGTGCCGATGGCTTTGTTGATCGTGTTCGCCACCTGATCGAGTGACTGCGGCCCGGCGGGGAAGGATACGGTTGCCGTGAACGGTCGTTCGCATGAGAGGACGAGGGCCTCGGTCCCGGTCCAATCGAGCGGATACATCGCGCCGGAAGCATCGATGCGCGCTGGCTCGCCGGGCATGTAGTAGTGTGCCCAAGCCTCCGGCAGTTCGATGATCTCACGCCATAGGTCGAACGCGAAGGTGGTCTTCCCTTGGCTCGCTTCACTCCAGAAAGAGTGAACGGATCGCTCGGGACCGACGAGCTTCCGTTGCAGACCGTCCGCCAGCGCCTCGACCGCCCCGGGAGGCGTCTCGATGTTCGTCGGTCGAGCCATGAGCACAAGAACCGGCTGATCCGTCTGCGTGGGGACGAGTGACGGGTTGGCGGTAGAGGAAAAAACGGTCCACGCTTCGGTGGGCAAGATGCCCATTCCGCACGGATCGAAGCCTTCGAGGGAGAGTGTGTAGCGAAACGTCGCCTCGGCATCGTATGCGGTGACCAGGGCGTAGTATCTTCCCGGCTCGAGGCACGCCTCGACGACGCTCTCCAGTCCACCCTCCGGGTTGTCGTCGTTGAAGGCGACTTCGTTGTCGTATTCGTCGAGTAGGGTGAGCGTCGTATCTCCGGAATAGACCGGCTCGGCGGCAATCCGGACCGTGACCGGTTCGGCGACGTGGAAACCGAACAGATCGGCGTCGCCCGGCGTGATGTAAGCATCGAAGCAATAGGAGTTGGGAAGATCGGGCCCAATGTCGGCCCACCCCGGTTCGTCGTTGGGCTCGTGCTCGGCGAATGGGCACAGCCGTTCCGGCGCACGTTCGCACGGATCGAAGGCCAGCACGGTGATCACGTAGTGGAATGAGGCTTCGTCGCCATAGCTGCCGATCCGGACGATGTACCGCCCGGCGGCCAAGCACTCGTCGATCTGGCTATCACGGCCGCCGCTCGGGCGGTCGTCATTGTAGGAGATCTCTGTGCCGTCACGATCGTACAGGGTGAGGGTCGTGTCGCCATCCTCCAGGGCCGTGGTGACGAGGGTGACCCAGTGATCGGATCGGAGATCGAAAGCGAAGAGATCCGCATTCCCTTCCGTGATCTCTCCCGCCACGCAAGACGATCCGGGAAGAGACGGGATGGCTTGTGCCTGTTCGATGGTGTCGTTAGGCTCCTGTTCCATCGTGCAGTTCTGCGGGAGCGATGGCGTCGCCCATGCGAAGGTGATTGTCAGCAACAGTCCCGCGATCCAGACGATCCGCCCGGCAAGATGTGCGCACACCGTGGCCTCCTTCTCCTTGTGCGGAGAGATGCGGGCTGGGCTGTCTGTACGAAGTATGTCCAGGGCACCTGTGAGACAAGTGGGATCGATTGCTGGATCTTGACCAGGCGTTCTCTCCGTCGCTGCCATCGTCACCGTAGCACGAAGGCGGGAGAGATTGTCAACTCTCGTCACAAGACGTGGTTTGGGACACGAGGCCGTCGCCGCGCCGTGGGAGTTGCGGAGAGGCTTGTCGCCGTCTAGAATTCCCAGCACGGAGGGGTGGGAGAGCGGTCGAATCCGCCAGTTTGGAGAACTGGTGTACCCTCGTGGTACCGCGGGTTCAAATCCCGCCCCCTCCGCCAACGCCTGTGCTAGGTGGGGGGCTAGCGGTCCCCTGCATCCACAACCCGCTACAGTGGAGCCGAAGGGTTTCCGGAGGGAGAAGGCGTGAGGGTCCGTCCACGAGCAAGTGGTGTTGAGGGTTGAGCCCTCTGCGGCGCACGTCGGTGAACCCCGCCAGGCCCGGAAGGGAGCAGCGGTAAGCTGACCTCTGCGGGTGTTGGAGGATCCCTTGGCCTGAGCCGGCTACTCGCGAAGCGCCTCGTTCCTTGTTTCGATGGGACCACGCACAGGCGCATTCTTCGATTGCTTGTTTCGGATGCGCAAACCGCGCCATTCCCGGTAAGATCAGGAATGCTCGCTTCGACTTCCAGCACAAGAAGAAGCGGTTCGGAGGAACAAAACGGATGACAGACCTCCTGATCGCGGGTGGGTGTCTTGCCCTTGTCCTTTCCTTGCTTGGCTTGGAACGTTTCGCGATCGATCGGATCCGCGCCCGGATTCCTCTGCGGATCGCGGTGACCGGAACGCGGGGGAAGACCAGTGTGGTTCGACTGATCGCTGCGGGAAGATGGTTTGCGGATCTTGGCCAAGACCACCGGATCGGAGGCACGGGTCATCCTTCCGGATGGTACCGAGGAACCGGTACGGCGGCGGGGTGTCCCCACACCCCTTGAACAGCGCGGGATGCTGCGATGGGCGGCTCGGCTTGCGTGTGATGCGATCGTGATCGAAGCGATGAGCATTCGACCGGAGAGCCTCCGCGCCGAACTGGGGCAGATCCTTCGCCCGCATACGGTCGTTGTGACGAATACGTTCGAGGATCACCTGGCGGAGATGACCGATCCCGCGGCGGTCTTCTCCGATGCTGTACCCGCCGGTGCAATGGCGCTTCTGCCCAGTGATTTCCCCGCTTCGGAGCAGGCGCGGCTGGCGAAGCGAAGCGTGCCGTATCGCGTGATCGCGACGGAGTCCGGGGAAGATCGGGCATTGCGCCTTCCCCATCCCGAGTGGCCGCAGAATCTCGCGCTTGCGCTCGCGGCCTGCGAACGGGCCGGCGTGGGCTCCGAAACCGCCCTGCGGGGGATGGCCGGGGTTCGTATGGACGTCGGGGTGCTCGGTGCGTGGATCCTGCCCGATCCGGTCTCGGGGGCCGCCGCTTGGACGGCGATCAATGGATTCGCTGCAAACGACCCACACTCCGCGTTGATGGCCCTCCAAAGAGCGCTTGCGGAGTGGCCCAAGGACGGCGGAGGCGTAGTCGGCCTGCTGAATCTTCGCCCCGACCGTGCGGATCGTACCGCTCAGTGGATGGAAGGATTGCGCGCGTTCGATGGGACCGTGTGTGGACTCGTCGTGTGTGGCAGTGTGCCGAGGATTGTGAGGCACAGACTGGCGAGGACGTACGGAAAGCGTGTGTCCGTGGTTGTGTCAAAGGATCCGGAACGGATCATGGATGCGGTGGTGCGCCTGTGCCCTGAGGGAGGATATGTGTTCGGTTGCGGGAATATCGGCGGTGCGGGTATCCGCTTGGTGGAGTATTGGCAAGAGAAGGGAGAGCCCGCATGATCATCGAAGCCGCGTTTGTTGGATTGACGGTTGCTACGCTGTTCATCGAGCTGACGGGCCTGTATCCCGGCGGGATTATTGTGCCAGCGTATGTGGCCCTCTTCGTGGATCAGCCGCTGAGGATCGTCGGCACGCTGGCGGTGGCCCTGCTTGCATGGGCGTCCTACCGGTTGCTTGCGCGCGCGTTCATTCTCTTCGGCCGCAGACGGTTTTTGTTGCTTGTACTCCTCGGCGGAGGCTGGACGCTGATTGGATACCGGCTTCTTCCGGCCCTCTGGCCGGCCTCGCTGGAGCTTCGGGCGATCGGCTGGGTGATCCCGGGTCTCGTCGCAAACACCTTCGAACGGCAGGGTGTCCTGGTGACGATTCCGGCGCTGGGCATCGCATCGACGATCACGTACTTCATCCTGCGGCTGTTGATCCACGCATGATGCGCGCTCTTGGTGCTGGGCGAAGCCGGCAGGGGACGTGGCGTCCGCCGGTGTGGGAGCTTGTGGTCGTCTTCGTGGTCGGAGCCGTTCTGATCGGCGTTTTGGAGGGAGAATGGCCGAGGGGCCATGCGCTCGCGGAGCCGATGCGCGACGCGGCGGAGACGATGAGGACCGCGATGGATGTTCTTGCCGCTCACCGGATCGAGCATGGACCGCCGCTCGATTCGAGCACGGACATCAACGAGACCGGTCTGATCGGAGCGTTCTTCTCGGAGCTCACGACGACCGTTGGAAGCCTGGAAGCGAAGCGGACGACCACCAATCCGAATGTCGCTGCACTCCTCGTCAGTTTGCTGTGCGAAGCCGGAGCACAGCCAGGCGATTTCGTCGCTGTCGGGGCCTCCGGATCCTTTCCGGCCCTGGTCTTGGCAACCGTCTCGGCGGGGCAGGCGCTCGGGGTTCGTGTCGGTTTGATCATCTCGCTCGGGTCGTCGCAATTCGGCGCGAACCTTCCGGATTTCACCTGGATCGAGATGGAGCGGATCCTCGCTGCAGCGGGCGTCGTCAGCAAACGAACGGTGGCCGCATCGCTTGGCGGGGATCTGGATGTGGGCAGAGACCTGGAGGAGGACGTGAGGCGTCTTCTTCGCGACAAGATCGACGCGTTCGGTGTAGTTTTCCTGGATGAGCCGGATCTCGCGCGCAACGTCGAGCAACGGATGTCGATCTATGAAGAGGAGGCACGCGACGCGCGCATCGCCGCTTTTGTCAGCGTGGGCGGGGGGTGGGCCAACCTCGGCAGTGACGCGTCGGTGCTCTCGGTTCCGCCGGGATTGACCGATGTCGGGAGCCTTCCTCCGCCCTCAACGCGCGGCGTACTGCACGCGATGGCGGATCGCGGCGTGCCGGTGATTCATCTCTTGAACATGAAGGATCTCATCCGGGATCACGGCCTTCCGTGGGATCCGTCCCCGCTTCCCGGTGTGACGGAGTGGGCGCCCCGAGGCGAAGGGGAGAGTGCGCTCGTGCTCTGGTGTGGCGGGGCCTACGTGGGGCTGATTGCCGGATGGTTCACATCGATCGTGCTACGGCGCAGATCCGCGGCTCAGCGACGACGCCCATCTTGATCCTCTCGTCGCGGCCCCGATTGAGCATGCCCGCCCGTTTTGCGGCTGATCTCCTTTCCGTACTCGGGGGCGGCTGGCGCGACGATGACCAACAGGTGACACTCCGAATCCATCGGCGTTGAGCTGTGGGGCGCCCCCGACGGGATCTGCAGAACGCATCCCTTGGTCATCGTGAACGGGATTCCCCCGATCGCGACGAGACACCTTCCTGCCAGCGAAATGATGTACTCATCCGCCTCGTGTGCGTGCTGCGTCATGGGGTGCTGTAGGGCATCACGCGCCCAGACTTCGAGAAGCTGAAAGGCGCCGGTGGGACACTCCAGTAGGTTGACGATTTCCCAGCTTCCGGCGATGAACTGGCCGGGGGCTACCCGCTCGATCGGCGCGGCCCCGGGCCGGTATTCCTCCCGCAATCTGCGCTCGACGTCTTCTAAGACCTGCTCGTACTCCTCGGCAGTGATTTGCCCCGACTCGATCAGCCGCTCGCGGAGCAGTTGCTCGAGGCTCGTGGATCCGATGTGTGCTCGGAGAATGGCGTTACCGATCTGGCTGATCGGAAGCCCGGTCATCTCGCGTCGGTCGGACAACGCTTCGTGAATGTCTTCGTCCAGGACCAGGTGCTTGCGTGGTGCCACGTCAACGGCCCTCCTTCCCGTGTGCCTGCCGCTCGTCGTCTACGTCTTGGGGTCGCTGGGGACGTTCCGATTACACCTCGGATCGAAGAATCGGTCAAGAGGAGAGAGGCGCCAATGCCAAGCAGAACAGCTGTAAGGTATGAAAGGGAGGGATCGTCGGAGAATTAAGCTCTGGCTTCTGCAGGAGGCGCATTATCTTTTCCCTAGGCGGTTCCCGCAGTTAACCTGCGGCATGGCATACCACCGCCGTCCGCTGTATCGTGGAGCCATGCGTGGTGCATGCGTTCGCCCGATGTCTGTCTTCACAGCTCCTGCGCGTTGCCGCTGTTTCCGCAACGCGTTCTCTTCATCCGAAGCACAGCTCCTCGATTGCTTCGCGGCAGCAACGGCTGCTCGCAGGGCGTGGATCAGGCGACGCGGCGATTGGCCAACGAAGAGGAGGTGAGACAGGTCAGACAGCACGAAGCAAAGATCTGGAGCGAGTCTTAATGCGCGAAGAGCAAGGGGGAAATATGAGATTGCGTACTGCGCTTGTTTGTCTTCTGGTGCTGGTTGCCGCTGCGTGGGCGGCGGCAGCGTGCACGGCGATCATCGTTGGAAAGGACGCCTCGGTTGATGGGTCGGTCATGACGACGCACACGTGCGACGGCTGGTACGACTCAAGACTTCGACTGATCCCTGGAGGTACGCACGAGGAAGGCGAGATGGTCACGATCTGGAGGAACATGCTCCATGCGGACAATCCCGATCGGCAGCCGACGCCGATGGGCGAGATTCCACAGGTGCCCGTGACCTACAACTACTTCCAGATCGCCTATCCGTTCATGAACGAACACCAGGTGATGATCGGAGAGCACACGTTCAGCGGTGAAAGGGCGCTTCGCAACCCTGATGGCGGGATGTTCTACATCGAGGAACTTGAGGCTATCGGGCTGCAGCGCGGTACGACCGCCCGCGAAGTCATCCAGATCATGGGCGACCTTGCTGAGAAGTACGGCTACGCCGACGGCGGTGAGGCCCTAACGGTCTGCGACGGGAACGAAGGCTGGGTCTTTGAGATCGTCGGTGCTGGCCCGCTGTGGCGGCAGGGCGACAACGATCCAGGAGCAGTCTGGGTCGCGCGCCGCGTTCCGGATAACGGCGTCTATGTCGGCGCCAACCGGGCGCAGATCGGCGAGATCGACCTTTCGGATCCGGACAACTACATGGCCGGTCGAGGCATCTACTCCGTGGGCGAGAAGCTCGGGCTGTGGGATCCGAATTCCGGGAAGACGTTCCGGTTCTGGGAGGTCTACGCGCCGAAGCTCGACTTTTACAACAGCCGACGGGAGTGGCGCGGGCGATCCCTGGTTGCCCCGTCACTGGAGCTGGATCCGTACGCAAGCCGGTATCCGTTCTCCGTGGTGCCCGATGAGAAGCTGTCAGTGGCGGACGTCATGGCGATCAAGCGCGACTACTACGAGGGGACCGAGTTTGACCTGACCCAGGGGCTAGCCGCTGGTCCGTTCGGTACGCCGGATCGCTATGCAACGTCGAGCTCGCAGCGTCCGGAGGGACAAGGCCGCGTGTGGGAGCGCGCGATCGCGATGTTCCGTTGCTCGTACGTCTTCGTCTCTCAGTCGCGCAATTGGCTGCCAGACGAGATCGGCGGGGTCCTCTGGTTCGGTCCGGACGCGCCGCATGGCACGGTCTTCATGCCGATCTACTGCGGCGTCACGGAGCTGCCGGAATCTCTGGGGATCATGAATCGGTATGAGTTCAGCCGGGATTCGGCCTGGTGGGCCTTCGACTTCGTCGAGAACTGGGCGAATCTGGCGTGGTCGTACATGATCGAGGACATCCGCGAGCATCAGCAAAAGTATGAGGGCGAGTTCTTCGCGATGCAGGATGCCGTGGAAGGTGCCGCGCTGGCGTTGTACAACACCGATCCTGCGCTCGGAGTCTCGTTCCTGACGAACTACACCGGCGATGCGGTCAACCGTGTCGTGGCGGCACAGTGGGAGTTCGCGGACATGATGGTCGCGAAGTACAACGACGGCTACATCTGGCAGGGCACCAAGAGTTATCCACAGGAGTGGTTGGATGCCGTGGGCGCCGGCGCGAATCCCGAGTCGACGCTTCTGCTGTCGAAGTACAAGGAGATCTACTACGGCGAGTGGGAAGAGGAGTAATCGATAAGGTGGCGCGGAGCGGGCTTTGGCGCTCGCTCCGCCCGCCGTGTTTTCGGATGATGGGTATTAAGGCACAATGCCTCGGGATATGCTGCCGAATGATTCGGCAGGGCTCTTGTTCCGGGATTGATTTTGTCGGAGGTGGATGATGAAGAGGACGATGCGTTTGGCTGTGGTGATTGCTGCGGGGCTCCTCGTACTGGCAGGATGGACGTCGCTGGCACAGGAGTTCGAGATCCCCGAGGACCTGCCCGTGCTCGTGCCGCCTGTATTCGTCACGACGTGCGGCCAAAGTCCCGGAGCCCTAATGGTCGGGCTGCTGCTGGCTCAGGGCGGGATTCCCCACGAAGAGATCGACCTGTTGACGGCGGACGAGCTGTTGCATCAGTGCTCCGAGGTGATGAACGAGTTCACCGGCGGCGTGCTGTTCGTGACCACGGGAACGAGCCTCAAGGGAATGGGCGCCGCGGGCGTAAACGTCGATTCCGAGATCTCGCGGTGCACCGCGCTGATCGAGGCGGCCCGCGAACGTGGCATGGTCATCATCGTCGGCCAAGTGGAAGGGGCGAACCGGCGCGTGGACGAGTACGACGAGGCGACCATCACGGCGATGTCTCCGCTGGCGGACCTTCTGATTACCCGGACCGACGCCAATGAGGACGGCTACTTCACGACCCTCGCGGAGGAGAACGAGATCCCGCAGATCTTCATCGAGGACACGATCGATCTGGGCGTCCTGTTCCCGTTGATCTTCGTCATGGAGGAAGAAGGCTAGCCTGCGTCCCGCTTGAGCCGGGCGTCGAGCATAGCGCGCTTCCTTTGATCGTTTGCGCGGCCCGGCTCGCCATTTCGAACAGCACCGCGATGGGGGTACGGAGGGCGGCTGGTCCTCCGGGGAGACCTCTGGATGGCGAGGTGACACGTGTACGCACACGCTGGGATCGTATTGGGGGTGATGGCCGGAGTCTTCGCCATCGCCAGAGCGTTGAAGGTTACGACGGAGCTGTCGATGCTCCTGGCGGCGCTGGCCGGCGCGATCGCGCACGGCGGCATGATCTCGCCGCGACACATCGCCGACGGGGCGTTTACCTACTTCGACGTGACGCTGATCTTCATCACCGCCACGTTCTTCATGAACCTGTTGAAGCATGCCGGCGGCGTGGACTACATCATCCGCGGGATCATCAAGCGGTTTCACCGGCATCGTGCCCTGTCGATGCTGTTCTTGACGCTGGTCCTTCTGGTGCCGGGGGCCCTCACAGGATCGGGAAGCGTCACGGTTCTCGTGGTGGGGACGCTGGTGGGAACCGTGCTCAGCTACATGGGAATCAGCAAGGACCGGGTGGCGGCGATCATCTTCCTGTGCGCTGCGATGAGTGCGGCGGCGCCGCCGATCAACCTGTGGGCGATGATGGCCGCCGCCGGATCGAACATGCCCTACGTCGGATTCTTCCTGCCGCTGGGCGTGATCTCGGTTCTCGGGGCGCTGTTCAGCATGTTCTTTCTCGGTTGGAAGGGAACGCCGGTCGAACTGGACAAGGTGATGAAGGAGCTGCCGGAGCCGACGAAGGGGATGGCGGGCTGGAAGGTGGCACTCCCGTTTCTGGTCTTCTTCGGGCTGGTTCTCGCGGGGAGGATCTGGCCGTGGAGCATGCCGACTTTCGGCCTGCCGCTGATGTTTGTGGTTGCCGCGATCGTGACGGTCGCCATCAGCCCCAAACGGCTGCGCATCTTCTCCGTGGCGCGGGAGACCGTGGAAGGATTGCTTCCGCTTATCGGCGTGATGGTGGTCGTCGGAATCCTGGTTCAGATCATGGCGCTCTCCGGAGCGCGCGGCCTGATCTCCCTTGGCGTCGTCACCTTGCCGTTGCCGGTGATCTTCGCCACGCTGTGGTTGATTCTTCCGTTCTCGGAAGGGCTGGTGCAGTATGCGGCGGCGCCGTTGCTCGGCGTACCGCTGATCCTGCTGTTCAACATGAAGGGAATCAACCCGATCATCGCGCTCGCGGGCATGGCGGTGATGTTCCCGATCGGAGATATGCTCCCGCCGACCACCGTGGTCGGACGGGCCACGACGATGGCCGTGGGCTTCACCGGCTCGTACTACGGAGAGTTCGTGAAACGCTGCCTGCTCCCGGCGGGATTCATTCTCCTTCTCGGGACCTTGTACATCGTATTTGGGAACGAGCTGTCGTTCCTGGTGGCGGGGTGATCTCGATGAGAGCCAAGCAGAGGGCCGGATCATGACGATCATGATTCTCTATCACATCATCACGGCGTTTTTCGGCGCGGTGCTGTTCTGGAACTTCGTCAAGAGCAAGGACGTGCAGAAGGCGATCCTGTACCTCGTCATTCTGATGCCGTTCGTGCTTCGCGTGTTCCGCCTGAAGTGAGAGAGGGGGGAGGAGCTCGGTGAAAGCGAACAGAGAGTGGATCATCAAGGGCGGCGCGCTTGCGCTGTGGATCGTGTTACTCGTGTTCTCGGGGATCGCATTCGCTCAGCACCGTCAGTACAAGGAGACGGTGGTCCTCGGAGAGGGCGTTACCGATGTCAAGACCCTGGGCGATTACTACGGGCCGCTGAAGGGCGGAGTGAACGACTGCAACATCTACATCCTCGACAGCGGACAGCCCGGAGGCACGCTTCTGGTGATGGCCGCCGTTCATGCGGAAGAGCCGGCGACGAACCTCGCGGCGCAGCTGATTGTTGAGAATGCGCGGGTAACTGCGGGCCGGGTCCTTGTGGCGATCCACGAGAACCGGAGCGGCTCGACCGTAACCCGTCCGGGAGACGCGTATCCGCAGTTCTTCACGATCGTAACGGATTGGGGAGAGAAGAAGTACCGGATGGGCGATCGCTGGGCGAATCCGCTCGACTCGTGGCCGGATCCGGAGACGTACGTTCACTACCCCAGCGGACAGCTTCTGGCCTACATGGACGTGCGGAACATGAACCGAACCTGGCCGGGTCGCACCAACGGAAGCCTGGCGGAAAGAACGTCACACGCGTTCATGCAGCTGATCGAAGCTGAGAGCGTCGACTTGACGATCGATCTGCACGAGGCCGAGCTGGAGTACCCGATCATCGGAACGATCGTGGCGCATCAGGATGCGTTGAACGTGGCCGCGATGGTCTCGATGATGCTGACCGCCCAGGAGTTCACGATTGGCATGGAGATCTCGCCCTTGGCCCTTCACGGGCTCTCACACCGTGAGATCGGCGATTTCTCCCGGAGTTCGTGTCTGCTTCTGGAAGCGCCCGAGCCGTTCCTGGACCGCGTCCGAGGGATCACTGACGAGAAGCTTCTTCTGACCGGACAGGACGAGTTCGTCATGAAGGCGGGCGAGAAAGGGCTCCTCTACTGGCCGATCGACGAGAACGGATGGCCGATCGACGTTCGTGTCGCGCGGCACGTTCGGACGATCGAGAAGATTGCCGAAGTGTGGAGCGGCTTCCACGGCGACGCAGCATTCGGGTTCGAGGGGCTGCCGAGCTACGAGGAGATGGTCGCGGAAGGCATCGGACACTACTTCATCGATCCAGGAACCGTGGGAGCCGACCGGCTGGCGTATGAGTAGCTACGCAGTCCGACCGAGAGGATGGCCTGGCTGGGCGGGGTCGCGGCTTCCGGGTTCGAGATGCTGTCTCGGAACGACCGGAATCCGCTGCTCCGGCGAGTTCGGCTACCCCGGCGCCTGCTTGAACGGCGCAGTGGAGGAGGCCTGATGACCACCCTGCAACCGCAGGATCTACGTGAGGGGGTCCGTTCTCAGCTGAGCTCTCGAGCTTCTGTAGAAGCGGAGCACCTCGAGACCCTCTTGAACGCAACGACTGATCTAGTCAAGCTGATCGACTCTCACGGAACTATCCTCTTCGCGAACGAAGCGATGGCGAGAAGTCTTGGTCGGTCGGCAAACGAGCTGATCGGTACGAACCCTGCGGATGTGTATGGCGAGAAACAGAGCAGAGCAATGCAGAATTGGATTGACGAAGTCGTGCGTTCGGGAAGGGCCGTCTCCGGCCAGAAATGTCGGGGAGGGCGAGTGTACGCGTTTCGTCTCTCGCCTCTGCCGGACGAAAACGGGCGTGTCAGGCAACTGGCGCTCTTCTCGCACGACATCACGGAATGGAAGCAAGCAGAAGCCGAACTGGAGGAGAGCCGAGATCGACTGCGTCAGCTGGCGCTTCAGCTCGCGCAATCGATGGAAGTCGGCCGAAAGCAGCTGGCTCAGGAGCTGCATGACCGGGTCGCGCAGAATCTCACGGCGTTGGGAATCAGTCTGACCATTGCCCTGTCACAACCGGCAAGCCAAGATGACGGGAATCTGCGCGCCCGTCTGACCGATTGCCTGACGATTGTTGAGGAGACGAGCCGGCAAATCCGGGACGTGATGTCCGAGCTTCGCCCTCCTGTTCTTGATGACTACGGGCTGGTAGCTGCTCTAGAATGGTACGCGGGTCGGTTCGAGGCGAGAACCGGGATCTCCGTGCAGGTCATGGGAGGCGCCCTAGTTCCCAGGCTAGAGCATCGCAAGGAGGACCATCTGTTCCGGATCGCTCAGGAGGCCCTTGCCAACACGGCGAAGCACGCGGAGGCCACGCAAGCGATGATTGAGATTGAGTCAGGCAATGATGAGATTCGGATAGTGTTCTCCGACAACGGTGTTGGCTTCGCTCGCCCAGCCGAACGGCAGGAGGAGCCAGGCTGGGGCCTCCTGACCATGAAGGAGAGGGCCATCAGCATGCGAGGCCGTTGCCAGTTCCGATCCCAGAACCCCCGGGGGGCCGTTGTCGAGGTAGTGGTCCCGCGATGACGGTCTCCGTTTTCCTCGTAGATGACCACGCTGTGGTTCGCGAAGGCCTCCGGCTTCTCCTGGCTTCGGAGCCGAGTATCGAAGTTGTGGGAGAGGCGGGCAGCGGGCCCCAGGCGGTCGCTGATGCAAAGCGGCTGCAACCTGATATCGCCGTCGTGGACATCGCGATGCCGATGATGAACGGCATTGCCGTCATCCGGAGGATCAGTGAGAAGTGCGCTGGTACTCGATCGATCGTTCTAAGCATGCACTCCACGGAGGAACATGTCTG
>Ga0272442_10006816_pt1 | contig 14900 bp, 24 predicted proteins | sample SSMForm2O_FD_200262 | JGI IMG/M metagenome (GOLD analysis project Ga0272442, IMG submission 200262) | Marine sediment archaeal communities from Little Sippewissett salt marsh, Falmouth, MA, United States - SSM-Form-2O | ecosystem: Environmental > Aquatic > Marine > Wetlands > Sediment ...
ATGAATAAAAATTCTTTCCATGTCATTTTTCCCTTTGCCTTTAGGAGTAGTTTGTGTTCTTTGTCTTCTAAGGGTATTCTAATTTCTTTCATCAATATCCGTATCACTCACACACATATAAATGTTTTGGTATTTTTACAAATTGTAACTCTACCAAGAAACAATTAAATACTACCAAGATACAAAAATAATATCTATGAAAACCATAAAAGAATATAACCAAAACGAAAAGCAGATACTAATATCTAAACTAATGCAAGACTATGATAAACTACAACAAAGAATAAAAGAAAAAGAAAAACAAATACAACTCATACTTTCCACTTGTTAACAAGATCAACCAAATCTTTAGGAAGCATATCAATATGTTTAACAAAAATATTTCTATTATCAGGCATAAACTTATCAGCAATTTCAATACCATGTAAAAGTTCAAAATAACGTTTTTTCTCAGTATACCACATATAATAAATATCAGGGATATAACAACTATATTTATCCTGAAAAGGAATGTTTATACGATATTTAACCTCATCAGGGTAATACTTCCATTTATAAAAACGGATTTTACGATTCCAAGTTTGTTTAAACTGGTTTCCACCATGATCGTCAATAAATGCTTCACCTTTAAAATCATCTTGTTCACGAAGAAACTTAGCAACAAGACAACGTTTAGGACTATTAATAAGAAAACCTGTAACAGCAGTACGAATAGTAACAATTTCACCTTGAAGTGCATCATAAAGTTTTGGGTCTTTCTGATGGAGCATAGTACTAAAATGCATAGATGCATCGTCAAGAGTTATAATAGGTGTAATCTTACGTTTAATCTTATTAAGCATTATAAGATCAAGGAAGTCTTTAGGATGATAAATCATACAGTCTAATGCTTGTTTATATGCATCTTCCTCATCATCAGTTTTAGAATATCCGTTAAGAGTATAATATATTTTAGCCATTACCTTATAACAATATGTACTTTTACCCTGACCACGTTCACCGAATATAAACCCTCCCATGAAACCATTTTGTTTACTGTTATCAGAGGGATGTCTGCGTATTACCCAATCATGGAAACCACTATTCCAATCACGTAGTTTTTTATAGTTCATGTTATCACGTATCTATTCATATATAAATACTCCATTTTCAAAAATTTAGAAAAAAAAATATTTATAATCTATTCAAATGTTTTAATAAATTTTTTCTTCCAAACCATATTAGTATCACTTTCAAGTTTACTATTAATGTTACAAAACTGTTGATAATGTTTTTCAACTCCACTAGGTGTAATATCTCTTGTAAGAGGTGGGAATTGTTCACGTATCATCGAAGGTAAAATAGGTATAAGTGCTTTAAGACTGTATTCAAACTCATTCCACATCCCTTTACTATAATAATATACAACCATCCTGATCTGCTTTTCAAGAGTGTCTTCACGACTAAGACCTTTACTATATGTTTCTTCGTTGTAATGAAAACTGTCTTGTTTAATATCATCAGAAGACATTTTGTTTACTCAACGTATTCCAGAAGCTAAGCATTTCCATACTTTTCCATTTACGAAGCTCTAGATAATAATGCATCCCATCACCCCATGCATAGAAAGGGTCTTGATCTTTAAGTTTTTTAGCAAACTCGGTTTTACGTTTCTGATATTCTTCTGTAACTACACGTTCTTTTTTATGTACTTTATCCCAAATTACCTGATCGTTAATATGGATCTTGCAGTTATCAAGTATTCCATCACATATGTCAAAACTTGTTTCACCGAGTTCGTTTATACTGTTAAGTGCTTCTTCTGCTTTTATAAGATTATTTTTAACTTGTTCATTACTCATATTTACATACTCCATATTAACCCAAATAATATACCCCAGAAAACACAATATGCTGTTATTATAATAGTAGCTATTATGTCTACTTTTTGCATTTTCGTATATGCTTCTTTTGTTAAATCTACACTATCCCAGAAATCATATACCCAAGGTGCTTTGAAACATTTTTTACCATGTTTTTTATAATTTTCATATTGTTTCCAAGTCATAACTCTTTTTTCTCCTTTTTTTCTTTCATCAATCTTCTTTTCATACGTTTATTTTTAAGATACTCCAATCTCATATGATAAAACTCGATAGGGTTAGTCATACGTGTCTGCTTAGCATATCTGAAAGTACCAGGTTCACCTATGTTTTCATCATCATCTTTAATTTTATGTTTCCTTTTATGTTTCATAAAATTTTTATCCACCCATATAACTCATAAAGACAATAGTACCAAGAATAGCTATAAACATACCAATAGCAATAGGTATAAGAGTTTCATAGTTGAAACTAGTACCAGGTTCTTTATAATTCTGTTGTTTCATACGATCATTAAGATATTTCTGTTTAACCAACGTATCAATATCATTAGGAGTAGCACTCTCTATAAATTCTTCGACTTCTTCACCATGATGCGTAACACCATCACAACATAGAAATTCAAGGTTTTTAATACGATCATAACCCATTTTTAAAAATTCTTCTTTACGTTTTTCATCTTTGAAAATAGGTTTCAAAAGTTCAATTTCTTCAAGTTGTGTAACCCATTTATTGTCAAAATCTAACTTTGGTTTCTCAATTTTTTTAACCTGCTCCACCATCTGTTTAAACTGATGATGATTACGAGTTTTGAAAACATGTTTAACCTGATGGAAATAATCAGGAAGCCAATCAGGAATATCAAAACCTATACTTTCATGTGTATTACGACAGTCATGTCCAGCTATACGGAAACCTCCACCTGTATCTTTGAAAAGTTTATCCTTAGTTTTAATATAATCAAGATCTAGTAGTTTACCACGCATAATTTTTTTATTAGGGTTTTTACCACGCCTCTGATGAAAAGTTATAACATGACCACTACTAGGCATATCAAGAAAAGCAGATATACCAGTCTGATTAATTCGTACTCCTAATACAATTATACCAATTAATAAAAACATGAAACCAAAAAGGTTAGACACTCCTATAAGTTGGACTGTTGCCATATCTGCTGCTGGTACAAAAATATCCATAGTGGTAAACATCATACCAAGAAATAATAAAATCATCGCTATAACAAAGATCATACTTGTATTGCCTCCTCATCACTTACATATTCAACTTTTTTCTTTTTTTTATTCCTGAATATTCCACCTCGTTCCTGTGGAATACTTTTATTAGTCTGACGTACATCATATGTATGTTTCTTTTCAAATACATGGTTACCCTGCCAGCCATCTACGCTTTTATTATAATTCTGCATGAGATAACCTGTTACCAAAGTATGTACATAGTTAAGATGTGGGTTGTTACGTTTACGATATTTGAATACTTTGAACTCCATCCATAGTTCTTCAAACACGTTTAAAAAAAGTAATATTTCACTTCGTGTAACCTGTGTCATAGAAGCATTTACAATATATGGAGTTATATCCTGTATGAAATCTTTACGGAGTTCATCGCTTACTTCTGCTTTGTTAAGTTTAATATTAATAAGTTGAAGTATCCAAGCTGCTTCTGCGTTCATAGGGAGATTATAACTATTTTCACCCTGATCGAAATCTGGAGGAGAAAAAGTAAAATCATCCATAACGATATACTCCTACAATACTGAAAACACTATAAATTATTAGTATAGCTCCTAATATGAACATAGCAGCAATTATACCAGGTGAAGATATTACTAATAGTGCTAAAAAATTTATTATAATACCTATTGATAAAATTAGTAAAAAAACACTAATTCTACTAAGCATATCTACACCATATCGTTTTCCATTCATATCTCTATGTAATTTGTTATGACACCATTTGCTCCAACTATCAATATTTTTATGTATATACCTGAGTTCATCATCATCAGGGTAAAAAACGAGTTGTTTCGCCATATCTATCAATATATATTATTAGTTGTTTTAGTATTTAAAAAAAGTGTATAGTTTTAAAAAAAAAAGTTTTATGGGAGAAATTATGTTCCCCCCAGATTAGTTACCAGGTTTTTTTATCTACCTCTTATCATAAGTATCGCTGCAATTATTCCAACTGCTGCGATAACTACTATATAGATAGGACCAAGTTGATAAAAAGTTCCCAAGTTAGATATTAAACTATTACTAGCATTTTGAGCAGGCGTATTGTTTACACCTCCAAAGTTTGCATCATAAGTTGAGTATGATATTCCACCTAGTACTGCATATACAATAGCGATAGATATAGCAAATACTATTGCTGCAATAACAGCAGTGAGTACCATGTTTACATCTCCATATGTGTCTTTCAAAAATGCTTTCATAGTTTATCTACCTCTTATCATAAGCACTGCTGCAATTATTCCAACTGCTGCGATAACTACTATATAGATAGGACCAAGTTGATAAAAAGTTCCTAAATTGGATAGTAAGTTATCAGAAGCATTTTGAGCAGGTGTGCCAGTTAGAGATGCATCATAAGTTGAGTATGATATTCCACCTAGTACTGCATATACAATAGCGATAGATATAGCAAATACTATTGCTGCAATAACAGCTGTGAGTATCATGTTTACATCTCCATATGTGTCTTTTAAAAATGATCTCATATGCTTTTGACCTCCATAGTATTAGTATTATTTTTTTTAGTATTTAAAAGAAATGACCACTTATATGCTATTGTTTATACTATTGTATACTATTATATTAGGAGTAAAAACATTTTTTATATTATTTTATCGAAAATAAAAGTTTTCTTATTTTGTTTTACTTTTACAAATGGGTCTTTAATCCCTATAATGCTGTCGTTGCTATATGTTAGATCTCGTGCTATGAATACATCTGATCTTATTGGTTTTATCTTCCAACCAATTTTTTTACTAAGGTTTTTATCTGGTATTGTACTGTTTCTGTTTACCATTAGTTTGATGAATATTTTTTGCATTTCATCATCTTTTATTGTAATTTTAAATGGGTATGTACCCATTGTTTAATCCCTCCTCGAATTTTTTTATTTTTTTGTTACGCTTACACCATAGCCTTTTTTCTTTTTATATAAAGCAGCGTTATATCCTTTTTTCCTTGCTTTTGCTGCTTGTTTTTTTGCTGTGGTTTTATTTTTTGCTCTATGTCCTACCATAAAGTTTTTTCACCTCCTTTTTGTTTTACCTCTTACTTTAGTATTTTATTTGTCTTACAGTTGCTTTTTTACCCCAATTTCTTTGGGCAGTTTTTAGTGCATTAGTTTTGGTAAAAGCAAGTTCTTGACCTTTGACCTTATTGTTTACAACAACACTAAATCTTTTCAACTTACGACCTTTGTTTGCCATTTTCTTTTTTCACCTCCTTTTTTTATTATACACTGGGTAAGCCACCCCATTCTTCACATAATAACGTTTTTTACGGGTGTTATGCTTCTTTTTTTTCTTTTTAGGTGGTTTACCCTCAACCCAATCTAAAACAGCGTTAACATCCTTTGCAACCTTTTTATACGTTTTTTTACGTTTCGCCCATTTCTTCCTAGATGCCTGTTTCTTAATCTGCTTCTGTTTCTTCAACTCCCTATCAACAGCCTGTGAAAAACTACCTTTACTCTTACGAGGTTTAATAAGACCTTCCTTAGTAGTAATCCAACTAGCTTTACCAGTTTTAGGGTCTACATATAATCTCTCCTTTCTTTCAAACAATTTCTTTTTTCCTCCTTTTAAACATATATACTGCTACAAACAAAGACATAAAAAATAATAATAATTCAAAACCAGGAGTACTAATCATCTGACCACCACTAAGATAAGGAGTGAATACAAGATATTCATTAATTTCAACATCGCCACTCACTACTTGTATACGCCAGTAATAATCTGTATAGTTAGAAGCAGAAATAAAAATATAATCATATGTACCATTATATACACTACTAACATTAGTGAGTAGTGTTGTAACATTTGAAAGATTAGTTCCACTATAGATACTGTAATTCATAGCCTGACCACTAGCATGATTAACTGTGAAATAAACATCAGGTCTTAAAGTATTAATATAAGAATTATTACTAGGATAAATATTTGAAATAGTTAAAACCACTTTAGAACTATTACTAGCACTAAATTCAAACATACTAAGATCATTCCAAGACTGTGTATAAGTATTAGAAGCAGAAAACTCAAACATGGAAAGATCATTCCAGACTTTACTATCTGAATTACTAGCACTAAATTCAAACATACTAAAATCTGTCCAAGTAGCTGTATTAGAAGCTGAGAACTCAAACATGGAAAGATCATTCCAAACCCTTTGGCTGCTATTGCTTGCAGAAAACTCAAACATAGACAAATCTTGCCAGGTTTTCCCCTCTGAATTACTCGCACTAAATTCAAACATACTAAGATCTTGCCAAGTCTGTGTATAAGTATTAGAAGCAGAAAACTCAAACATGAAAAAGTCTTGCCAGCTCCGAGGTGCACTTGTAGTTGTAAAAAAACCATAACTACTATTAGTACCTCCACCAGTTGTATTAGTCGCATTAACATAATATGTATAAGTAGTGGAATAATCTAGTCCACTATATGTAAATCCTTTACTACCACTTTTTTCATGTAATCCACTAGCGTTTTGATCTGTACCATTACATTTTAGTTCAATGGTCCAGTTGAAATCAAAACTAGATGATAGGTTAATGTTTGCAGACATGTTGCCACTTATTGGAATGTTTGTACTATGGTTGTTAGGGTTTAAGTTTGTTATAGTTGGTGCATAGTTGTATTCTGGTTGTACTGGTGGTTCTCCACCACTTTCGTCAGTATCCCAAATAACACTTAAATTAATATACCATATATCATTATCATCGACATCTTCACAAAGAACAGCAAACCCGCTTGAAGGAATACCAGCGACTTTATTATCAACTTCTGGAAAACGCGAATAAACGCCACTCATATGTCTAAAATCTTCTGAAACAATAGGGTTAAACTTAACAGGTGATGACCAAGAAGAACTACTGCTATAGTTAACAACATATGTAAAATCATCATCACCCACACTTGTGCATGCAACCCATACATCATCATCTTGTGTAACGCTAACAGTTGCAAAAGTCTGATCATAACTAGAATCATCTGTTATATATTCTACCGCATTCCAACCACTACCAGAGGGTTTACTACAGTAACCTATCTGATTTTTACCATTAGCTTGATCTACACCGTGCCAGACAACATGTAACGTATCATTCATATCTATAGCGATTTTAGGATACCTCTGATTATGGTTGCTGTCATCAGTTATTACATCAGCAGTCCAACTAGACCATGTACTACTCTCGCTGACTGTCGTATCTGCATCTGTTGATACAATATGTCCTATCTGATCATAACCGTTAGCATAATCTTCCATCCCGAAAACGACATGAATATTATTACTGCTATCTATCGCTATATCAGGGTCCCAGTTATCATCAGCCTCATCTACTTCGTTTTCTAATTTTTTAGGAGTGTTCCAACTGCCACCATTGTCAAGACTGTTAATATACATAAGCTCATATGTGCTAACAGTTCCTTCTTGTTCCTTATATACCATATGTATATTATCGTTACTATCTATTGCAAAACTATGCCTCCAATTATGTTCTGCACCACTAGAAATTGTATGGGTTGTTGTCCAGTCTGATGAGTTACTATAAATAATTTTATAATCAGTATCCAACAAATAGTACATCATGTGGCAAACACCGTTGCTGTCTGTTGCCACACTACCATAAAAATCTGTACCTGTTAAATCAAAATTATGATCAAGAATCCAAGTATCTCCTTGATCATCTGAATATTCAATATTAGCACCACCAGTCGCTGACTGATATATACACCAAAGCCTGCCGTCAATCCCATGAGCAACAGTACGCCCCATGTTATAAAGCTCATTACCAGCGTTTGTAACCTCATAAGAAGGATCCCAACTAACAAAAAAGTTAGCAGGTACATTATCACGCCTAACCCTAAAAAAGAATACATCACGACCATTATAATCAGTACGCCCTTGATTAAAAATAAGATTACTATACTGAAGCAAATCTTCATAGTTAAAAATAAGGCTAAAAGTATTATTAAACGCTTCAAGACTAAGAGTATATTCATAAGTATCAGTCTGACTAACATTAAAAGTATCAGCATCAACAACAACAGTAAGCCTATAATTACCAGCAACAGGAGTAGTAAAATTCCACGTACTTTTAAGAGCATTATTCCCAATATCTTCCATATCAACATTAAGATACTGATTGCCCTGTATCCAATCACCCTGTCCATTAACCTGTCCTTCAAGAAAAACTTTAATACGGTTATTAAGCCAAACCCTAGCCCTACTCCAATTAAAGTCTTTAGTTACCTGCCCAGGTACACTTATAAAAAAATCGCTTTCACCAGGGTTTTCATCTTCAACATTTTCTTGTTTAACATCTTCAGATTTAAAACCAGTACTAAGAAAACCATTAGGAACCAAAAAACCACCGAACAAAAATAAAACACTAATAACACCAAGAATAAAACTACCCAAAACTATTGACATATTACGTAATGTAAACCAAGACTTATTTTTTAAGTTCATCTAAACACTTTGTTTTTAATCTGAATACCTGTAACATTCTGACCTTTATTCCATTGATAAGGACCAGCATAAACATGGACAAAAATACCATTAGTATCACAGTTAGTAACACCACTAATATTGGCTTCTGTCATTTCAAGACTTGATACAGATAAATCTGTACAGTTAAGCCAACTATTCCACCATGTAAGGTCAAAGTTGTCAATACCATCAGTATTAATCAAATCACTAGCATTGATAAACAACTTCTGAAAAATATAAACATTAGTACCATAAGGAACATTATCACCAGCATGAGTATCATTTGTATCAGTAGTATGCCACGTATCAGTTCCATAAGATAGGTTGCTTGTCCATGTTACGCCATCTTTAGCGATACCAGCAGTTATAATAGTAGTAGCACCAGCAGTAGGACTATTCTCACCAACATGTGGAAGATGTACTTCCTGCCAACTACGAGTAACAGTAGTAACACCACTATTACCAACATTCCAATTCATAAGAAGTACAACAACAAAAACAACAGCTAATGTACTTAGAACACCTGCTTTAAAACCAAATTTTTTAATTATATCTTCTTTCATCATATATTCACCTATTTCAAATTTTATAAAATTTTTTATAATATTTACTTCTTTTACCAAATTTATCAGCATGTCGTTTCTGATACTGATTAAACACCATAAATGGAATAGTTCCAAGACCATAAAACATTTCAATAACTCCCATAAGCATGAAGAAATACATAAGAGATACTGCTGTACTATCACCCCAAGTATGAGTACCAGTAACTATTGTGTTATTGTTTTGTATAGCTGTATATGGAAATTCTATTTCAATTACTGCTGCACTAAGTGTAAACCATATAACAGTAGTAACTAGTATAAAAGTAGTTGCAAGCATAAGATTATCTTTTTCAACAAATATAAAACCTAACAACATGAAAAGTACTGCTGTTACCAATAATGCTATAAATATTACACTCCACATATTTTTTTATCTCTCCCTATTAAGCAGACTAGCTGCTAATCCTGTTATTCCAAGTGCTGTGAACACTGTGAATAATATACTCATTTCACTGTTACCTGTAAAAATGTTTCCAGCACTTAGAAGAGCTCCAGACGCGATCATAAACATAGTAGCCATTACAGGGTTTTCAGTTTTTACATATATTCCAAATGTAAGACCTACAATTGGTATAAGCCAGAAAGCTCCACCTATTCCTATGAGTTCTTTGAAAAGATTAGTATATGGGCTAAACGTAGTGTTAAAAGGATTGTTAAGCCATTCTGTACCATTCAACGTCATATTTTTATCCACTCCCACTGAACATACCAGCAAGTGCACCCATCCACACGAAGATAAGACCTACTGTAAAAATTAAAAGAAAATAACTCATAGGTTCAGATGTGAAAACGTTGTTAACATTAATTGTACCTATAACGCTTACATAGCTAGTCCAGAATACTTCACTAAAAATCCATACTCCTACAGGTACAGCACTATGCATCAGTATAGCAACACTTATACTTAGTATTCCAGATACTCCAAGTATTGTAAACCATATATATTGTGCACCTCCATCAAGACCTGTAATTTTTTTGAAAACCTGACTAGAATTATCATTACTACCTATATCTATACCTGCTTCAACGGTGTTACCAAATACGTTTAAAGCGTTAATGAAAACTATTGAAAGATTGAAAATAATGAGAAGTACTGCAAAAATAATACAGATCTGAAAAAATGTTTCACGCATCAGTATTTCCTCCTGATAAACATAGCTGGTTCACGACTGAAGACCTTTGCAACAAGCCATACAACAGGAGTGGTGATTCCTATTGCAAAAGCTATGCGAACAGCAGTTTTATAATTAGGTCCAAACTGTGCAACTTGGTCATATGCACTGTTATCAATTATTCCATCAAAAATTAGATCGATAGGACCACCGAGTATATAAAAAACTGTTAACATTAAAAATAGGTAGAATACAAATGTTACACCTGCTTTAGTTATACTATCAATCATGTTTAATTTTATCCTCCTTCACGCCATTCTTTTAAAACTCTTGGAAGCCAGAATAAACCAAGAACGAGATATATTACTAATGCACCAGTCCAAAACATGTTAGCATATTCAGTTACAAGGTTATCAGTTCCAATAAGTTGAAATTCTACAAGTATACCATTAAGTACATAATATGCAAGTCCAAAAATTGCTAATCCTCCTAGATAATCAAGTGCGTAAAGAGCAGCAGTACCCATAGTTAAAACAATCCTCCTTTTGAAAGTTTAATAGGTTTAAAAGGACTTTTAACATTTATACTTCTAAACTTGTATTTTGTTTTGTATAACTTTTTATCAACTTTTGGTTTTTTAAATTTCATTTCTTCATCTCCATATTTGTATAGACCAGATTTATATTTACTAGGACTGTAACTAGATTTACTTTTACTATAACTAGTAGATGAAGATGGTTTATAACTAGTAAAACTAGATTTATATGAAGGTTTTGAAGATGTATAACTAGTAGATGAAGATGGTTTATAACTAGTAAAACTAGAAGTAGGACTATAAGGAAAATAACTAGTACCACTGGAAAGATAACTTTTAGCACTTGAACCACCTGAAGATGTGTAACTAACACCACTAGAATAACTAGTACCACTGGAAAGATAACTTTTAGCTGAAGATGTGTAACTAGCTGGTTTAATACTTGAACTAAACAGTTTTTTATAACTACTTGAAATAGTAAACGGTTTAGAATAATACAAAGACTTAGATATTAACATACTAGGAGAAATAATAGATATTGGTTTAGACCCACCATAATATGATAAACTAATAAAATCTTTAGATTTAGAAACATATGGAGAATATTTTAAACTAGTTTTAGCAGTAGAAGAAATACCTTTACCAAATAACTTATAACGAGGTAAAGGAATTGTCATTCCTTTATAAGTAGTATAATAATAACTACTTTTACGAGCACCAATAGTTCCAGCACGAATTATAGCTTCAATTTCAGGACCACCACGTTCAGCTTTAGGTGCAACCCAAGCATAAGGTCCTTTAGGTTGTTTCAAAATATATTTACCTGTTTGTTTATAAGATGCTCCTCTAAGACCTTTAGGTATTCTAAAAACATCTCTAAGATTAAAAACAGGAGCAGTAGGTCTATAAAATTGAGGAAAAAGACTGATACCTTCAGCTTTTGTAGTATATCCACTAACTTTTAAAAAATGTGGACTTCCTTTTCCATATGCAGATACGCTAAGACCTGGTGTTTCACTTGTTCCTTTTTTGACATATGTTAATGGATTAAATCTATGTGGTGCTGCATGTATCCCAAGTATATCATCTGTTCCACTTACAGCTTTGGTTTTATAAAAATCTTTAATCATATCTTGAGGGCTGGATGCTTCAGCAAACTTTGTTTTACTAGCTAAGACATCAGGATGCCATACCTGCTCCTCTGGTACATATTTAGCATAACCAAGTTTTTCTTTTCCTTTCCACCATATAGTTCTAGCAATATTAGATGGCCTATATTTCATAAAAGAACTGTAACCTGGTACATTCCAACCAGTTTTAGAAATAATACCTGATCTTGCAATTTTTAATCCTTTAAAAGCTTTAACTTTACCGACATTGACTAATTTACCAGCTACCATAAAACCTGCAATTTCTCCAGCAGTTGCAAAACCACCAGCGACAGGGTCATCCATATATTTTTTAAACTCTCCAGATTTTTTACCAGTAGCAAAACCTATCCCTTCAGAGATCGTTGTAGATATAAGACCACTAGGAGCACCAATTTTAACAGGTTCAATAATTTCTGTGTTAACATCTGGTAAAAATGTTTTACCTGTTTGTATACGGGAAATAGGGTCAGTATAACTACCTTTACCAGTAACATATTTTACACCTGTTTGAAAAAGAGTAATAGGAAACGCTGCTGCTGATGTACCAGATTCTATAAATGATCGTTTATATTTAGTTCTAAGACCTAAATCTTTAAAAACACTAGTTTTTTTGAAAACATTACTAAATGCAAGTTCTTTTTTTGCTTTATCATAATCATAAATACTAACGCTGCTGACAGCAAAAGGACCATATTTTTCTTTCATTTCTTTTTCTTGTAAAGATTTAGCAATTGCAGATAATTCTTGTTCTCCTTTTGGTGAACTAATATATTTTTCAAAAGATTCACTTTCAAGATATTTTTTTGACATTGTTTCTTTTTCTTTTTTACTAAGGTTTTTAAAATATGTTTTACTACCAAGATAAAATTTACGTTCTTCTACTGGTATAGATTCCCAATCTGTATATAAATAACTAAATTCTTCTCTTTTTTCAGGTGGTAAATTTTTAACTGCACTTTTCACAGATATGTCAAATACTTTATCTGTAACTTTTTTAAAAGTAGGAATAGACATAGAAGAATACATTGTTTTTTCAAACATTTTTAAATTTTTTGATGTTTCTTTAGGACTATGCCTTATAAGATAATCATATGGTTTCTGTTTTGGTTCAGGTTTTAATTCTATATCTGTCGTAATAGGTATCATATGTGAAGGTTTAGGTTTTGAATCCTGTGAAGGTTTTTTGTTAACTGGTTGATTATCTATAATTTCTTGTGGTATTATACGTTCATCAGGTGTTTTAATAATAATTGGTTGTGGGCCAGGTGAAGGTTTTTTGTTAACTGGTTGATTAGAGATAATCTTTTCTGCAATATTTTTTCTAGTTTCGACCTGTGTTTTAACATTTTCAATATGTTTAATTACTCCTTTATTTACAGGAACGCTTTTTGTATTTGTTTTGGGTTGAGATGAGGGTGTTTTAATAATAGGTTGTGGACCAGGTGAAGGTTTAGGTTTAGGAACAACTTTACCATACCGTTCAAAAAATGGATTACTCATATACTTTTCACCTTCATATCAATATTATCTTTCATATTATCATCACTCCTACTTTTACCCTTATATAAAAATATTAAAGTTGGTAAACATAAAAAACATACACTACCAGATAAATGTATGATAGCATCTAAATTATTACGAATCTGATTACCATGTATAACATAATAAAACATAGAAGTAAAAACGCTGATACCAAAAATTTTTACAACATCATTATTTCTTTTTATTACTATCCCTCCACATAACCAGAATACCTACAACGACCATAAGAATAGGAAGAGCTCCACCTGCAAGAGTGCTAATATAACTGTTGAAACCTACGACAATATTCAAAAACAAAAATATTCCACCAAGCAAAACCAATACTTTTCCAGCATCCTGCTGATCTGCATAAAACATTCCAACAATTAAAATAATCCACATGATAAAATTATGCCATCCAAACGGGTTAGTACCATACAACCTGTCAAATAAAGTATTTACTTCATCGCTAATATCATCAACGGTTACATTAGTACCATCAATAACTATTGTAACCGTTTGATAACTCCAAAGTGTATGATTATAATGAATATAGATAATGAAAGTATCATTGTTGTTAACACCTGTAAAATCACAGCTATAACTATTTAAAACAGTATCAACGCTACTATTACCAAAAAACGATGTAACATTAGATGTAAAGTTTTCATTATAAACAAATACTTGAATATCTGTAAAACTACCAGTACATATACTTGAAATGTTTACAAACAAAGTATTATCCTGAATTTCAGCACCAACTTCTACACATTCAGCAGGGTTATCAGGACCAGGTGGAGAAACCTCTGTAAAATCAAGAATGAAAACTTTAGTATCATCATAATCAGGTGGCGACCAGGTTACAGAACTATTTACATAAGTACCACTAATATGACTAATTGTAAAATAATAATCAATGTTAGACATAAGATCACAGTTGACCTGACCATTACTATCAGTAACAAGATTATAAATAGTTTGATAACTATCAGAAGTGTTAATATATCTAGCGATGTTTACAACAGCTTCACCAATACCATTACCAATCCGATCACGTACATAAAGCACATATTGATTAGTATAACTTTCATCATAATCACAGTAATACTGAACTTTGATACTACTACTATTTATATCTAAAGCATTACTAGAAATAGTTATAATGTTAAGACTGTAACTGTAAAGATCGTTACCAATTTCAATCCATCCACCATAAATACTATCATTATAAACATATACAGCACTAATACTTTCAATGGTACATTCAGCAGTTACAGTTTCATCAGTTGTATAATCATCTACACTTTCAGTAACAGTTTTCAACTCTGTTTCCTCAGAAATCGGTGGGATATACCAAGGTTCATT
>Ga0272442_10006817_pt1 | contig 14898 bp, 14 predicted proteins | sample SSMForm2O_FD_200262 | JGI IMG/M metagenome (GOLD analysis project Ga0272442, IMG submission 200262) | Marine sediment archaeal communities from Little Sippewissett salt marsh, Falmouth, MA, United States - SSM-Form-2O | ecosystem: Environmental > Aquatic > Marine > Wetlands > Sediment ...
AGGATCGGCGTTGCCAAGGCGGACAGCGAAGTGAGTGTGGCCTTCTTGGAACACTGCTTGCGGGAAGATCTCAACAAGACATCTCCCAGAGTGATGGCTGTCTTGAGTCCTTTGAAGGTGGTTTTGGAAAACTATCCAGAGGACCAAGAAGAGGAGCTGGATGCCATCAATAACCCTGAAGATGAAAGCGCCGGGATCCGTAAGGTGCCTTTCTCCAAAGTGCTTTATATGGAGCAGGAAGACTTCATGGAAGATCCGCCGAAAAAGTTCTATCGATTGGCACCAGGCAGGGAAGTGCGGCTTCGCTACGCCTATTTTATTCGGTGCGAAGAAGTGATCAAGGACGATCAGGGGAACGTGGTGGAGCTTCGATGCACCTATGATCCAAATACGCGTGGCGGGAATGCCCCGGACGGACGTAAGGTCAAAGCCACGCTACACTGGGTTTCGGCCCAACACGCGCTGGACGGCGAGGTCCGTCTGTACGATCATTTGTTTGAGGAGACGGAAGAAAATCCTGTGGACCAGACAGAAGACGAGGAAGATATGGCGTCAGAATCGGACACCACGCGCGTCAATCCGAAGTCCTTGGAGGTACTCACAGGATGCAAATTGGAGCCCAGTCTAGCTGATGCCCAGCCTGAGGATCGGGTTCAGTTCGAGCGTCTGGGATATTTCTGCGTGGACAGGAAGGACTCCACCCCGGAACAGCTTGTTTTCTGTCGAACCGTGACCCTCAGGGACGAGTGGGCCAAAATCCAGAAGTCGATGGGTAAGGGAAAGAAGGCCTCATAAGACCCTCGGAATTTGACAACGATGCCCTAAAACAGGCATAATTAGTTTGTATTGCGGAAAGCATGTTGGCACCGCCCTGGGAGGAGGAGTGAGGTGTCTTGGCGGGTTCGGGGACGGGCCGACTACCGAGCGGCAGCTCGGTTCTTCGGGTCGTTCCCGTCCGCGCAGGCGCGTATTGCGACCATTCCAGCGAGCCGAGCATGAGGCAAGACACCTCACTCCTCCTTCCAGGGGCATGCAGGCAACGCCCCCTTTCCGCAACAAAGACTAATTAACTAATTGTGGCCCCATCGACTAGCGGTTAGGTCACCACTCTTTCAAGGTGGTTGCGGGGGTTCGAGTCCCCCTGGGGCTATTGGTGTGTGTGGATGCGTAGTGCTTCAGTGTAGGGCTGCGGCTTCATCCAAGCCCGTGGCGAATGCGTACCATTCCGGGGGAAATGACGGCAAATGTGTGTCTTATCTCCTCTTCGTGTTGCTGAATTGCCTCAGATACGATGTCAGCTTTGGCCTCCGGGGAGAGGCCATGCAGTCGGATAAGAACGATGCCCTGGGAGACTCGTCCGAGACGAAATACCAGCTCTCCAAAATCCTTATCCCCTGTCATTAGCGGGCATTTTTGGCTGTTGGCCATTTGAAGGACTTGGTCGTCTTGAATGCTGGGCTTGATTTCGCTTATGTAGGAAACTGTGTGGCCGTCTAGCCGCAGCCTGTCCACAATAGGAGCGTCAACGCTTTCATCGGCCAGAAGAGTCATGAGATGGAACCAGTGAGGGGATAGGCTACATCGGCTCTAAGCGCTTCACCCCCGAAGCGAATTGCGGCCAAGACACCCTCCCTAGTCAATTTAGGATGCTCTTCCAGAATCTGATCTATCGACTCGCCTGCTCCAAGTTTTTCCAGAATGAGTTCGACGGTGATTCTAGTGCCCGCGACAACAGGTTTCCCCATCATGATGGAGGGATCAGAAGAGATGAACTTTTCGGACATGATAGAGACCTCCGTAAACTCCAAGCGCAGTATCAGGATACGACGAACTTACGTTCCGTTCAATCCCGTCAGATGTATCCCGTTAGATGTAGGCAGCTTCAACCCATCCAGGTTCTCTCACCTTGAGGACTGTTCTGTCCGATGTGCTCTCGGCGACTTCCGCGCCTTGGACTTTTTTGGGGGGAGGTCCCCAAAGTTCGATTTCGCCTTCCTCTTTGCTGAGTTGCTGGACTTCGATTCGGAGGCATGGGGAGGCCTCTTTCCCTTCTCTTTCGATCCTGGCGCCTTGGATGTGACGCAGGCTGTGAACGTGAAAGTCCTCTCCTGCTGGAAAGGGGACCAGCAGGACCTCTTCTCGGGGGGAGTAGTCGGATCGTAGAGGGCCTACAGTGAGTTGATTTCCTTGCCTCGCCACGGGGGCATTTCTCGCCTGAAGAAGGATGCCTTGTTCCTGAATGAGCCAGGTGACCTTGGATGATCCCTCAGTGCGCACTTCAAAAGAGGAGGAGATGTTTTCTTGTCGCACTGGCAATGGGAGGCGGACAGGATCTTCATTTCTTAGCTGAACGCGTTCGTGAAGGGGGGTGCCGTTTTCCCAAAGGGCGGCCTTCTCTGGCGAAGTGTCGTCTTGCACCAAACAGAACTCTATGTTGTCGATACGGAGCTCCTTTTCGTGGGAAGGGATGAGGATCAGTATGCTGAGAAGGATGGGGGTGGCAGGACTCGGTAGGGATTCGTTTGTGAGGTGATTCCAGGGAGGAACGGAGAAGGCCCATTCCAATGTAGAGGCGGAAGGATCAAAAGAAAGCTCGGAGCTCTGCTCGTGGAAAATCTTGGGATTCTGGCGTGCCTCGCCCTGGTCCAGAAAGCCTTCCACTTCAAAACGGACAGGGGGTAGCGTTTCCTCGGATTGTGCCTTGAGCTTCACGCGATACGAAGCATCGGCAGAGGCTGGGTAGTATCCGCTATGCCTGGAGGCGCCGTGTGGCGTCTCCAAACGGTGTCCCTCCTGGGAGGGAGAAAGAAAGAGTCCCGGGTCTTCATTGGACTCCTCTCCCTTGGGTCCTGTTGTCGATCCGGGACTATGGGGACCCTCCACTCCCCAGGCAGGGATCCACGGTCCGAACTGTCCCGACTTGACCGTATAGGAAGTGAAGTCCCCGTTCTCGATGAGGTCCTCGTCCTTCGGTTTCGTCAAGTAAAGGGTTCTGGATCCCTTCTTTTCATCCAAGAGGTGGTGCCGAAACGTCTCAAAAGGCAAGCCATGAAGCGCCCTACCTACGCCAAAGCAATGGGAGACAGGCTGAGAGGGCTCCAATGAGGTCTCCACTTTTCTCTTTTGAGAAAGGTGATCGACCGTGCCCCCTGCCGGTCCGAGTTCCTCTTCAGTAAGTTCTGAGAGGAACTTGTTGGCCGTGGCGCTAAAGCCGCGTATCGTGACCGCGTCCCGGGTCACCAAGATATAGATGCCACCCAAATGATCCCTGCCAAAGCTTTTGTTGCCGTACTCCTTAACCCAGTGCGTTGGGGGAGAGAAACCGCCTATGCGTCCGTTGGAGACATATAAGACGTTTCCTTTTTTGACGATCTCATAGGTGTGGTTGTGCCCGTGACACCAGGCGACGACCTGGGGGTTCTGTTCGATTAACTGAAAAAGCTGATTACTGTTGGCGACCTGCCTGTAGGCGATGCTGTCGAAGTATTCGGTGGTGCCCCGAAGTTCATTGTGGCTGAGCAGGATCGTGGTTTTATCCCTGTGGACCTCAAGGTCCAATCGAAGCCAATCGAGCGTCTCTTCCGTCACATAGTTGACCCGGATCAATTGGGGAACCGAGACGAAGTGGATCCCCTTGAGGTCATAACTGTAGTAGGGACGGCAGGACAGGCTTCCCAGCTTGCCAATATGTTTTTCTGCGTTGTGAAGTCCCCATTTCATCTCATGGTTGCCTGACGTGTAGTAGAAGGGGAGACGAGGACACCCCCCAGCAATCACATCCAACCAGTGGCCCCAGTCCTGCTTCTGGGCGTTGCCGTGATGCGCGTCTCCTGTATCGATGAAAAGATCGAGATCAGGGAAACGATTCAAAATGGTGCTCATGGCCTCTTTCTGTTCTTGGACCGAAGGCTGATCCTTGCCGTCCCATCCCAGATGCGCATCGGACACGATAAAAGCTTCCAGCTTGGGGGCGGTGTTCTTCGCCTGCGCTTCGACTTTCCTAGAGAAGTAGAGTCCCCCTGTACCCAATCCTGTCAGTTTGACGAACGCTCTTCGCGTCATTCTCATGGACATTTCTCCTGTTTCCTGGGCTGCCCTTCGCAGCCACCTTGCGTCCATCAGCATAGGCCTGTCTTTTCTCTTGAACAAGCCTTGCATTGAACGAGGCGTCTTGCACTTCTTCCTTCCGTGGCGTATATCGTCAGTAGAGGACGTTGTTGGCATGGAGGCTTTGATGACACTTCATGGCTTTAAGCAGCGCCTATTTAGTTCGACTCCGCGACAACTTTTCTGGCGAGTCGGACTCTCCTTTCTGAGCGGACTCTTGGTGGCTGCCGCCTTCCCCCCTGTAAACGCCTGGCCCTTGGGGGTGGTGGGGTGGATCTTTCTTCTCAAGGCATTGTGGGGAGGGAAGGTCAAGTGCACCTCCCGAGCTGTTTTCTGGTTGGGGTTTCTCCATGGCGTGGTGTCTTTTGGTTTGAGTCTCCATTGGCTCGTTAGGTTGTTCAGTTCCGCGGCCCCCGTGCTCATAGCCATCGCCGCGCTCTTCCCAGCGCTCTTTTGCCTTCTGGAATACGAGTCGCGCGGCCTGACTCGCAATCCCCTATTGAAGGCGCTTCTAGTGGCCATGCTTTGGACGGGCGTGGAGTTCTACCGGAGCGAGCTTTTTTTCCTTCGCCTCTCCTGGATTACACCAGGGCTGGCTTTGGGCCCCACTTCGATCACACCGATCTTGGGTGTCTACGGCGGCACCTTTTTCGTGATCTTCGCTTGTGCTCTCTTCTCTTGGCAAGAGTCGAGGGTCTGGGGTGCGGTGTCTCTCGGAATTCTTCTCGTGCTCGGGGCATTGCAGCCTCGTCCAAGGAATGCTCCCCAAGAGGCTTTTCGGGTAGCGTCTGTTCAACGGGAAGGGTGTTCCTTGGATGCGTTGATCGAGGCTTCCAAAGAGTTCGTTGGGGAGGGAGCGGACCTCGTCCTCTGGCCGGAATACGCCGTTCATATGGACCTTCGACAAGGGTATCCGGACCAGGTTGGCGAGAAATTGGGAGAGATCATGACGCTTTCTGAGGAATTGGGAGCACCTATCCTTCTGGGGACCATCACGTTTGTTCAGTCGGAGGAGTTTGATTTTTACAATACCGCTCTCTTGGTGGATGCTAGCGGTCCCAAGGCTGAATACCACAAGATGAGACCTGTCCATTTCTTTCATGACGGGACCCCAGGAAGGAAGGCCAAGCCCATTCCTGTGGGAGAGGTCTCCGTAGGAACCCCCATCTGTTTTGATGGTGATTTTTCCCTCATTTTGAGAAAGATGGCAGCAGAAGGAGCAGAACTTTTTGCCATCCCTAGCTGCGATCTGGGGTCCTGGGGAAAGATCCAACATGAACAGCATGCCCTGCAGCTTCCCATGAGGGCAGCCGAGACGGGACGATGGATTGTGTCTTCGGCGAGTTCCGGGCCTTCGCGGATCATCGATCCGGAAGGCTTCGTGATCCAAGAGGTTCCTTCTATGGAGAGGGGGGCGCTTATCGGGGATGTGGAGCTAATCCAGAGGAAGACCCCTTATGTCCTTGTGGGATGGCTTTTCCCTTGGATCTGTTTTGTGGGAACGATCCTTCTACTTCCGTTCTCGTATGGCCTGCGCCGCTTTTCTGTCCACCCAGCCAGGGATGAGGAGTCGGGCCCATCGGATAAGTTTTCCCCGACGGGAAGGGATGGATAGCCTCTTGCGGGCACGAATGGCTTTCACGATGTGTGCGGCGCAGACTTCCGCGGTCATGATCTTGTCTTCTTGCATGGGACTCTTCCCCAAGGGGGTTCCGTCGTGACCAATGGCTCGCCTGTGGATTTCCGTTTTTACAAAGTCCGGGGTGATTAGCGTGATGTCCACGCCTGTTCCGATGAGCTCGATTCTGAGGGAATCGAAGAAACCGAAAAGAGCATGCTTTGTGGCGGCGTAGGCGGTCCGACAAGGAACGCCTGTAAGACCTGCCAGGCTTGAGACAGCCACGATCAGTCCGCGGCTCGCTTTCAGATGAGGCAAGGCATGGTAGGTGCAGTAAACGCAACTCAAGTAGTTTTGTCTCATCAAGTTCTCAAAAAGATCTAGGCTTTGGAGTTCCTCGAAGGGCGCCCACATGGTGCCGCCAGCGTTGTTGACGAGGACGTCCAATCGTCCGAACCGTTCGATGGTCTTTTGGATCAGGGCCTCGCAGTCCTTTTCCCGCGTCACGTCGGTTGGAACCGCCAAGGCCTCTGATCCTAGAGAGACGACGTCGTCATGAAGAGATTGAAGGCGTTCTTGGTTCCTTGCCGCCAGGACCAAACGCGTTTTCTCTCGAGCGAGCTGCAAGCAAAGGGCCCTGCCGATCCCCTCCGAGGCCCCCGTCACCGCGAACACTTTCCCTTGAAGGTTTTTCTTTCCCGAGATGGGTGCCATCCTGTTCACTCCACGGAAGGAACCGCTTTGACGATCAGTTCTTCAGGATTGGGGTTCTCTTGCAGAGCATTCAAGCAGGAAGAGTCGTCCTTGAGGAAGGCCTTCAAGAAGGCCAGCACATAGCCGTTCGTGATCCTATGGACTTCTTGGACGTCCAGGTATTGAAACGCTTCTCCGTTCGTAATTCGTTTGCCTTCCCCTATGCCGTCCCCGAAATCCGCCTTGAACTGACCCATTTCCGTGAAGGAGAAATGTCCCGCGTTCAGAAACTCCACCAGGAAGTGGGGGCCCTTGGACTCTTCGAAATAACTTCGCATCCTGGCGTTTCCCTCTTCTTTGATCGTGGCATCTTCTGTGGCCAAGATGACGAGAACGGGACAATCATAACGGGTGCGTTCCCTTCCTACTGCTGCGATCGGTGCGATGGCATCCACTCTTTCATCCATATCAGCTACGGCCGCGGCCGTATAGCCCCCAAAAGAATGTCCTACCACGGCAATGTGGTCCATGTCCACTTTGCCTGTAAAGCGGCTGTCGCCTCCCTTTGTGAAGCCTTCCATCGCATCGATCAGGAAGGAGATATCCTTGGGTCTGTCCAGAGCGGCTTGTTCCCGTCCCTCCTCGTCATAGATCGTTAGCTTGCCTTCTATGGCCGTGAGGGAGCAGTTGTTTGTGTGGTCCGGAGAAACCACGATAAAGCCATGACTGGCCAGGTGCTCGCAGAGGAAGATATTTTGAAAGCGAACCCCGCCGTTTCCGTGAGAAAAGAGCACCAAAGGGTATTTTCCTGGCCGTACTCTGGCGTCCCTGACTGCATTGTTCTTGAAGACGCGAATCGCTTCCAGAAAATCGATCTCCATCGCCATCTTCATCAGACCTGCCAAGCCGTTTATGGAAACGCCACCGTAAAAATCGGACAGTTGGTTTTTCGGAAGCGTCTCGCTCCCGTCGGCGGCCGGGTACCAGATTTCTGTGGGGAGGGGACGCGGTGTCCCTTTCTTGGGGTCTATTCGCGTGTAGTCACGGAAAAGATGCGTTGTGACCCCTACAGGGAAAGGACCTGTCTGCTCAAAGGCGTTCAGGGATTCGCATCGTCCTGGAAACACAAGACCGAAAACAAGCGCGCCAAGAAGGATGAAAGAAAGCTTCTTCATGATCCACACCTCATTTCTTCGGGGACCTGTTTTTCCTGGAACGTGGGGGTCTCCCCTCAAGCGTCTTTTACGTACAGATATCGCTTGATTTTATTCGTAGGCGTCATCTCGAATGGCTCTGTTCGATGAATCATCGTGGTCAGCTTGGAAAAGGCAGGGAGCTCCAAGTTGACCCTTTGCCTGAGATCTTCGAGATAGGCCTTGACATCTTGTGTGCCGTCGAACGCGCCAGCCGCTTCATCTCCCTTCTTCAGCACTTCTTCTTCCAGAAAGACTTGGGCCACAAGCCTTCCATCCTTTTCGTGGACCAGTGCTTGGGTGATCCGTGGATCTTTCAAGAGCTGTTCTTCAATACTTTCCGGATAGATGTTCTCCCCGGAAGATCGGACGATGACATTCTTGGATCGACCCTTGAGAAAGAGATACCCTTCGTCATCCTTGAAGCCCAGATCTCCAGTTTTAAGCCACCCCTCCCCCGTAAAGGCCGCGGCCGTGCTTGCCGGGTCTTCGAAGTAGCCGACCATGATATTGGGTCCCCTCACCAAGAGCTCGCCCACTCCTGTTTGGGGATCAGGATGGTCCACTTGGATCTCCACACCAGGTATGGGGAGTCCCACGGAGCCGAATTTCACCTTTCCAAACGGACTAATGGTGAGAATGGGTGACGTTTCGCTCAGTCCGTATCCTGTGGCGTACTGGATCTGAGCCTCGCCAAGGAAGACTTCCACATCGTGGGAAAGAGGCGCTCCGCCGAACATGAAAAAGCGAAGATTACCCCCCAAGGACTCCAGTAACTTGGCCCCAGCCTTCTTGTGGATGAGGGGTCTGGTGAGAGGGAACCGGTGCAGCCACTGGGTGAGCAGACTTTTTCTGATTTGAGGCATGATCTGCTTTTTGTAGATCTTTTCAATCAATAAGGGAACAGCGAGGACTGCGGTGGGTTTCACGCTTCCCATGGCATGGAGCAGTTTGGCAGGGGTGGGCAACCCTCTCATATAGTAAATGGAGCTTCCTGCAGCGATGGGACTCAGCATGCCGCCCGTGGCTTCAAAGGTATGGGCAAGAGGCAAAATGGAAAGGAAGCGGTCATTGTGATCGATGGGGAAGCGCTCGATGCTGTTCACCACATTGGATGCGATGTTCTCGTGTGTGAGCATCACCGCCTTGGAGTATCCTGTCGTTCCTGATGTGTGAATTAAAGCGGCTAGGTCGCCTGGAGAAGGCCGTGGAAGGCTTTCGAGCGCCATGGGCAGAATTTCTTCATCGATGAGTTTTCCGTCCTCACCAACCAGGGAGAAATCCTCCAGGGAAAGGAGTCCACGCAAGGATGGCGGACGGTGTCCTTGTAGTTTTTTCCACTGTTTGGCTGAGATGAACGCCGCATTACACTCGGATTGGCTGAGTATGTTTCCAATCTGTTTGCCTGTGAAGCCCGTGAGAATGGGCGTTGCCACGGCTCCCATGGACGTAACGGCCAAGTAAGCGCTCACCCAGTGGGGACAATTGTCCCCCAGAATAGCCACGCGATCCCCTTTTTCGATTCCCAAAGAAAGCAACAGGCCTGCGGCCCGCTCAACCTCTCCCTTCAGAGAGGCATAGGTCTTGGCTTCTTCTCCCGCAAAGGCAGTGGCGGGAAAAGAATCGTAGAAATCGAAGCTTCGTTCCGCCAGGGCGCGAAGAGTCAGTTCCTGTAATTCCACGATCATGAAGAGTTCCTTTGATGCGAATTCATTTCGTTTCAACGTAGAGGTGAGGGCGGGGACTACCCATTTCTCATCGAAGCGTCTCCATCGACTCAATGGTTGCCGCAGCGATGTATTCGTTGTCCCTTTCCGTCATGACTGGATGGAGGGGAATGCAAACCAGCCGAGCGCCGATTTCGTTGGACAAGGGTAGATCCTGTGCTTGGGTGTGTTCGCGCAGGAAGCCTCTCGCTTGGTAACAGGGGGGGTTGGCTACGATACATTTGATTCCATAGTCTTCCGCCATTCTCTCAATGAACTGGTCGCGTTTTTCACCAGCCCACTCCTTTGGGAGAAGGCAAGTGTACAAGTAATAGCTGTGTTCGCAGTCCTCTGGTTCGTAGGGCAACTGCAACCCAGGGACATCTGCGAGCATCTCATTTCTGGCTTGGGCGAGTCTTCTTCTGGCCTGAACGAAGTCTTCCAGTTTCCCAAGCTGGACCATGCCCACTGCGGCCTGCACCTTCGTCATGACGTAAGAAGACCCCCAAATATCTGTTTGAGAGCCGTAGAAGCGAGAGGATCGGACAAAATCTGCGGACTCTTCGTTGTCGGTTGTCACCATGCCGCCTTCGCCTAGGGTTACCATATTTTTCATGGTGTGGAAAGAGAAGACGGTCATGAGGCCCTTTTTTCCAATCTTGGTTCCCTTGTATTCCCCTCCAACGGCTCTGGCCGCATCCGTAATGACAGCGAGGGGACCGTGCTTGGGGTGGGGATGCCGTTGAGCCAGCTCGGTGTAGTCGTCCACAGGCGCAGACAGTCCGTTGAAATGGACAGGAAAAATGGCTCGGGTCCGCGGCGTAATTCGCCTTTCGACGTCGTTGGGGTCCAGTTGCAGGGTCTTGGGGTCGATCTCGCCCCACACGATCTGTCCCCCTGCCCCCACAACCGCCAAAGGTGCTGCCACAAAATTGATGGCTGGGACAATGACTTCATCTCCCAACTCCAATTGAAGAAAACGCATAGCTAGGTCGAGACCAGGCCCGGCGCTATTCAGGGCTACAGCGTGTTTTGTGCCGACGTATTGGGCAAACTGTTCCTCGAATTCCTCGATGGGAGTCGAGTCGCCGAAACCTGTTGTAACGTCCCTCTGTGCCACGCGCATGACGGAGACCGCCGCTTCAATCTCCTCCTCTCCGTAGGCGCTACCCAATTTAGGTTCACCTTCCCAGACTTTGTCCAGCTTCCCTTTTCCAAGAATTTCCGTTCTCCGTCTCTTATCCAGCATCCAAGGCGCCTTTCTCATTCGCTCAACGGTAGAGCGATGGGTCGTTCCTCGCGGGCTGATCGATAGATGGCTAGAATGATCTCCACGGATTTTCTAGCTTCGCGTCCGTCGACAAGGGGATTTTCATCCAGTTCGATCGCTTTCAACATGTCCTCGATCTGTGCCTTGTGATTGGCGAAATCGATGGCCCCAGGATCTGAAGCCCCCCCACCTGTCTCCGTGGCATTGTCGTGGATCTGCCGTAAATCCTTATCTCGTTCGGTTTCATCGGTGAATCGCCAACATTTGAGAGTCTCCTCTTCGACGATGGCTGTTCCTTGGAAACCACAGATCTCGATCCTTTTGAAGAAGCCGGGGAAGACGGAAGTGGCTCCTTCAATCACGCCAACGGCACCATTTTTGAAACGTATGCACGCTACGGCTGTGTCTTCCACTTCGATGCGTTCATGGACCAGGGTATCCATAAAGGCTTGCACGCGGTCCACCTCTCCCATAAACCATTGAAGAAGATCGACAGCGTGGATCGATTGGTTCATCAGCGCTCCCCCACCGTCCAACGCCCAGGTGCCTTTCCAGCCTCCCTTGTCGTAGTATTCCTGCGACCGATACCACTTGATATAAGCGCTTCCCAGGGTCAATTTCCCGAAACGACCCTCATGAACCGCCTCTTTGACCAGCTTGTTACAGGCGACGAAGCGTGAAGGGAAGATGCCCGCGAGTTTGACGCCGGCTTGATCACAGGCGTCAATGATAGCGTCCACCTTTTCGAGTGTCACTTCAATGGGCTTCTCTACGATGACGTGTTTGCCTGCCTGAGCCGCAGGGATCGCTGCCTCCGCGTGAGTACCGCTGGGAGTACAAACGCAGACCACTTCCACCGAGTCCAGAGCGAGAAGTTCATCCAACGTAGAGGTGGAAGCACATCCAAATTGCTCCGCTTTCCGCTTGGCCAGGTCCGGGATCTTGTCCGTGAAGGCGACAAGCTTTGCCTGAGGTATATCCTGAAGGGCTTTCGCGTGGAATTCTGCAATCATTCCGCTGCCAACGATTCCAAAGCCATATTTCTTCATCGTAAGATCACCTCCCCAGTCGCCTACAGCGTATCTAGCCGCATCTTTTCACCAATGTCTCTACTGCACGACTCCATCCTACGCATTAGACGGTGCTTGCCTCCCTTACCCTCGTCGGAGTGTCAAAAACACGCCGTCCTCGGGTTCACTTCGTCAAACCCCGTCTAAGCCGTTCGCGACGAGATTGGTGAGAAGATGTGTCTACGGTCAAAAACTAGCATACTCCACCCCTCAAGCGCTACCTGGGATCGGTTTCGTTTGCCAGGAAGCAGGGCAGCTTGACGCTTTCCGTGCCTCTATGGATAATAATACCTTTCCTCCGTGGCCCTCATTGGATGAAGGAGAGGATGGTTTGCCCCAATTACGTCAGGCACAAAAACGACTGCGACAGAACAGGAAGCGTGCCCTCAGAAACCGCGCTACACGATCCCAGCTTAGAACGCTGGAAAAGCGGGTCCGTGATGCGGTAGCTGCGGGCGATCTGGAAGAAGCACAGGTCCAGCTGCGCCTTTGCTCGGCAGCGTGGGATTCAGCCGCGAGGAAGGGAAGAACGACGAAGAACGGTGCTGCTCGCAAGAAGTCCAGGCTCGCTAAGCTTGTGAATGCCATGTCTTCCTCACAGGAAGTATGATCCTGCCGTCTCCTCCGTGGTCTCAGTAAGCAAGTCATGAATCAGCTTTTCGACGGTAGCCGATTCTGGCACAAGAGATCGTTTGAACCGGAAATCCCATTCTCCGAGAGTCTTTAGTCTTCTCCTCACCTCTTCTCTTGAGAGTCCCTTTGCTTGGCGTATTGCCTTATCCACGAAGAAGGAAGGTATTCGAGTGGCCTCGGCCACCTCTTGCGGGGTGGCTCCGCGGGACGAGAGGTCCTGAATGGTGGCAAGACGTCTGGTGTGCCAGGTGATACTGGCCAATAGGGCCGCGGGAGATTCCCCCGCGAGAACAATTTTGTTGGCCAGCTGAAGGGAGCGGGCGAGGTTTCCCTCTGCTATGGCATCTCCCAGAGCGAATGTGCTCGCGTCATGCAAAGCGGACCCGATGGTTTCTACGTCCTCCATTACCACCTTTTTTCTATCCCCGAGGTAAAGGGATATCTTTTCCAGTTCGTTTCGTAATCTGATAAGATCTCCATCCGCTCCGGCCGCCAAGGCGGCATGGACCTCCTTGCTGCCGCTTTTGCCCCGGGATTTGAGTCCCTTGGCTGCCCAGGAAGGCATCTCTTTAGCTTTCACGGCAGAGGAGTCCACGATTTGCGTCCCCTTCTCGATGGCTTTCTCGAGATCCTTGGTCAGCGGCTTGGAGCTTGTGATCTGCAAGACCAGTAGGTTCCATTCCGCAGGTTCAGCACAATACGCCGCCCATTTTTTCATATCCCTCTTGTTGGACCGTTCAAGGCGACGAATGCCCACGATGCGGCGGCCTGCCGCTAAGGGGCATGTGTTCAGATCGGAGAGTAGTTCCGCAGTATCCGTCTCTCCCGCCCAGTGGATTCCAGGCTCTACTCGTCCCTCCTCTTCCTCCACGATGGCGCTCAAGCGGACCATTCCAGCCTCAAAGAAGAACAATTCCGGTCCGAGAAACGCGACCACCGAAGGGAGTTCGCCCTTCTGAAGGCCCTTCTCCCATTCCAGGAAAGGAATCCCCCTCTTCATCATTCACCAGGCCATGAGAACTTCGTGAACGATTTCTTTGGCCAGCTCCTGTGCGATTTCCTTCTGCGCATCTCGTTCGCTGCTCGCTAGGGACCCAAAAACCTGGTGGTCCAGGGTTTGTTTCACCGATTTGGGACCCGCGATATATTCCCCTGTCTGGAGATCCTTACAGGAAAAATCCGCGACCAGTATCATTCGAAACTGGTAGATCCCGTCATCAGACCCGTAACTCAGGGCTTGTCGGCTGTATGAGCGAATTTTGCCTTCAACGATCGCATCCGGTTGTGCATCCGACACTTGGATCCGACCATCGGAAGCGAAGGCCTGAATCAGCTGATCCGTCAGCTCTGCTTCAAGGCCTACCTCCAGGGTGTCATTCTGAAAGCTAGACACGCGAAGGGACTGCACGTGATCCGGCAGGGTCGTATGGAAAGTGTAGGCGCATCCAGTGAGGGCGAGGGCCAAACCGAGGGCCAGAGCTTTCATCGTTCTACTAGTCATTCCTTTCCTCCTCAACCCGCTCTTCCAAGAGGGCCAATCGTTGCGTCGCCTTCTCGGCCCAAGACGTCCGAGGGTAGCGACTAGCTAGTCTCGAGTAGGAGAGACGAGCGGCTTCGAACTCTTTCCTCTTTTCGTAGAAGGCAGCGGTACTGTAGGCCTGATGCGCTTCCCTGTCAAGCAGTTCTTTTTTCATCTCCAAGGCCTGTTGTATGTAGGGACTTTCTGTATACGTGGACAAAAAATCCGATAGCTTGTTGAGAGCGAGTGCGGTCCTGCCCTGGTCGTACTGAAAGGACCTCGTCTGAGCGTACTCGATCTCACAAAGCCTCCAATAGGAATCGTCCCGCAGTTCGCTGTAAGGATAGCTCAGCAGAAGCTGCTCGAAGGTAGATTTGGCTTCTGTCCATGATCTTCTTTTCATATGAATCGTGCCGACCAGGTACTGGAGTTTATCCCCACAGGCACCGTAGGGAGCGAGCCGTACCGCCATTTCCATGGTTTCAAGGGCCCTTTGCCTGCGGTTGGATTTGAGGGGGCCGTCCAAGGCGCCCTCCTGCCAAAGCTCCATCTCTTTGGTGCCGATCTCTTCCGCCAAGCGGGCACTTTCCTTCGTCCAATAGCGTTCCGGTCCATCCTCCTTTACACTTTGGGAAAAAGCTTCCATGGCCTTTAGGGCGTTTCCTCTTCTCCGTCTGCATTGTCCGATGGCATGCCACGCGGACGCCTTCAACTCAAAGGGTGCGTTCTCGTGTTCCTTGAGAAACACCTTATAGGCCCTTTCAGCCTTTCTCCATTCACCTACATCCATCCAGCGCTGTCCAGCGCTGTGGGCTCTTTCCATCTCTGGAGAAGAAACAGTTTCAGAGATTGCCCATGACGAGAGAAGCAGCAGCAGCGCAAGAGCCCGTGAAGATTGCCTTCTTATCATTCCTCGACCCAATCCAGTCCAGCCAATTTCCAGTTGTCGAGCTGCCAAGCAACCCGCTTTACGCCCTTTTGTTTGAGAAGCGTCTCCTCAATCGCCTCAATAGTGGACCCGGTTATGGGCTTATTCGCTCCCATTCGGGCATTCAGTTTTCCCCGAAGAAAGATGATTCCATTTCGACT
>Ga0272442_10006818_pt1 | contig 14898 bp, 8 predicted proteins | sample SSMForm2O_FD_200262 | JGI IMG/M metagenome (GOLD analysis project Ga0272442, IMG submission 200262) | Marine sediment archaeal communities from Little Sippewissett salt marsh, Falmouth, MA, United States - SSM-Form-2O | ecosystem: Environmental > Aquatic > Marine > Wetlands > Sediment ...
TCAAGGGAGGATCATTATCGATGATCGGGATGGATCTTATTTGAGATAGATTCCAGTTCCCTTCCGTATCGTAAGCCCGGAAACTGTATTGGATCAAGCCTGTTGCATCAGATGGAATGGTCAAAGATTTCGTATAAGGACCCGAACCATCCATTGATAAGTTGATTTGAATACCATTATCGATCCGATATTCAAGGATCACATCATCGATCCCGGAGCTGTCAATCACAGTAGTACTGAATTTAAAAGTATCCCCCGTATAAGCTTCCTGGTCCGAATCATCAGAGATGAATGATGGCGCAATGAGGTCGAATGTGAATGCCGTGATGAAAACATCGTATGATCCACTGTGTCTTGTGCTGTAAGCTCCTGTAGTAGTCGGATAGTCAACGGATCCATCATCTGTGAATCCTAAAATGTAGATATTTCCATCCGCTCCCATCGATAATCCCACACCACTGTCTATCTCGCTTCCTCCTAAGAAGGTAGAATAAAGAAGCGAAGATCCGGTGCTATCGATCTTGGTGAAGAAACCATCGATCACACCATTATGCGTTGAACTATATGCTCCCGACGTTGTGGGAAAAGCATTTGAATGTGGACTTGCGAAACCGGTAACATAGGCATTTCCGAATATATCGACGCAGATGTCCGTTCCTGTATCTCCGAAACCGCTTCCAAGGAAAGTCGAATATTGTAGAGAGGAAAGGTTATTATCGAGTTTGTTGACGAATACATCATCCATACCATTGGCCGATGTGTCGAATGCGCCTGGTGTTGTAGGGTAATCTGTCACCCCATCTCCGGCGTATCCTGTGATATAAATATTCCCCCCATTATCGACGCAAATACTCTTCCCAACATCCCAGCCACTGCCACCCACATAGGTTGATCGTAAAAGGTTCGATCCTGTTGGATCGATTTTACAAACGAACACATCCCATCCCCCATTCAATGTTGTGTCATAGGCTCCATTGGTTGTTGGGAATGCAATCGTAACATTATCCGTCGATCCGATGATATATGAATTGCCATTGCTATCCACATGAAGCCCGTTTCCGTAATCCAATCCTTCTCCACCTATTAATGTTGAAAACTGAAGGGACGCACCATCTTTGCTGAACTTGGTCAGATAGACATCCCTCTTTCCATTTTGTGAAGTGTCATAAGCACCTGTTGTGGTGGGATAATCAACATCTCCGTCATTCGTGCTTCCGGTGATATAGGGATATCCACTCGTATCTACGAATAACCCTCTAACATATTCTGTGTCATCTCCACCTATGAGAGTTGAAAAAAGGAGGGATGATCCCATGGTATTAAGTTTTAAAAGAAAAATATCAATTTCTCCGTTGTAGGTTGTGTCATAAGCACCAGTCGTCGTAGGGAACTTCACTGTTCCTTCTCTAGTTTGACCCGTGACGAAAATAGCTCCGTTTCCATCCAGACAGATATCCCAGCCATCATCATTTTCATCACCCCCGATGTAGGTTGAGAAAAGAAGTGAAGATCCTGTAGGATCGAGTTTTGAAATGAACACATCCTTCTTTCCGTTGTGAGTTATATCATAAGATCCTGTAGTATTTGGAAATCCAGTGGTTGAATCCATAGTGGAACCAGTGATGTATATGTTACCCTGTTGATCGGATGTGATACCTCCTTCCACAGTATCTGATCCGGACCCCCCAATTAGTGTAGAGAAGTCCAGAACGGGATCGATGATTAGGTCTCTTGTCTGGTCATAATCTTTTAAATTAAAATTGAAGGTTCCCTGATCGATGATGTTGAAAGCGCAAGGCACTATCTCACCGTTATCCTGGAACGCCAGGAGTCCTCTATCCCTGATGACATTTTTTTCGGTTGAAATGAGTAGATCTCCGTTTGAATCAACCGAAAGAGATTCATGACCATCGATTTCGATTCTGATCATTTCGGGATCTGCACCAGGGCTGACTATTATGTCATATTTCAGGTTCCCTTCATTCAGATAGAATTGAATATCTATTCCTTCCCACAGATCGTGATAGATGATCTTTTGATAGCTAGTTACCTCAGTATGCCATTTATTGGGATCATTTCCAATGAAGTAATTGTAGATCGTTTGTGATCTATCTTCACCGATGGGATCTGCATGTCTCCCTCCGAATGTATATTTCAGCATCACTCCGTTCTCATGGTAGCCAAATCCGAGATCAGTATCTGGGGTTGAAATAGTATCCGTGATCTTTAGGAAAAATGAATCCATAGAGAAGAAAATGTTCCCACCATTTGAATAGAATACTATATCCCCATTACTCAACTGTCCCTCGTTCATGATGAAATGCTGATCTGCTTGATCATGTCGTTCTTTAACCTCTATTGCAAGAGTGTCAGTACCTTCTGCGAATCCATCAGGACTTATAAGTAAACTAAATCCTGCTAGTATCATAATAGCAACAAGTGATATTGAACTCGTTCTCTTCCTTTTCATCATGCCATTACCTCCACAGATCTGGTAAGGGACCGGTATCCATCAATGAAACGGTTGGATATAATGGTAATGATTCTTCCAAGCATCTTTGTAATTGCTTCCATATGGTGGCTGAAGGAAGTGCAGGACCCCCAACATCGTGGAAACTGAGAACGCTCGCCAGGATCGGCCAGATTGCGATTATAGAGTGTTTACGGTGAACCTATCAGATCGTCAATGTTGTCATCTGTGATCTCAATATATTCTGGTGGTTTCTCAAGCCCCTTCTTGATCTCGATCACGGTCTTCACCAGGTCCTTAAGTTCACCACGGATCAGTTTATTCTCATTTCCCATTTCATCTTTCATTGAAAGTAGTTTGTGATTCTCCAGTTCGAGATCCCGGATCCTTTTATTGAGCTCTTCCTGTAATCTCTTCTGTTCGTCTACCTTATCATATAACATATCCTCAAGGGTCTGGTTTTTCACTTCCACCTTCTCGATCCTGGCATTGGTCTCTTCTATCTCTTCCCGGGAAGTGTCGGTCTGGAGATACTTGTGGCAACTCCGGTAGGATTCCCTCATGTTCTCGATCTGCTCGGGTAGAAGACCTTTATGAAGAGTGTATTGGTCCATCATCTCCCCTTTGTGGCCCATCATGTATTGGGAGAATGAGTGGGGCATGATGCGTTCATACTCTCCCTTTTGTAACTTCGAGGCAAAGTATCTTCGGAGAACATATGGTCGCATATCGAAACCTGCTTTCTCAAAGGATTTCTTGATCCCCCGGAGGATCGCATTGGTGCATACGAACTTCTGAGTGCGGTAGATCGATCTTACGACAGGGGATGCAGGTGTGATCTTCTCTCCATCCTTCAATCTGATCTCAAGATAGTTACGAAGATGTTGAGCTCCCTCATCGCACAGGAATGTAAGGTATTTATGGGAAGTTTTGGAAAGAGTATCCGATACAGTGATCATAAGCGGGGTTTCCATGGTGATCCCGTTATCATCGATCGTGAGTCCGTCTATATCACCAATCTTCAATCCGATATGACCATGGTAATCACCGATAACTGCGGGTCGGAGCCCGGAGAAGGCCATCAATGAGATCGAAACCTTATCTCTGGGTTTGGCAACCTGAAGTATCTTATTAAGTTCCTTTTGACGAGGTATCTCTTCATTGGCCAGTGTCGGTGTTGACATTGATTTCTTCGGGTTAGGTATCCTTTTGAAGAATACACCCTTGTATTTTAGATAAGAGTAGATCGCTTTGAACTCTGAAACGATGTATGATGGGGTCCTGCCTTTCCTCTGTTCTTCTTTTGCAAACTCCATCATCTTGTCATATCGATCCTCGGTACTGAGTTCAATGATGCTCTGCGGTGTCTCATTCATCCAATCGAGCATTGCGGATACCCTTCTGATGTAGGTGGTTGCAGTCACCTCGGCCCCGGAGTAGACCATCTCACCGTACCAGCCTTTGATATCCTTATTCTTCAGCATCTCTTCCACAATGGTCATAAGGTGGGTGATGGATCCCTTCTATATATGAATTGCCATGGCCCATGCAAGAAGTTGTATAAGTCCGGGCGGGCCCACTTTCCATTGTTCTTTGTGAAATATCAATAGGTCCCCAAATAAAATTTTATATCCACCAAAAACGATTATAAAAAGTGGCAGGGGAAAAGTACCAGCGGTTCTGGGAGATCGACACTGTCAGAGGCATCGCCATAATCGTGATGCTATTCATCCACCTGCTCTGGGACCTGCAGCTCCTGGCGGATGTCGATCTGGACCTGAACGAGCCCGCATGGAATTCTTTCATAATTTTCGGAAGATACCTTTTCGTATTCATAGTCGGGATCTCCCTGAACCTTTCCTATTCAAGATGGAAGACGAAGGGAAGGAGCGAGAAGAGCATATTGTTCTCACTCCTCAAGAGAGGAGCGTTCATATTCGCACTGGGTATCGGAATAACCATCGCAACATACCTCTTCGATCCGAAATACACCATCTACTTCGGGGCCCTGCACATGATCGGGCTCTCGATCCTCTTTTCCTATCCGTTCCTCAGGTACAGGAAGGTCAACCTGCCCGTTGCCGTTCTGATATTCATCATAGGACTGTTCATCGACGGCATCAGGATCGGAGATCCCTCCCTGGTATGGCTCGGAATAACCTCCGAAGGGTTCCGCTCGGTCGATTATTTTCCTCTTCTTCCCGGTTTCGGTTTCGTTCTCCTCGGGATCGTGGCGGGAGATCTGCTCTATCCCGGTTTCAGGAGAAGGTTCACCCTTGCGGACCTGTCAAAGAACCGATCGATCGGCTTCATCTCAGGATGCGGCAGGAACACTCTCTGGATATACCTGGTGCATCAACCGATCCTTGCGGGAAGTGTCATTTTACTCGTCTGGATGGGACTTATCTGAGATCCCGTCAACTGTGTCAAAACAGAACCATCACCGGCCCTGACAATACAAGGGTCATCTATTACGACCTGCAGGCAATTTACGATGTACAAGGTGATAAAATGAACGACTGCACCGACTACGAAACGGCGGATGTTACCATGCCGTGCCTGTATATAAACCACGATCTGGAGAAATACAACGCCCAGATCGAGCTCCCCGGGGTTAAAAAAGAGGATATCGACCTCGAGGTCATGGAGAACGGTTTCTGCCTGAAGGGTAAGAGGGGTGAGAAGGAGATCTCCGGATGCTGGATGCTCGGACACCCGGTCAACACAACCCAGGTAAAGGCAAAATATGACACGGGGCTTCTTGATATCATAATGCCCCTTAAGAAACCGCTCACCGGCGGAAAGAAGATCAAGATAGATTGAAGGGACATAACTACTACGATGAGCAGGGAAGCTCTATCCGGAAACATGCTCCGGCAACCTCTCCCTCTATAATATTGTCCGTTACCTCTATCTTGCCCCCGTAGCGGTCAACAAGCTCCTTTGTGAGTGCCAGCCCTATTCCGGTATATTTTCTTCCCGTGAGGTCCTTGAACCTCTTGAAGATACCCTGTTTCTGCTCATCGGTTATACCCGGGCCCCAATCCATGACCGATACCCTGATCCGTTCTTTTTTGGTGCTTTCAAGGGATATTCTTGCCCTGGCGCATGTACCCTTCTGGAACTTCACCGCATTGTGGATGATGTTGTAGAACATCTCCTCAACGATGGGTTCGGCCATGATAACCGGGTCAAACCCGTTCTCGAGAAGCTCGATCATTACATCCTTTTTTGGAAAGTTGTTGTTGATCTCACCGATGGACCTCTTGAGGATGGGAACGAGACGAATTTCCCCGAGTTCGGGTTCCCTGTCCCTTATCCTCGATATTATGAGTACGTTCTTCACCAGCCTCTTTGACCTCTCGGAAAGGAGCCATGACTGGTCCAGATACATCTGTAACCTTTCATCGAGTCCCTCCTGTCCCCTTGCCATCTCTATCCATGCGGATATCCCCTGCATGAGATTGCCTATATCATGCCCCAGAAGGTCGAGATAGAATTCACTTTTCGATCTCTCCTGGTCCACGAGGTCCCTGGCTATCATCCTGTCCGTCACATCCGAGATGAAGTTGAGGGTTGCCGGAGAGCCGTCCCAGTCCACCTTGATGGATTTCACGAGACCCCATAACACGGAACCATCCTTGGTGACGAACTTGTATAGAACCTCGACCGGCGCCTCTTTTCCCTCCAGTCTGGCAATGTAGTTGCTCTGGGCAAGGTTCCTGTTATCGGGATGGATGAAATCCAGAAAAGATCTCTTCGGGATCTCTGCCCTGGAATATCCCATCAGATGGGCCGTCCTCTCGTTGAAGAACTTGACCCTGCCGTCCTGGAGTATGACAATTGCCTCCTGGGCGTTCTCAACGACCAGCCTGTACTTGTCCTCTGTCTCCTTCAGCACCTCCTCTCTACGGATACGATCCGTCACATCGGCAATGAAGTTCAGGGTGGCCGCCTGGCCCTCCCACTCGATCAGTATGGACTTGACCTCGGCCCAGCGAAATTCTCCCAGGGAGTTGCGTATCCGTATCATGCTCTGGCTCGGGACCTGCTCCCCCGAAACCCTCCTGACATACCTCTCGACAGCCCCGGCCCTGTCGTCCGGATGGACGAATTCCAGGAAGGGTCTCGTCATCACATCTTCCCTGAAAAAACCCCCCATCCGCTCTCCGTGGTGGTTCATGTACCTGATGATGCCGTCCTGGATGACAACGATCAGCTCCTTGGTATTCTCAAGGAGTTTGGTGTACATTTCTTCAGTTCCTCTTGTCCTACCACTCGACCCCTCCGGATCTTCAACGGGACTGTGTTGGACGGCCGCTTCACCAGTAATAGGGGTCATGGTTGCCGGGAGATGGCCCGGAACACGACTAAAAGTTTTTCCGTTCAGTATCATCATCTGATATTGAGATGTGGCTCCACTGCGGAAAACCGTATTATAACCGCACACCGTTTACGGGGACGATGGACGGGGAAGATCTTGAATATGTCAGAAAGGAGCTGAAAAAGCTGGAGCGAAGGATCGATGTGCTCGATAGGGAGATCAGGCTACTCACGGACCCCGACATTGATCAGAGCACCAGGAAGAACCTTGTGGAGTTCCAGGGAGACTTCTTCCAGATGATATCCACCCTGAAGGCACTCTATCTGGACCAGGAGGATGACAAGGCCCAGATCCTGAAGATATCAAGAGATATCGAGAAAGGAAGGGTGAAGGTCGACATGGCCGAACTGTTCTTCAGGTTCTTCCTGAGACAGGAGATCCAGAACTCGAGGATGAAGCTTCTGTTCCTGGCACAGAAATACGACGTGGACCCCGGGCTCTTCGACCAGCTCGATGACCTTTCGGTTCTGGTGGATGATCACCACTATTCCGTCCAGCAGGTCATAGTGGGCTGGAAGAGGTTCGAGAAGGAAGCGGCAAGGGAGATCAAAAGACTTCTCAGGAACGGTCCGGAAAAACAGACCCCTTCATGATGCCTTCGGACTCTTGCCGGGTACCCAGGTGATATCCTCCTTCAAACCATCCACCTTCTTCTTGATCTGCATCTGGAGGAAACCACCCAGTACACAGAGGGTAAGGGCCATGGACAGCTGTAAGATCCTCACGATGGGTTCATCAAGAGTATCAAGGAATGGTGTCACGCCCATTGCAACGGAGACCCCTCCGAGAAAGGCCGAAAAGAACGGCATGAACCTGTGCACCAGGACGACAAGTGCAAGGAATATGACGAGCCCTACCACGAGCAGGATGACCACGTTCACATCACCTGCGAAGGCCATGACAACATCGACGATCACGGTTGCACCGAAAAGTGCGAGAAGCATTGCCATGGTTCCCTTACCAAGCATTCCCCCGCCGATGGCAAATATTATTGCGACGATCACCTCGATGTAGATGGGTATGTACACACCGAACAGCAGACCTCTGAGAATCATGTATGCCAGTATGCCCCCCGATAGAGCACCTATGGGGAAGGACATGACATCCAGTATCTCCTTCCCGTATATCACCAGTGCTATACCTATGAAGATCAGGAAAGGGATAAGCGCCTGCATAACGACAAGGTCAAGTATCATCTCGGCTGACTCCCCGTGAATAATCGAGCATGTCTATTTATCGTTTGTTCCTCAAGTTACATGTTTCGGGGAATATGTTGGTCTTGTGGCAAGGTACTGCTTTGCTCTTTCTTTTCCCTCCCCGTACCCGATCCTGGCGCATTCCGCAATAACCTTTCTCATCTTCGCTTTCACCTCGGCCTCGGTAAGCCATATCGAGGTCGCCCTTGAGAAGTCCACGGCGAGGGATATACGTCTGTCGTTTTGAGCAGCAGGGGATGAACCGACGATATCGAGATATTCCATGCTGGGCGTCTCGAAGTCCCCGGAGAGCGCCCATGCCGTCGAGTTGATAGATTCCATTATTGACACACCTTCATCCTGCTTCATCATCCATTGGAGGTGGTCCGAAACGGCGGATCTCCCGAGATCCCCGTTCTCCTTGAGGAATCCCTCGAAGAGACGGATGTTGGACCGGAGGGATGAAACATCCCCGGACATGTCGATCCTCATCCAGGGGATCATGCTCTTCCATCCCTTTCCCAGTTTCCTCCTCAACCTGACAACGGCCTTTTCCCCCGACCTTTTCGATCTCGATTTCATGGATGAGGATACCAGATAGAACAGGGCCTTGAAGGCAAGGGATGCGTCTCCCAGGGAGACACTGCCCGAAAGAGAGGTACGGAAGTAGGGTTGGGCCTCCTCCGGCTGCATTACCATGAGATACAACCTTCCTATCCAGTAATGGCCCTTGATCCGTATTCTCTCATAACCCATCTCCTCTGAGATCCTGACGGCATGAAGCAGCTCCCTGAGGGAATTTGCAAGTTCGAGCTTCCTTAGATAGACCAATCCCATATCCATTCTGGTGGTGGCAAGGCCCCTGTCGTCCGAAAGCTCCCGATAGATCTCTCTTGCGAGGTTGAGGTTCTCGATGGAGGGTTCGAACTCGTCCACCTGAAGATAGGCCCTTGAAAGCTCCGTGTAGACCCTGGCCATCTCCCTGCGGTCACCGGACATCTCCACAAGGGAGAGGCTTTTTCCGTAGAGATCGAGAACGTCCTCCATCCTGCCCTCCGCTGCATTTATCTCGGCGAACCTTCTCATTATTTTTGACAGGAGGAATGGACGGCCGTTCGCTCCGGTCTCGTTCTCTATCCCCTCGGCGATCCTGGAAGCTTCCCTTAGAAGGGACCTTGCCCCCTTCAGGTCCCCTGCGGCAACGGACCTGTCGGACCTGATGAGAAGGAGGAGAACCCTGGTTGACGGGTCCCTTACGGAGTCCTCGAGATCCTCCATCAGACCGTCTATCTGATTGTATCCCTTTCCAATGAGGTATTCGCCGTGTTCCGATATCAGGACAACGAGATCGTTCGTTCTCCCGAGATTGTAGGCAAGGCTCAATGTCCGGAGAAGGTCCCTGTCGCTTCCTCTCTTCGAATAATATGAATAGGCAAGGGCCTCATATTTTCCGAGGTCCTTCGAATTGACCGTGGGTCTGACGGAGTCCCTGACAAGGTCGTGCAGGTCCACTGTGCCGTCGTTGTATTCCAGTAGCAGCAACTTAGATATCAGAGATTGAACGGTTTGACGCAGAACGCCTGGGAGCTCGTAAAGCAGGTCCCTTCCAACGGGCATATCCATGATGGAAACCATCTCAAGGATCGAGATAGATGGAGGGTCAAGAGACGATAGCACCTCGTCCTCGATGATCCTGGATACCGCAACACCGTATTCTTCAAGGTGGAACTCCGGGTTGGAGGAGATCAGCGCAAGCGTCAGAGGATGTCCTCTGGTGGACCTGAAGATATCATCGTGAATAGGGGATGGGATACCACGGGATCCAAGCAGTGCGGACACCGATCTTCTATCAAGACCGTCGATCCGTATCTCGTAGACCCGGTTCTCGATCTTGGCTTCCGCCAGTCTGTAGACGGTCGGTCTCTCCCTGGCAAGAAGGACCAGCTTGAGACCGCTTCCAACGTGGATTATCCTGTCTTTCAGCAGTTCTATCAGGGGCTCGAGCTCTTCACCCGTGAGATGTGCATCATCGAGGACCATTACAAGATCGCGGGCCCTTAAAAGTGATTCGAGCTTCAATGCAACAGCATTCGGATCACCGGTGATATCATCAAAGGAAAGAAAGAACCGGGATCCTTCGAGATCTTTCAACCCCGACTCTATCCCGGAGATGAAGGATGAGGGCGTCATCCACCGGTTCATCTTGATCCACACCGATCTGAGAGAGTTCTTCCTCAGAAAATGGGACATGAGTGTGGTCTTACCCTGACCGGCCAGCCCGAGTATCGATACGAAGCTGCCGCCCTTTCTGATCAATGCCTCGGCGAGGTATCCGAGCTCCTGCTCCCTTCCGAAGAACTCCTTGACCACTGGGGCACCGGATTCCGCTCTTGGAGGCTTCGTGCCCATTATCCTCGATAGGTCAGCCTCGTTCCCGCTGAGGAAATCCTCCACCACTTCGGAGAAGGATACCCTTCTCTTCATCTCCCTCGAGGCCGAGTCCACGAGTTCCGAAAGCGTCCATTCCTTGATCTCTCCGTCGAGGTCCCTGACGATCACAAGGCTTGTTCCGATCTGCGATATCAGGTGCTTTGCGAGGTCGATACCCTTCGTGGTCAAAAAGTAGGCCCTTCTCTTCCTCTGAAGACCATCGATATGGGATGAACGGTAAGTTACCAGGCCTTTGTCAAGGAGACCCTGGAGCTCCCTGGAGAGGTTGTTCTGCCTCAGTGAGAGCTTCTTTGACATCCCCCCCTGGGAAAGCATTTCCGGGACAGAGTAATTGTCCATCTCCTCGATGTTATCGAGAAGAAGAAGGAGGATGCGGTTCTCCACCGTCACCCTTTTAAGATAATTCCGGTTCCCTGTCATCGACATGTGGTGGATGGGGCCCGGACTTAATATATTTTTAATCTGATTTGATATATTTCAGAAATTTTTGATATAATTGTTCATATAAGACCTCCCAGGCTTAATATCTCCACCGGTCGGTCTATAACTGGTGAGAGAATGGGAAGAAATATCCAAGCGGCGGCAACACCACTCCTGCTGGTCTTCCTGGTATTGGCCAGCATTCAGTCGGTTGCGCTCTCCTCCGGATCGATATCCTTCATCGTTAACAACTCCCCGGTGCTCGACAGCAGGGAGCAGAGCGACCTTGACATGGAGGTGGTCGGCTCGGGCAATACCAGCAGGATATTCATGTCCTATCTGGACTACAGTGCAGGGATCAGCTCGCCTCATGTACACTTCAAACGCTCGATGAACGGGGGCTCCGGCTGGAGCAACGCTCTGGACATGTTGCAGAACACATCCCCGGGGAACAAGCAGCTCATGCCCGAGATGGACTCTTACACGGATGAAAACGGGACCACCATAGCTCTTGTCTACATGGACAGTTCATTCAGACCGGTTTCAGGCCTGCAGGAATACGTGGTGATCTGTGCTCTATCCGTGGATAACGGTTCAACATGGGAAAGGACCTTCGTTACACCAATGGAGGATTACAGATACCCATCGGACAAGATAAAGAACCCGTCCGTGAAGTTCGGGATGGAGGGGTCGCTCTTCGTTGTTTGGGAGGAACTGACCGGTGATGACAGGATCCACATATCATATTCCCTCGACCGGGGAGCAAACTGGTCCAGTCCCCGGAAGGTCTCGGAACCAACCCTACCGGAGAATATCAACAGCTTTCAGAGATATCCGGATGTTGCATATGACGGGCACTCTGTTTTCGTCGCCTGGGAAGGGAACCCTTCCTTCAAGATCGAGGCCTTCATTTCCATGGCAAGGATCCCGGAAAGTCCGGAAGATGACCTGGATTTCTGCGATCCTATCAGGATCGCATTCCCGATCTATTACCCGATGTACTGGCTCTCTTCTCCAACGATAGAGGCCGAAAGGGATCGGGTTCATCTTGCATGGTGGGATTTCTCGACCGACGAGAACGGATTGGACAATCAGGACCTTATCAGGGACAGGCCCTGTATAAAGTACACCTCATCAGTTGATCACGGAGGCAATTGGTCAGTTGGGGGATGCCGGAACATCAAGGTCAATGGAACCTCCCCATATATCTGGCATTCTCGACCGTCAATGGATATCAATAATGGTACCATTGCAATTTCCTGGATAGACAGGAATACCAGTAGTTCGAATGTATTGGTCTCCTACTCGACCGATAACGGTCTCAACTGGTCATCTCCGTTGAGAGCGAACGGATACAGAAGCTGTGCCGTACATTCGGGACAGAAGGTTGCCGTGGATGATGGTGGATACATCCATGCAGGCTGGATGGAATCTGTTTCCGGTTCGGATCTCGACATTTACCATACCAGAACGAACACGAATACTGCTCCGTCTCAACCAGCGAATGCCAGAACGCTCGTTGTGGAGGAACACAACGCCTTCCTAATGTGGGACATCAACACCGAGCCGGACTTCGATCGCTACGAGGTCTTCATCTCCAACTTCACCCTTACCTATGATGAAAGAGTGTGGCCCGAGGGGGAGCTCTACGAAAGGATCCGCGATCAGACCAGGGACAGGACCGTTATTGATAGAGGGATCGAAGCCGATACACTATACTACTGGGCTGTCAGGGTGTTTGATGCCGGGGGTAAGGCATCCGTTCCATCGGAGGGAGTTTTCAGGACTCTTCCGGTCAACCAGCCGCCTGTCTTCGTAATTGATATCGAGGATATCCGGATGGAGGAGGACAATGACCTTCATTCGGCCCTGAACCTATCCGGGCTTTTACTCTCGGGTTACGTGACCGATGACGCATACATGGGATTCCCGGGACTTTCCTTCGATGTCGAAACCGAGAAGACCAACAGGAACCTCTCGGCCACGGTGACATTTAGATCGGGATCCACCTATCTCGATATCAAGATACTGAGGAAGCACTGGCATGGCACAGAAAAGTTCCGCCTCGCAGTCAGGGACACGGGATGCGACGGCTGTCCCGGGACCGGAGATGACCTCTTCTCATTATCCAACTGGTTCAATGTTACCGTTGAGGAGGTGAACGATCCACCCTTCTGGGTCTCGTACACGGACCTCGTTTCGGGATGGAGCACACCGCTTGATCCACACCAGGAAGGGTTCAAGGTACCGGTAGGAAGTTCGGGATGTGTCGAGGATATGTCGTATTCCTTTTGTATAATGGGGTCCGATGTTGATGGTGATTTCATCAGGTTCGAGACCCCTGACCCGAGATTCGAATCCGAGATCGATGAGGTAGATCCCCAGCACAGATCGTATTTCACCTTCACACCATCGAACGATGACCTTCCGGAGGTTGATATCCCCCTCCGTATGAACGACGGTAGGGGAAGCAGCAGGATACTTCAATTAAGGATACCCGTTCTGAATGTGAACGACCCGCCCTTCTTCATCTCCGTGGATGGGATAGGAGTTCATGGAGAGGATACAACGGTGGAACTGCTTCAGGAGGAGGGACTTCCCCTCTCCTTCCTGGTCCAGGGAGCTGATGCGGACCAGGACGACGTGCTCGAGCTGATGACCTCGGCAAGGTTCGACAATATTCGGATCTCGGAAATAGCCATGGGTCTTTGGAATGTTACCCTGCCACCTCGCTGGGAGGGTGAAGATAGATCCTATTCATTTGACCTGATGCTCCTCGACAGGGAAAGGACCGACATCGCCACCCTTATCGTTATGGTGGATCTTCTGAGAGCTGATCCCCTTCTCTATCTGCCCGTGGGATGGCTGGACATCACCTTCACCTACGATCTCAAGGACGGGGAGTTGGGTGATAACCGTAGGATTGGCGCGGAATGGAACGAGATCATCACATTTTCCGGGACAGCAGTCCATTCCAACTGCGGGCCCCCACTCTGGTCCTGGGAGATCAAGAGCGGCGACAATACGACCATAATGACACTCGCAGGCAACCCTCTTTCCCTGGTACTTTTACCTTCTGAGAGGGGGCTGGGGACCGTCCAGGAAGAAACATTCAGGGTCCACCTAACGGTGACTGGATCGGGGGTACAACCTATGAATAGTGAATTCCTTATCACAGTTTCCTCGGACGGGGATGACGATAATGACGGCCTCCCCGACCGCGAAGAGTTGGATTTCTTCGGGAACCTGGGCCATGGCCCCGATGAGGACGAGGACGGGGACGGGTACACCAATCTGATGGAGCTGATCAATCCCCTTGGTGCGCCAACCGATCCACTGGACAAGCGTTCATATCCGGGTGCCATCGGAGATGGTGATGATGATAACCCGCGGAACCATGACAGGTCGAAAGCGGTACTCGATCCCCTTGTCGCCTCAATACTGATATCGGCAGCCGTTTTCACATCGATACTGGTAGCCGGGGTCCTCCTGATCCTCCGTCGGGAAAAAAGGAAAGGTATCGCCGAGGAAGAGGAGATCGAGGAGAAGGTCAACGAGATGGAGAAGAAGCAGAAGGAGATCAATGGGCTTTACGGGATACAGAGAACAGAGGAATCCTTCGGTCCGGACCAGTCGACACTCGATGACCTTGATATCGATCTGGGCGGAGAGGTGTATCACGGTTCCGAAATGATCAAGGCCTACTGTTCGGGGGGCCATCGGGGAGGAGAGATCCCGGGAGGGCCCTTGATGCAGGAAGATAGCGTGGGCCCTCTTTTCAAGGAAACCTTAGAACTTGAAGGGATCACTCCTTGAAAAGTGCCGAGAAGATCGCCCTCTGTCCCTTCTTCATGTGCTCGAGGACCGTTGCGTGGGAAAGACCCAGTTCCGATGCAAGCTGGCGGGAGTTGACCTTCCTTGGAATGTCGAAATATCCGAGTCTCACAGCGGTCTCCATGCAGAGGTACTGCTTCGGT
>Ga0272442_10006820_pt1 | contig 14897 bp, 14 predicted proteins | sample SSMForm2O_FD_200262 | JGI IMG/M metagenome (GOLD analysis project Ga0272442, IMG submission 200262) | Marine sediment archaeal communities from Little Sippewissett salt marsh, Falmouth, MA, United States - SSM-Form-2O | ecosystem: Environmental > Aquatic > Marine > Wetlands > Sediment ...
CACCCAGTGCCCGTCCTTATGCCGCATACGCAGTTCACATTCGTAATACTCTGCCCCCCCCTGAAAATGCTTCTCCAGCAGATCGTTTGATTTTTTCAAATCATCCGGGTGCACAAAGTCTATCCATGTTTCAAAGGTAGCGGGAAATATTTCTTCCAGTGTATATCCGATTATTTCAGCCCATCGCTGGTTCAACACAATCTCACCAGTCTGCACGTTCCACTCCCAGCTGCCGACATTGGTGCCCTCCAGCACAGCTTTCAATCTCCTCCGCTCTGTCCGCAGATTCTCCTCCACCTCTTTCCGTTTGCTGATATCCGTGTGGGTCCCCACAAAGCGGAGGGGAATGCCCTCAGGAGAGCGTTCTACAATGACACCGCGTCCCTGTATCCAGATCCAGCTCCCGTCTTTTTTCCTGAAACGGAACTCTACCTCAAAACGGTCCAATTCCCCCTTGAGATGCAGCTCCGCCGTACCGAGAACTTTATCCCGGTCATCCGGATGAATACGGTCGCGAAACTCCTCCAGTCTGTGGGGGAATTCATCCGCTTCATATCCCGCCATTTCGTAGTAACGTCTATCATAGTGGACCGTATCCGTGGCCAGGTCCCAATCCCATGTTCCGTCGTTGGCGGCGGCAAGTATCTTGTAAAGTCTGTCTTCATTCTTTTTCAGTTCCTCTCTGATCCAGTACTCCTCGGAGACGTCCCTGAATACCAGAACAACCCCCGTGATGTTTCCGCTTGAATCCCGGATAGGCGCCCCTGAATCGGCGATCTGGTAACGCTGTCCATTCCGTGATATCAGCAGCGTATGATTCGCCATGCTCACAATCTGTCCGCTCCGAAGGACTTTTTCCACCGGATCTTCAGACCTTTCTCCGGTATATGCTTGTTCGATATGGAATACTTCAGCCAGGGAGTGTTCACGTGCATCCGCCAGGCTCCATCCGGTAAGCTGTTCCGCAACCGGATTCATCCTGATTACACGTCCTCTGGTATCGGTGGCTATGACCGCGTCACCGATAGAGTCAAGTGTTGCCCTCAGAGTTTCCTGAGTTTTCTTGCGGTCGGTGATATCCAGAGTGACCTCAACGGCGCCCTGTATTTCGCCCTCTTCGTTCCGCACGGGATATCCCCGAACATACCATGACCTCCCGTCGGCAGTTGTCTTTTCTACCTCCTGAGGCTGTCCTGTCTCAAGGGCCCGGTTCACCGGGCAATCCTCACAGACAGTATCACGATTCGGCCATACTTCATAACAGTGACGGCCAATCAGTTTCTCCCGCTCAAGTCCTGCGGATTCACACGCCGCCCGGTTCGGCCATCTGATTCTGAGCTCCGTATCTTCATATATGACATGTTCTACCAGACTGTCGAGGATTGACTCCCGTTCAAGTTTCTCTTTCCGCAATTGGGAAAATACTTCTTCCCTCTCCCTGCTTATATCATTTTTATGCAGGGCGTAGCCCACGTCATCCACTATATCCTGAAACATTTCATGCTCATCGGGGTCCCGCGCGTATTCAAAGGGTACTGAGACACTCAGCCAGCCGTATACCAGGCCGGAGTGTTTTATTACGGCGGTCATCCCCGCGGATTCCCTTTCCCCCATCGATGTTGAATAGTAGGTCTCCCTGAGAAGGCAGTCTCGGCAATGCTTCGCAGGGTCCCGGGTAATTATTATCTTCCCCGTATCGAGGGCCTTCCGTACACACTCCGGGAGATCGGCGGATCGCAGCTGCTTTATCATGCCGTCAAAACAGGCCTTTTTAAAACCATGGTGAAAAAAAGGTTCAACAGGTCTGCCGTCTTCAAGAAGTACGATCCACGCGTTGTGATATCCGTTCTGTTCAACGAGGAACCTGCATGTCTGGTTGAGCAGTTCGCTCCTGGGGGGATCAAGGGTGATAATCTGATTGATATTACGGATGGAGAGCAGGACCCTGTTGATATGCTGAAGCCGCTGCTCACGCAGTTCAGTTTCACGGACCGCGTGTTCGATTTCCGCGCGGCGCTGAACCAGCTCCTGTTTTGCCTCGTACAATCTAAAAGCCATCTTGATGGAAGCATCCAGGATCGTTAGTCCAGAGTTCTTTACCACATACCCGTAGGACGTTATTTTTTCAGTTTTCTCCACTATTTCCGGCTCGGTATGGCTGGAGAGAAATACTATGGGGAGGTCTCTCTTTTTCAGTATCTCTGAGGCGGCTTCGGTTCCATCCATCACATCTCGGCCAAGATCGATGTCCATCAAAACCAGATCGATAGGCTGTGATTCGACAATTTCTACCGCTTCTTTACCCGAAAGAGCCGTTACGACCTCATATCCCTTCCCCCGAAGTATCCGGGCTTCACTGGCGGCGATTATTGCCTGGTCCTCTACCAGCAGTATTGTCTTCACACTATCATCCATTTCAGTATACTCTCCGTGGTTTCCGCGGCACTTGTGCTGCTTACTTCTCCTGACCTGACCGCCGGGATACCTAGCAGCTGGAAATAACACACAGAGAATCATAATGAAAGAATTATGCGGAATCAATCGTAAAGCGTATCATAGTGTCTGACAGGGCAGGGATGCCCGGCAGTATCTGTTTTACCGTTGTATTTATATTACCGGAGCATCTGTTTTTCCGGAAACCTTATTTCTCAGCAATTACTACGATGGTGTCCTTTTCGAAATGGGCTTCGCACCGGCTGAAACCGCGGGTAATCAATGCCTCAAGATATTCCTGTTCATTTTTAAACTTCACAAAATCCCACCAGCGGGTCCCCTCCCGGGGAAAGGCGTTGACGATCATAAAGACACCGCCTTTTTTCAGCGTGCGCAGGATTTCGGATATGGCGGTATCAAAGGCAGTCCAGAAGTTTACCGTATCAAAGGCAGTCGCCAGATTAAAATGCCCATCTGGAAAGGGCAGATGCCGGACATCTCCCTGAATGAGCTTGACTCTGTCTTCTGAAACAGCTCTCCTGTTTACGCGCCCGGAAAGCTCGACCATTTCGAGAGAGTGATCGAGTCCGTATATGTTTGCACCTGGAAGCAGGGCAGAAAAGAGCTGTACGGTTTTTCCTCCGCCGCAGCCGATATCGAGAATATTCCCCGGACATTCCGTTTCAAGCAGAGGGACCGCGTGTTTTTTTATAATCCGCCGGTATTGGGAGGCATGAATCAGGTTCATACCCATTCCGGCTAACAGACCCGTCACACCGGACGGTTTTGCGCCAATATTCTGGTGACTGGTATTCATTCCTGCTCTCGACGGACGCGAAGCGTGAACACATCCGGACGATCGTAGTGACCGGCAGGATCGAAATCCAGGGCAGTCCGGGTAAGCGCCCCGAGATCGAGATCAGCCAGAAGCATGCCCTCTTTCCCGAACAGCGGGCCTGCCGCGTATTCACCGTACGGATCAACTATACAGCTGCCCCCAGAACACATTACCTCGGGCTGTGTATCCAGATCATGCAGATATTCGAGATCGGAGGGGTACATGTTTTTTTCCACATACTGGTTACAGCCGATCACGAAACAACGGCCTTCAAGAGCGATATGACGCATGGTGCTCTGCCATACTTCCCGTGAATCGGCAGTGGGAACGATATAGATACGCACACCCTGCTGGTACATCGCGGCACGGGCCAGGGGCATATAGTTTTCCCAGCAGATCAAACCCCCGAGGCGGCCGTACGGAGTATCAATAACGCTGAGTGTGGATCCATCCCCTTCCCCCCATATGAGACGTTCCGATCCTGTCGGCTTGAGCTTTCGGTGTTTGCCCAGAAGTGCACCATCCGGCCCGAAGTACAGGACGCTGCAGTAAAGGGTCCGGTTGATCCGGTCCCTCTCAGTGATCCCGATAACCACATAGGCTTTGGCCTCCCGGGCGGCTTTTCCGATTTTTTCAGTCTCCGGTCCTGGAACAAGAACAGAATTTTCATAGTACCGCTGCCAGTCCCTTCTGCCCGCTTCGCTGCGGCTGCCCACGACAAATCCGAAACTGAGACCCCGCGGGTACGCGGGAATAAATGATTCGGGAAAAACAATCAGACCGGCCCCCTCAGCGGCTGCCTGATGAATGAGCCCGACAGTTTTTTCCACAGTCGCGGGACCATCCATGATAACTGGGGCCGCCTGAAAAACCGCGGTCTTCAGTTTTTGTTCGGTATTCGCCATGTATACACCCCGCTTTGTATTCATCAGATATTTTTATGTACCGGTAAGAGGGCCCGGCCTTCATAGAGCATTATTGCCAGGATAAATTTTACCGGTATTCCCGAAAAAATCAAGATATATGCAGGGCCGCGTTCTTTGGCCGCCCGCGCGAATAGGAGGCCGGCAGTTTACCCCGGAGAAACACCCCGGTTAAAATGTCTTGGATACAGCTCTCATCCCGTGTATAGTTGGTGTTACGGAGCGATTCAACCAGCAAAATGAAAAGAACAGTACAAAACTGGAATCACTCGCCATATGGATGATTGTCTGTTTCGGCGCCGGATTCGGGGCTTACGGGATTACAATGATCGCGGTGGAATTCAGCACTCCTTTCGCGGCCGCTTTCCGGGGAGATATTACGGCGACCCTTGTAATCTTTGCCGCCGGCACGCAGAGACGTAATTCGAGCATGTATGATGCCTGCTGGAGTCTCGCACTTGTGGTAATTTTACTGTATTGGGCTTCCGCGCGCGCGCCGGTCACCGGTATGGAGATACTTCTGCTGGCGGCTATGGGAATATGGGGGATCCGGCTTAGATTTCACTGGCTGCGGGAACATAAACCCGCCTACGGGGAGCTTGTACAGTCGGTACCCATGCTTCTGCCTTTCAGTATTTCATTAAAAAGGGAGGACTATCGATGAGCAGTTTTATCGGAAATTTTGATTTTATTCTGCCCACAGCCATCAGGTACGGCGAAGGGGCGGCGGCAGGCATCGCCGAAAAACTGGCTGAAGACGGGATACATTCGGTGCTGCTGATCACAGATCCGGGAATAAAAAAGCAGGCCTTTGCCTCGGATATCGTTGACAGCATCACCCGCAGACACATCGTTGTGTATATTTTCGATCAGGTGGAACCCAATCCGAAGGACTACAATGTAAAGGAAGCTGCAGTACAAGCGAAGGTCCTGCGCGTGGACGCTCTCATCGCCCTGGGCGGCGGCAGTCCGATTGACTGCGCCAAAGCCGTGAGCGTAGTGGCGACCCATGGAGGCGAAATTCAAGCGTATAAAGACAGGACCAGAATCACCGGGAAAGTACTGCCTCTCTACACCATCCCCACCACAGCCGGGACCGGAAGCGAAGTGACGTTCAGCTCGGTGATTACCGACACCAGAACACATTTCAAGTTTACCATCAAGTCTCCCTCCATTGCTCCGAGGACCGCCTTTATCGATCCGCTGCTGACCCTCACCAAACCCGCCCTTCTGACGGCAGCCACCGGTCTGGACGCCCTCACCCATGCAATCGAAGCGTATACCGCCAGGGCGGCCAATCCGCTCTCCGACGCGGCGGCGCTGCACGCGGTGGAATTGATCAATACCCATCTCGCAGAGGCGGTTTTTGAACCCTCCAGCAGGGAAGCGCGGGGCGGAATGATGACCGGCAGTCTGCTTGCCGGGATAGCCTTCAGCCATTCGGATGTCGCTTCAGTTCACTGCATAGCAGAGGCCCTCGGGGGAAAATATGATGCGGCCCACGGAATTTGCAACGCAATCGTTCTGCCGGTGATGATGGAATACAACATAGAGTACGCCAGGGAACGGTACGCGCGGATCGCCAGGGCCATGGGGATCGGTTTTGATACAATTGACGAGGGAGCGCGTCTCGCGGTAAAGAGGGTCCAGGAACTTGCCGATGAGGTACACCTGCCTGATTTTCGCAGCCTTGGCGTGAAGCCGGAGGACCTGCGAGAATTAGCTGAAAATTCAGCCGGAAACGGCAGCAACAGGGACAATCCGAGGCCGATGGACGCGGACGACTATTTTAATGTTCTGCAGATACTGAACAAGGGGTAAAATCTTTCAATACAGGCGCGTCCGAAAAAACCGGCGCCACTCAGGGATTTCTCCGCCCCCGTCCAGCCTGTACGGCAGCCCCGCGGCATCTCAACATGTGCTCAGGGATTTCTCCGCTTCAGTTTCTCAGCATCTCAAATATGCCGGTACCGCGATTTTTACGAACATTGTCCCAATCGAAGATCCTGCCGTTCATCACGATATATACCCCCGGTGGAAGCAGTTGTACCGCGGATACGCTGCAGCCGAAATTGAATACCGCGTCGGACCGGTTGATGGCGTACGGTATCATTGCTCCGGTCAATACCACCGTTCTATCCAACCTCGCCTCACCGATAACTCTGGCCGTCTCGGCCATGGTATCGGTCCCGTGAGTGATGATAATCCTCTCCTGCGCGGACCTGCGGCAGGATTCCAGGATCCGTTCCCTGTCCCCGGCACACATCTCAAGACTGTCGATGAGCTGGTTGATTTCAACTTCCATCGGAATAGTACAGCGGGAAGCCGACAGGATATCCGGCAGATGGGTATCCTTGAAGGTAAGCTCACCATTCAGTTCATCATAATGCTTATCGAAGGTCCCTCCGGTTATGATCAAACGTATAGACATGGATCTACTTCTTTCTCCGTTTTCTCATGCTTCCAAGACCCCACCCCAGCAGAAAGCCCACCAGGAGTATTACGATAAAGAGGATCGAGGCTGACATGGAAACCGACCAGGCAAGAAAGGAAAACTCAACTATCTGCGCGTTCTGCCAGATAAAAATAATTGCTAAAATTCCGCATATTATACTTATGATAAACTTTATCATTTACCGCTCCTTGAGCCCATTATACAGGGATTCAGCCAAAATATGCAAAAGCATTTTATAGCTGCCGGTTCGAAGTTTGCGGATTTTTTACATGATTGGAGATTCCCTTTTCCCGCCTCCGTTCCATTCGATTCCTCATCGAAATAAAACAAAGCATCTGGAAGCTTTTATAAAAACAGATTACACTATGTCCATAAAATAAATCAGGTATAAGGGTAACATATGGCTTCACAGCAGGATGTCGCAAAAATGGCAGATGTGTCCCTGATGACAGTGTCCAGGGTAGTAAACGGAGACCCGAAGGTAAAACCGGAAACCCGTGAAAGGGTGCAGCAGGCGATAAAGGCCTTGAACTACTACCCCAACGCGGTCGCCAGAGCTCTGAACAGTAAGAAAACCATGACCATCGGTTTGATGCTGCCCAAAATCGATTATATGCTGACAGAACCTTACTTTTCACAACTGATATATAATATTGAGAAATCACTCAGTCCTTACCACTATGACCTGCTGATAGGTTCTGCGGAACACCAGAACGGCAGGGACCTCACCCTCCTGTACAAACAGAAAAAAGTGGATGGTCTGATCATTATTGGATCTGAAATCGATGATGAACGTTTGATTGCCTTATCCGGTAACCGTATTCCGGCTGTCCTGATTCATGCCCGCAGTGCACTACCCTGTCTTAATTATGTGGATGTAGACAACTTTAAAATAATCGAATACTTCGTTGATTACCTGTACAAACTGGGCCACAGGAGAATTGGTTTTATAACCGGTGATCTTACCGTTCTCAACGCACATCATCGCCTGCTTGGTTACAGACAGTCTCTCAATACCAGAAACATTCCGGTTGAGGATGAACTGATTTTTGAAGGCAACTGGTCTTCCCACTCGGGCTACGAAGCATTTCTCTGCTTTAACAGCCTTTCCCAACCGCCAAGCGCGGTGATTTCATCCAATGATCATATGGCAATTGGTTTTCTCAAGGCAGCATATGAACACAATGTCGATGTTCCCGCGGACCTCTCGCTTGTAGGAATTGATGATATCGAAATGGCTTCCTTCACTACACCAAAGATCACCACAATGCGGCAGCCCATGAGCAGGATTGCATCGAAGGCCGTTGAAGCGCTGATCGGATCCATCGATGCCGAAACTCCCGGCGAATCACATGTTATCCTGGATGCAGAGGCTGTTATCAGGGATTCCTGTGGTCCTTACACTGTAAAATAACAATTCTCCTTAATTCTTTATTGACAACTCATCAAAATATGGTACCATTGTTACATAATGTTTACGTTAACATTACATTTTTTCTATATTTTATGACACAATTACTCAAAAAGGAGAGAAAAAATGGCACAGCCTGCAAAAATTTTATTAGTTGGTGAAACATGGTTTGTCCTTAAATTGCACATAAAGGGCTTTGATATGGTTCCTCTTGGCGGGTATGAAAACTTCGCTGTCTGGTTTATGGACGCGCTGAAACAGTTTGATGATATTGAGGCGACCCATATGCCGAACCATGTAGCATTAACTGACTTTCCGAAAACAGTGGAAGAGATGAGCAAGTATGATGTAATCATCTTCAGTGATACAGGGAAAAACACGATTCAACTCTATCCGGATATGTTCACTGTACCCATGGGTCCGAACAGGCTCGATGTTCTGCGGGACTTTGTCGCACAGGGGAACGGCTTCTGTATGGGCGGCGGCTGGAACTGTTTCGAAGGAATCAGGGGTATCCCCGGATACCACGATACCCAGGTTGAAGAGATCCTGCCGGTCAACATGCTTCCCTATGACGACAGAGTGGAAAAACCTCAGGGTGTCACTCCCGTAGTCGTTCAGAAGGACCATCCCATCCTCAAGGGGATTGATCCGGCCTGGCCCCTTTTTCTCGGCTACAACAAGATAAGCGCGAAAGCAAAGGGCACAGTCCTGGCCACCGTCGAGGAGAACCCCTTTATAACTGTTGGTGAGTTTGGGAAAGGCCGCACCATGGCTTTTGCCTCTGATCTCTCCAAACACTGGGGGACGGCTTTTATCGAATGGAAGGATTATGCGGCATTCTGGCGGAATACCATTAAATGGCTTGCCGGACAGGATTAATCCTCGATTGAATCTGGTATAATTTCCCGCGCAGCGGGAAAAAATAGGAGGAGAATATGAAAAAATTGTGTGTAATGGTTTTGGCAGCCTTCCTGTGTCTTTCACTTCCATTGTTTGCAGGCGGCTCTCAAGAGAATGCTGAAGCTGATGAGATGGTCGTTTACCACTGGTGGACAGCTGGCGGCGAGAAGGAAGCTATCGACGCGCTCTTTCAGGCCTTTCTTGAAGCGCATCCCGGCCTGGAAATAGTGGAAAACCCTGTCTCGGGCGGCGGGGGCGGAGTAATGAGAGGACAGATAAAAACCATGGTCATGGCTGGAAATTCACCTGACACCTTTCAACTGACCTACGGAACCGGAATGCTTGCTTCATTCGGTGAAGTGCTTACGCCGATTGATGAGCTCTTCGAGGATTTCCCGCTGCCTGAAATGGTAAAGATGATGGGACAGGTAGACGGTCACCAGGTATCGGTGCCCCTCAACATAATGAGAAACAATTGTCTGTGGTACAATAAAAAGATCGTTGACAAACTCGCCATCAATCTGGATTTCGGAAGTTTTGATGAATGTCTGGCAGCATGCGAGAAGGCGAAACAGGCAGGATACGCGCCCTTCGTTATCGGGGCCGGCGCCGGACAGCAGTTCTGGCTGGGTCAGATTACCGAACAGATGATTCTCGGCGCTCCAAACGGCGGTCCGGAATATATTACCAAACTCTACAACGGCGAGGCCGATCCTGCTCATGACGCGGCGATTCGAGAGATGCTCGAATACCTCAAGGCCCTGATAGAAAACGATTATATAAATAATGACTATTCCGCTCTTACCTGGGACCAGGCAGCCGATGTGCTGATGCGGGACGAAGGAGTTTTCTATTCAATGGGCGACTGGGCAAAGGGACATTTTACCTCCGCGGGATGGGAACCGAAGGTCGACTTTGACTATGTGCCGAATCCCGGTACCGACGGATATTTTACCCTGCACTTCGACGGCTTCAGCCTCTGTAAAGATGCTCCTCACCAGGACATCACCATGGCATGGCTTAAGTTCCTGACATCAGCTGAAGCGGAAACCGCGTTCTGTCCCATCAAGGGTGCGACCCCCCCCAGGCTGGACGCACCGACTGATATGTACGATGCAATTTCACTGGACATCCTGGCGGATTTTCGTGATCCCGATACAAAAATCGTCCAATCCATCTTTGCCCAACCCCCGGAGGAGTATCTGGGTGTATTTGGAAGCATGCTGAGCGGTTTTATGGAAAACCCCGACGTTAATCAGGGTATTAAAGACTATGCCGCGGCATATGCAACAGTGTTTAAATAAAAGTATAATAGTAAAAAGCAATCTCGAAGGCACCCACGTGGGTGCCTTCGGGCAAAATTGACCTGCTGTGAGGTAGTTCATGATTCTTAATACTCGCAACAAGCTTTATATAAGCCTCTTTCTTATCCCCGCTTGTCTTCTTGTAGGACTATTTGTGTACGTATTTCTCTCCTGGAGCATAAAAGTTTCCCTGAATGACTGGAGTACTATCGGCCGGATGGGCGCCTTCTGCGGCCTTTCGAATTACCGGGAGCTGTTTACCAACGATCCGGTATTTATCCGCTCAATAAAACAGACACTGATACTGGCAGTGCTGTTTGTTTCACTCACTATACCTCTCGGAGTGATTACCGCGATCCTGCTCGATCTTGGGGTGAAGGGGCAGCGGGTATTCAGGACTATCTACCTGATCCCTCTTTCCTTCTCATTCGTTGCCTCGGCTATCATGTGGAGCTGGATGTTTATGCCGAACCAGGGGGTCATCAATACGGTCCTTCGTTCGATGGGAATGGGTTTCCTGGCACAGCCCTGGCTCACTTCTACAAAACAGGCACTGCCTTCGATTGTGCTGGTATACGTGTGGCAATTCTCAGGATTCGCGACCCTGGTCTACTATTCGGGAATATCGTCAGTACCGGAAACCCTTCTTGATGCCGCTGAAGTGGATGGCGTCACTCTCACTCAGAAATATACCCTCGTTGTCCTCCCCCTGCAGAAACCAGCCACCCTCACTGTACTGCTTCTTCTCCTGATGTATTCTCTCAGGGTATTCGATTTTGTCTGGCTGCTCACGGGAGGCGGTCCGGCTTATTCATCTGAAGTCCTTGCCAATTACATGTACAGAGTTACCTTCAATTACAACCGCTTCGGCATCGGGGCGGCTATCAGTACTTTCATGTTCCTGCTTTCCGTGTTCATCATTGTAATGCCGGTTCTGATCTCATCAATAAGGAGAACACGGGGGAATCGAATATGAGCGGCAGAACACGAAAGTTCAGGTGGATATACATCCCTCTTTTGATATTAGTCCTTGTTTATCTCTTTCCCATCTACTCATTGGTGAATACTTCTTTTAAACCAACAGAAGAGATAAAATACGGTCCCGTAAAGCTTCCGTTAAATCCGACCACCGAATCATATCAAAATGCCTTTGAGAGACTGAAGCCCTCCCTGAAAAACAGCATCATAATGTCGGTACTGGCAACCCTCATATCTTCATTTGTCGGCTCTATTACCGGATATGTATTCAGCAAATTCCGATTCAGAGGCTCCAACATCCTCTTTATCATACTGATCATAGGTTTTTACATAGCACCCCAATCGATACTCATTCCCCTGGTTCTATTTATGGGAAAGACCGGACTATACAATACAATTTTCTCACTCGTCCTCACCCATACCGCATATGGAGTACCCATTACCACCATGTTATTTAAAAACTACTATGATAACATTCCGGATGAGCTGGTAGACAGCGCGGTTGTCGACGGGTGCGATGTACCTGCAATTTACTCCCACATCTTCTTTCCTCTCTCGCTGCCCGGCTTCGCCGTGGTGATGATTTTCCAGTTCACAAATATCTGGAATGAATTCCTCTTTGGTCTGACGCTCACCCAGGGGGTAAACTCGCAGCCCGTAACTGTTGCAGTATCAAATCTGAAGGGTACGACCGTGGCCGCCTGGAACCAGATTTGTGCCGGCGCGGTGATATCCACCCTGCCGGTAGTGATCATCTACATGCTGCTTATGAATCTGATTATCAGGGGTTTGCTGATGGGCTCCGTGAAGGGCTGATCAGATCATTACAGGTGGAACTATAAAAACAGCAAAGGAGCAAGACATTGAAAAAAGACGATAGTGTAATCGGTGCAGGAATTATCGGTTGTGGTAAAATTGCATCCTCCAAACACATGCCCGGACTCGCCCGGTTGGAGAACGTTGAACTGCGGGCATTTCAGAACAGGACAAAGTCCAAAGCCGTTATCGCCGCGGAGAGCTTCGGCGCTGAAAACCCACGCATCTATGAGACGTATTCAGAACTCCTGCGGGATCCTGACATCGATGTTGTACATATCTGCACACCCAACGACAGCCACTGCGAAATATCCATCGCCGCTCTCGAAGCCGGAAAACATGTTATGTGTGAAAAACCCATGGCTTTGAACGCGAAGGACGCCCGAACCATGGTGGAGACCGCGGAAAAAACCGGAAAGAAACTCTCCATCAGCTATCAGAACCGTTTCCGGAGAGACTCCCAATACCTGAAGCAGCTCTGTGCTGAAGGGGTTCTCGGAGATATATACTTTGCCAAGGCCCACGCGGTGAGACGCAGATGGATACCCACCTGGGGAGACTTTCTCAACAAGGAGAAACAGGGCGGCGGGGCCCTCATCGATATCGGAACCCACGCCCTTGATCTGACCCTCTGGCTGATGGACAATTATAAACCACGAATGGTGGTCGGCAAGACCTACAATCCCTTCGGTAAAACTGAAAATATCGAGCTCAGGATGACTCCTGAATCATCCAGAGAATATGAGATAGACGATTCGGCCTTTGCCTTTATTCAGATGACCGACGGAGCTACTATCATCCTCGAGAGCAGCTGGGCCTTGAACACACTGGAAATTGGAGAGGCCAGGGCCAGCCTCTGCGGGACCAAAGCGGGGGCGGATATGAGGAACGGGCTGTGTATCAACGGCGTTTCCCAACATTCCCTCTACGAAACACAAGTCGACGTGTGTGAACAAATGGACCCCGGATTCAAGGAGATGGAATCCTGGATAGAGAGTATTCGTCAGGAAAAAGCGCCTGTAGTCCAGGCGCGGGAAGCATTGGTGGTAGCGGAGATACTGGACGCGATATATACCTCATCCGAGACAGGTCAGCCGGTTTTTTTCAGCTGATCGTGATGTACAATCAGCTCACTAATTATTTCCGGGTCGAAGCCTGCGGTTTTTGTTGAAATATTGCCTCTCCCTTTATTTCCTTGCCCGGGTGAATAATCAGGGGTACAATGAGGTAAACAGAAAATTGGAGGTATGTATGAAGCTGGAAAAATCTAACGGTAAGATCATTCAGAACCCCGGGATCGAAGAACTGAATGATGCAATTGCGAAAATCGGCGGGGAACTGGATTTTTGTATACTCAGCCAGGACGGGACGTTTATTCAGACTGCGGCCTCTCAGGATGGTCTGATAATCCAGTACAGTGATTCCAGCGGTTTATTTGAGAGCAGCCGTGATGATTTTGATATATCCACGGTTCAGGATTTTTTCCAGCAGTTCCTCGAAAATAAGAACGAGTGGAAAACAGCAGCAGAGTTCACCACTGTTCAAGTTCAGAATGACGATACCTCAACTGAAGGCGGTATTTCAGGAGGCCCTCAGCACACACAAAAATCATTCAAGGAAACTCTGGCCGATTCGGTGAAACAGGAAGCCTTGAACGGCGTCAACCGGGCGGCCAAACGTTTGACCCGGGGATTTATAAAAAAATTGTTTTAGCCGATATGACGCGAAAGATAATCCGAAAGGCATTTCTTTTTATACTAGTGTACGTTTTGATAACCGCGGCTGTCTGCGCGGATGATGAAACCCGGACCGGGGATTTCGATAGTCTGGCCTTTATCGATTTCCAGGGCTATACATACCGTGCCTCTTCCACACTTGAATCTCAGGGATTCCCGGCGCTTGGCACCTACGGGATGCACACCATTTTTGACGGCAGCCGGTACACAGGCTGGTCAGAAGGGGTGGAGGGAAACGGCACGGGAGAGGTGCTGTGGATACAGATCGATGATGGCACGGATACGCTCCTGGTCAGGAACGGTTTCGCCCGTAACGCGGAACTTTTTGACAAAAACAACCGTGTCAGGTCTTTCGATGTTTCACTCTGGTCCGCCTTTCTGCCCGCGGGTATGGTTTCAGAATACGGCCCCCTCTATGCGGTATCACCCATCGGAAACAGCGTCACCCTTGATCTTGAAGACAGCATGCCGCTTCAGGAATTCACTTTACCCTTCGAGTACACTGAAGCCCGGAAAATACGCGGACAGCTGAAAAACAGCTTTCCCGAATACGCGGAAAAAAATGATCTTCCTCCGCATATAGAGGAATCGGCGTTCCTGCTGCGGATCGAGATTACCAGCGTGTATCAGGGCTCCGCGTGGGACGATACCTGTATTAACGAACTTCGCTGTTTTGATTCCGCGAACTTTAAACCCTTTGAGCTCGAAAGCATGAATGGGGCCCTTGGCTACCGCACTTCAAGCCGGGGATGGCGGGCCCTCTACGCTCAGGAGGACGTCCTGTATGATCCTTATATCCTCAGCCCGGACGGACGCTGGTGCGTGGCCTTCACCGCCCCCGCGGAAACCGAAGGCCGTGTAGAGACCGGGTATGCCCTGTTTCACCTGCCCTATCCCGAGATTTATCGGCACCGGACTTTCGATGAGGCTCTTGCCTCAGGAAAGCTTCCCCTCGATTTTGAATTGCGGGACGGAACCATCCATCTGCTGTTTGATGACGGGAGCAGTATAAACCCTGGCGGGCGTGGGAAATAAAAGATGTCCTCTCGCTTTTTTGGCAAGGGGCGATAAACTATGAAATATCCGTGGAGCTCGGTCTC
>Ga0272442_10006822_pt1 | contig 14890 bp, 12 predicted proteins | sample SSMForm2O_FD_200262 | JGI IMG/M metagenome (GOLD analysis project Ga0272442, IMG submission 200262) | Marine sediment archaeal communities from Little Sippewissett salt marsh, Falmouth, MA, United States - SSM-Form-2O | ecosystem: Environmental > Aquatic > Marine > Wetlands > Sediment ...
TGAAAAATAGGTGCTTCAAAACTGGGCAGTCAAACACCAAAATCTACTCCTGCTATCTTTCGTTTCTGGCTTTTTGTCTTCAAAAAGTGGTGCCAAAATTTATCTCATGAATAATTCGGGCTAGGGGCAATCTGCCGCGCAACTTCTGCCGGGAGGCAGCGCAGGAGTTCTGGGGTAATGATACATATCGGGACAGGACAAAGTACGGCGGCATCAACACCGAAACAGATTTTTTTGATTTGCACACAATGCGCCTTACCGCAAAACTTGCCGGCTTGATACACAAATACCGGGGCAGGTTTGTTCCGACAAAAAAATGCGCCAAGCTGATTGCCCTTCACGGCATGGGAGGCATATACCACCTGCTGTTTGAAGCCTATGTCCGCCGGTTCAACTGGGCCTATCGCGACCGCTATCAGGAGCTTGGTTTTATCCAGCAGTCCTTTCTCTTCAGCCTTTATCTTCTGGACCGATTTGGTGCGGACTGGCAGACCAATACGTTTTATGAAGGCTGTTTTCTCAAGGCTTTTCCCATGATTCTCGAGCAGGTAGAGCCTCGCGCATTTTTTTCGCCTGAAGAGCACGTGCGGTCATGCTATTGTTTGCGCTGCCTGGTTAGCTTTTTCCCTTTTTTCGGACTGGCCCGGGTCGAGCCCGTATCTGAAGACATAGTAAACCGTGAATACCGGATAAAAAAGCTGCCGTTGCTTGAACACGCTGTCCATTTTCATCTTTCAGAGTAGAATGACAGAAAACGATAATATCCGGCGACCGGCCTTTCAAGAGGAGTTTGCCAGAGCTGTGCCGGAGTGGATTAAAATCCCTTGAAACGAGGAAGGCTTTTTCTGCATGAAATCGGCGGCGATAAACCAGCGGTGTTTTTGGAGGGGGGCTAAGTATTTTATTTTCTTGTAAAAAAGTGGTCGGGGCGAGAGGATTTGAATATCCGACCCCCTAAAATTTCGCAAGATATTACAGATACTTACAAGGTTCCAAAAATTCAAACTGGCGGTTCACTGGCGGTCGATTTCTACAAATCAACGGCTTAAGAGCTTTCCCTGATTGCGTGCAGCAGTGATGACATTTCTGTTGGCAGTGAAAACCTGGATTCCGGAAACAGTGGCAAAGTCGCCGTCATCGGTGATGATCTGAACTACTCCATTGTTTTTCATTGCTTCAAGAATGAAGAGATCATACCCGTCGACTTTTTCAGTTTGAAGACGGCCAAGGGCCGCATTTGTTGTGTCGGCATCGATCGTTATGTCAAGCGGTGCGGCAAGGCTTGTAACCTGACCCCACGATGCCTGAATTTCTGAAACGATGCGGGAGCGTTCATTCGCAAAATTGTGCCGGAATTCTTTTGGCTTGACTGAAGGTGATCTCGATCTTTCAAATATTTCACGCTCGGTTTTTTCAATGATATGGGAAAGTTCGGCAAGTGACAGGCCGGTATGATGAATTTTGGAATTTACCCCAAGGGCGAGGTTCAAATATCCTGGATAGTCAGAAAGTGGGCTGGGCACAAAGGACGTAGCGTTCGGATAGGTCATCCAGTACCAGACATTGGTATCGACCAGAAAGACATCATCTTCTTTCGGCGTATCGGCAGTAATGTCAACAATCGCAGCCTCAATGGTGTAGTTGACAGCCATTATTCAGACTCCTTTGCCTGCTGCTCAAGAATATCATCGACAATTTTACGATAGTCCTTATCGCCGTGGTAACGGGCAGCATTCTCAATTACCCGCTCTATCACCATCGTTCCGGTTTGATTCAGATGTTCGATCTGAAGCAGGCGGCGAAGGTCATCTTCCTTAATATCCTTCAGTAGCTGTCCGATAGCGAAATTGAAAAACGGTGACGCGAACTGGGCCACCCCTTCGAAATCAAGCGAAACCGTTTCCCCGTTCTGCAACGGTGGATGGATGGCTTCAAATATTTTCTGGCCGTCTTCCTTGATAATGCATCGCGGCCCGATGGTGTCTTTAACGGCAATTTTCATAATTTATATCTCCCTGTCAAAAAGGTTCGTCATCTTCATGTTTGAAGCGGTAAAGATTTTCGTCACATCGCAGTGTGATGTGAACCACCGTGCCCTCAAAAGAAATGGGCCTGTTTTGATATCGTTCGCCGTTCTTATCAATAATTGCATAGCCTTCGTTGCTGTATACTTCCATCTTGCCCTGGTTTTTTCGAATAAACTCTCTGAGCAGATCAAGACCAAGCCCCTTGGCAACTCCCTCGGTGCTAGTGCTGTTACCAGGTTTAAAGGCCCATTTCAGACAGCCGGCACCGGTTAATCGTTCTGCCCGCGGATCGGCATTGAGATAGTTTCGCACTTTTGCGGGAATACCCTGGCCAAAGTCGACCACAGAAAGTACAAGCTCATTGGTATGCGGGAAATGCTGCCCGCAGGTAAATACACCGATTTCACTGCCGCTATGCTCGAAGGCATTGTTGTAAATTTCCCACATGCGGCCGACAATGGCATCGCGCAACAGTTTACTCACATGCACCCATCCGCGCCGGAGCCATGAATCCGTCAGATAATCCATAATCCCGTTCATGTCGAGCTTCGCATCTTCACGGTACGGAATGGACTCACCGGCCCAGCCGGAAGAATGATGGCCGAACGTGCCTGCAAAATCATTCTGGCGCAGGTTTGTCATCACTTTATTATTTTTCAGGCTATCCCAGTCAAAAACAACACTGCCCATGCGCGATTCGATCAGCCGTGCAAGCCCACCGAGAAAGGCAACTGCGTTGGGTCTTAGGAAATCACAGTTTGAAAAATCGAACTGCACATCCTCGAAATAATCATTGACCTGCTCCCAGAATCCAAAAAGACTTGCAAAATCAGAAGCATCATCATTGATTCGGTTAATGTAAATGGTTTTTGGCATCACGTATTGTTTCTATGGTTCCAACCAGCAGGGGGTGTTTTCCATTTTCCTGTTGGTTTCAACGAGCACTGATTACTACGAGAGGCGTTATCAGTGGCGTCAGTTTGATTTGCAGTGCGGTTGCATTCACAGGGCAAACAAATACTTTGCGTGCCTTTGCAAATCAGTTTTTCAGGGTCTGCTTCAATAAAGGCAACTTGAGCCTGAGGTTGTCCATGAAGATGCAACACCTGTCGGTGATATGTTTCACCAAAAGGCATGTAAAAATTCGAACCGCCAAATTGCCCATTGTTTACAATGACAACCCCCTGATACATGTGATAATGCAGACTTTCAGCCATACGGTCGAAAGTTCCGACATCTTTGTTAAGCGCACATACAATAAAGATGTCTGATCGGGATTTCAAATCGGCAGCCAGAGACAGATCTGTGGAATCATAGCAGATGGAAGCTGAGAGTTTGAGAGGGCTTTTTTCTTGTTGCCACTCGTAATTTATAATCCACTGGGCAGGTCTGAAGGGAACTGGCGCAGGGTTTAATTGAAGCTCATCTTCTGTTAAATGCCACTTGCCCTGTTCAATGCGGCGGATTTGCAGTCCCTGGTAACTGTCCCACTCCGGAATCAACCAAATCGCAGAATTTATCAAAGGTGTCCCAGGCAGTATGTTTTCTTGGTGAAAAACGAGACCAGCCAGTATGATGCAACGGTGTCTTCTTGAAAACGGAACAAGTATTGTGTTCAAGTCTCGCGGATGAATGGAAAGTTCAGGGAACACCAACAGGTCGAGAAGTCGTCTGTCGGGACGATTGTTTTCTATATGTGTTTCCCTGACGCGGAGCATCTGCTCAATACCTTCGATCATGGCTACAAGGTGCCGGCGATGTCTCGATCTTATAGCTGTTTCTGATAGGGTGGGGCTATTGGTGCCATTTGAATTGATAATGTTCCTAAAAACGTTATAGTCCGGATACACGCTCTGTGCGACACCAATTCGAATGGGTCGTCTCCAAGACTTCTGTATTGTTTTGAACGGCAGTGGCGCTGCTTGCTCAAGGAAATCAAGGCCTGAGGCATCGCCTTGGAGTGTCTCAAGTTCTTTTTGACGTTTTATAATTTTTGCCTTGATATCGGCGAATGTTGTCTTTTCTTTCGAAAGACCACAGCCTGGCCAGCGCAACAGCTCAAATATCAGGTTCTCCATCCATGATGAAATAGGTATCCATTCTGGTGCAAAAGCAGTTCGACCATGATATCCACCATGTTGCAGTTGTTCCCAATGTGAAATCGGGACAGCATAGCGATTGGGGCTTTTCTTTTTTTCAATCTTTCTACCGCGATAAAAATCTATCTCACCCCGCAGAGCAAACCTCAAAAATATACCGAGCTTATAGTTTTTCCGGACATCTTCCGACCGTGCCCAGTCGGGCACAGAAAAGAATTCAGAAGCAACAGGGGGATAATTACTTATTTCTATCGATTTGATTTTCGGTACTTCAAATTTTTTGTTACCTGACTGGTCTTCAACCTGACAAAAAATCTGCCACGGCGAACTCAGATCATGCTCTGTCAAATGCTCTGCAACATTGTTTGCAAGGAGCAACAGATTCTCCTCTTTCCAAAACGGGTTTGGTGAACGAGAAGCAATTTCAGGCAAGGACATTTCAGAACCTGCCGATTGAGCTATACTTAAGCCGCACCGTCTGGCGGCCTCTCTATGGCGGTTTAGTGCCCCTTCTTTTTTCATTTCCCACAGTTTACCGGCAACAACAGGGGCAGTAAGTGCCAGTTTCCGAATGAACTTCTCGCTGAGCTTTTGCTTTTGAAGAATTGCTTCATTACCGAACGCAGAAGCAGCAAGGGCTGAAAAAACACATCGCCGCTGCAAATCATATTGAGGTTCTCCGTTCAGAAATCCAATAAAATTCTGATATAGCGAAAGCATGCTATGGCTTCTCTTTGATGGCAGTTTAATGCCGATTGTTTCATTTCTGGCTGCCAGATAGAGATAAACCTGCTGCATAAGATACCAGGCAAAACGATTCCCGGAGGAGCCACGGGAGGAATACTCGGCTAAAACGCTCTTGGCCTCTTCAGTTAAACGAGCATGATATTGATTCAGATCAACATCCTTCGGCAAACAGTCATCATCTGCGACAAGTCCGGTTTCTGTTGCTCCCGCTCGAAACAGCTCGGCAAGACAATATTGTTTTACCTCCTTACGGTGAGCTTTGCATCCCCCGACCTTCCACCCATCTTGCAGGTTCTCCAATATTTTACCGAGGAATACGTGGTCAGGGTACATATCCAACGCAATACGAAGCAGCCTGACATTGGACGGATTGGTCACCCATTCCTCAATAAGCATTGCGGCAAATAGTTTTCCGCGTTCGTCAAGCTGTTGTTGTGAAAGCACAAGTTTCGGCAATGAATAGGAAACGCCCTCCTCATCTTCCTCGTCATCATCCTGTATTACCTGGCTGTCATCCAGTATTGGCCTTAATGATCTGTACACACGACGGAATTTCCCTGCGGCAAATCGAGCGGCAGTATCATCCCGCAAGTCTGATATGCCAACAAGGAATCCTGCCCTGCCGGTTTCTTTACTCTCTTCCTGAGAATAACGCTGTTGAGTGTGAAAAAAACCTTCGATTGCTCCAATCAATTCGCTGCCGTGAAGCATGTCGAAGGTTCCCGAAACATCGTGTTGAATGCGTGCAGCGGTTTTTGATTGCGGAACCAGGAAATGTTGCTCACGACCTTCTACGGTCACTTTAGTTTTATTCGTTTCAATTAATAAACTTCCGGCATGTTCGTCTAATAGATTCCTCAACCATTCCGTAACGGAAGACTGAATTATCTCCTCAGCAGTCCCCTCTGGCACCGTGAGCACCAAGCGCATATCATCAACATATCGGCAAACATCATGAATAACAATATCGCTCTGCGCAGAAATGGCTTTGCCAAAACTGTTTACCAGTGCCCGATCAAAATCAAGCAGAACCAGATTTGCAAAAAATCCCGCCGCAACCAGCCCCTGTGGTAATGCTACTGATTCAAACCCGTTTATGGGATGTTCTTTGTCGGCGGTAGAATATTTTTGAATCCAGCTTGTATCACGCCAAGACCAGTTGAATAATTGCTCCAAAAAACTGAACCAGACCTCAGCTGTACCATTTGAGCAGTATCTTCTTATCTTTTCCAGCAAAAGAGCAGGCCGGACTCTGTCATAAAATTTAGAAAGATCGGTTTGGACTATTGCTATTTCTGTGGATTGTTGATGATGCTCCTTAAGCTCTGAAGCAACAATATTCGGACGTCTCAAGAATGTCTGATAGTCGGTAAAATACTGGCGATATAATTTACTGCTTCCCCAGCGATGACGCAATTTCTCGCCTAGATTGTCACAGAAAAGTCTATTGCCATAGCTGATGATCTTTTTTCGGTTTTCCGACTTTTCAATAGGAAGGGTGGGGTCGCCCTGTAGTGTTTCAATGCCATCAGCCATGCAAAGCATGACTGCCGTTGAAACAACCTGATCCGTAAGACCCACGTGAGCAAGCGGCCTTAATTTTTTATCAATGGTTTTAACAGGTTTCCATTTTTCATTTTTTATTGTCCACTTCTGTGATTTTGGTGCTGGAACAACTCTTAAGGGTGTCGGCTGCCATGAGGGTGCTTTCTGTAATAGTGTTTTTATTTCAGTCAGAAAATCAGGCAATCGGAGCGAATGATAGTCCAGCTCAAGGGTATCAGCATACCAGTTGTGCTGCCGGATATATTTGGAGGTTTTCTTCCATGCCTGTACCAAAACACATTCAAGCCGCAAATTATCAATTGATGGATGTAATGACTGCTTCATTACAATTCACCCCGAAAGGCCTTGGCAAGGAGGGCGGAAGTGAAAACATTCAATTCATCTTCAATGGCAGCGGTTTCCTGCCGGATAAGCGTGCGTCGTTTGGCAAGTTCTGCAAAGCGAACCTGCTCGTCGTAATCCGGCACGGGGACTTTGATTTGATCGAGCTTTTTTAACCCCAGTGTACGGTTTCTTCCTGCGGAACCGGGGGAAGCCGCACGGATATCCTCGATACCACGATCACTTAAGAAGTGGTGACACAAGTATTCAGACGTTGCTTTATTCTCGTGGGGGACATATGTGATAAACCGATGTGAACCGACACGGCCATGGTCTTCCTTTTTTGTTACGGCTATGGCTCTTTCCCACGCAAAAACATTGTTGAAAACCAGGTCGCCCTCATGAATCCGATATATTCGTTTGTTGCCGATTTGTTCGCCGGTTAGCACAGGTTTTTTGAAAGTGCCTTTGCCGAAGCTGCGAATACCCATTTCCTCATATTCTTGTGTCGGTTTGGTATCAATCTTTCTGCGAACAAGCGAAGCAACTGTATGTAAAGGTTTCCATGCAACATCTTCAATAATTTTGAGATATGTTGACTGGAGCAGGGTGTCCAGTTCCTCTTCTCGGTTTGCAGAAAACTTACGAGTTTCATCTGCCCGGCGGGTCAGTTCTTCGATGCGAGCTACAATGTGTCGTTGAACAGCAACATCGTCTGGAACCGGTATTTGTGTGCTGTACAGCAAGTCTCTTTTAATGCCAGGCTTTGGTCCTTGTGCGTGGATATTAAGCTGAAGATTACTTAAACAATAAAATAGCCATTTCGGGTCCAAATTTTTAGGATAATCATCAACATAAAAAGATGTATCTATTGGCCAACAAGATGTGCCGCAATAATTCACTTCACCAACCGATCCCTTTCTCCCAATAATAATTGCTGGTGATTTTGTTATGCTTTCCGAATGAAATCCGATTACACCGTTTGAGCCATAGACTGGTAGTGTTCCGTTTGGATCTCGATGTTTTGCCGCGAGACCTTTACCATAATTTATTTTCACCAAGTCCTGTATTTTTTTATAGGGGAAGGCATTCGGTTGTGTTTTCATTCCCCACTCCCTCCCGCAAGCATCCCCTGCACAACCCGCTTCCCCTTTTTCGTCAGCCGGTATTTCTGTAACCGGCTGTTGGGTTTGTCGGGGATAGTGCGCGCGATAACGCCGCTGTCGAGCAGCTCATTCACCCGGATATTCAATTTGCCTGAAATGCTTGAATGCCCAAGCGCTTGTGCCAGCTCTGACTTTGAAAGGGCTGATTTGATCAGGCAAAGAATAATTCTTTTTGTCAGCGACTCTGACCCCGACTCTGGCCCGACTTGTGCTCCTTGCTCTGGATGCGGAGCTTTTACCATCATTCCGTTATTCATCCCCCTCTCCGCTCAGCTCTGCCTCGATCTCCTCAATGGAGGGGAGACTTGATTTCAGGTTGTCCGGCAGGGTGCGGGTAAGTTCGTAGTCTGAAACGCCGATGGGTTTGTAAATGTCGCGCAGGGCATACTCTGCCAGTATGCGGTCTTTTGTCTGGCAGAGTATAAGGCCGATGGTCGGCTGATCGGTTTCGTGCTTGAGCCTGTCATCCACCACCGAACAGTAGAAGTTCATCTTGCCGGCGTATTCGGGTTTGAAATCGCCTTTTTTAAGATCAATAACCACAAAACAACGGAGCCGGAGGTGATAAAACAGCAGATCGATGTAAAAATCCTTATCGCTGACCTCAAGGTGATATTGGCGCCCGACAAAGGCAAACCCCTGCCCCAGTTCCAGCAGGAATTTTTCAAGGTGGCGGACCAGCCCTGTTTCCAGTTCACGCTCATGAAAAGGCTCTTCAAGGGTGAGGAAATCGAAGAGGTATGGGTCTTTGATCATCTGTTGGGCCAGATCCGCTTGCGGAGCGGGAAGGCGGGTTGAGAAATTGCTGACCGCCGCCCCCTGGCGCTCATGGGCCTTACCTTTGATCATGGCTGTCAGCGTGTCCCGGCTCCAGCCCTGTTCAATCGTCTGCTGCACATACCAGAGGCGGGTTGACAGGTCTTTGACCTTCTCCATCAACAGAATATTGTGGCCCCAGGGAATTTCTGCAACGTGCTGTTGCAAATTTTCAATTATTTCGTCTGAAGGCAGTTTTTCTACAGATTGAGGCAGTTTTTCAGATTTGGTGGTCGCATCCGGTAATTTTGCAACGGCCTGTTGCAAAAAAGGGGGTGCACCGTATTCACGGGCGAAGCGGATCATGTACCCGATGTTCCGCTCGGAAAACCCTTTCACTTCCGGAAGATCGTTGCGGATATCCCTGGCCAGACGGGGAATGACGCCCGATCCCCAGCCTTCATGCTGCTGCCGTTCATGAATCATCAATCCGATATCCAGGTACATAAAAATCATCTCGGCATTGGCGGAAAGGGCTGCTTTATTCTGGGCGTGCCGGATACGGGCTTTAACGGCAGTGAGCAGTTCCCGGTACTGCATTATGTCTTTGCTCATTGCCCATCCCCTCCCGCAAGCAGCCCCTGCATCTCGTTAATCAGCTGTAATATCCGTTCCTCTTTTGCGGCGACTGAGGCGAGAATTTCTTCCGGTTCCGGGTGCTCAATGGTTTCGGCTTCGATCAGGCCGAGGCTGGATAGTGTCATATTGTAACCGTTTTCGATAATCTTGTTTGCGGGTACCATCCAGGCGTGGCCGTCCTCGACTTTTCGTTTGGGCCACATTTTAAGCAGGTCGGGGAAATCGTTCCGGTACTGGGAGCCGAATTTGCGGGCTTTGGAAAGAGAGGAGCCGTCGCCGTCGACTTTGAAGAACCAGACTTTTTTTGTCGGCTTGCCGGTGTTTTTGAAAATGAAGAAACAGGTCGGGTTGGGGGTGTAGGGCTCGAACATGCCTTTGGGCAGAATGACCACGGCCTGCAAGTCAAATTCCTTGAGCAAACGTTCTTTGACGGTCAGGTGGCTGCTGGTATCGCCGAAGAGAATGCCGTTGGGGAAAATGATGCCTGCGGTGCCGCCAGGCCGCAGGCTGCGCAGTGCGTGGGCCAGAAACAGAACGTATTTGTCACCTTTTTCGATACGCAGCGACCGCTTGGCATCACCGCGCGAACCGGAGAAAGGCGGATTTTCAAGGATGTAGTCAAACTGCACTTCATCCCACGTATCCTCGCTGCCGCAGATGGAGTCGCGCTGCACCATGGGAGATTCGTCGAACCCGTGCAAAACGGAATTCATGGCGGCCATGCGAAGGATGTCCTGATCGCCGTCGAACCCATGAAAGGTGCCCTGCTGCAGAAAATCCCACTGCGGGCGGGTCAGTTTGTCACCGATGCCGATCCTGCGCGGAAGCCCGTCGGGGCCCGTTTTTTCACGAACGAATTCCTTGGATGTGCCGGCAAGAAGCATATGTTCGTAAGCCGCAATGAGAAACCCGCCGCTGCCACAGGCCGGATCACACACCATGCCGCCAATTTGAGGATCGACCATTTGAACAAGTATGCGGATCAGATGACGCGGCGTGCGAAACTGGGCGGCTTTTTTCTGGCCTCCGAGTTCACTGGCAAGGTATTCAAACAGGTCGCCCTTCACATCGGCATCAATGCCGAGGAATGAAATCGGAGCGATGATATCAACCGCGCGCCGCAGAGCCGCTCCGGTGGGAATAACCACCGAGGCATTGCGGAATACGGCCCGGGCTCCCTGGGACAGCTTGGGGTGAAGGGCCAGTTTGGGCAGTGTATCGCGCAGTGTGCGAAGCATGCGCTCATTATCGGGGTCGGAGGTCAGCACACTCCAGCGCAGTGGGTCGTAGTCGATTGTCTGACCATCGACTTTGAATGATCCGAATAGCGAGCGATGATTGCCGTTGCCCGCCGCCTTCTGCTCGACATCCATCTCCTCAAGCATTTTCAAAAACAGCAGGTAAGAAATTTGCGTGACATAGGTGATGGGATTGGTGACATTGTTGTCCCACATTGTTTTACAGAGCGCTTTCAGCGTGTTTTGAATCTGTCCGCTGTCCATTATACGTATCGTTCCTTTCTTACGCCGCAAGCAGGGCGTTCAGTTCATCCACCATTTGCAGAAGCTGTTCCTTGCCGAAAAGCTGCTCCATGCGGGTCAAGCCGCCCCAGAGTGAAAACGGTGGTTGGCTGAAAAGACGCATGGTGATTTCTTCGCCGGTCATAACGCGGGCTTTCAGCAGCCGAAGCATCTGGGCCTGGCTGGGGTTAATGCTGCTGGAGTGCTCGGCAACCCACGTGTTGAATGCCTTTTCAATCCGCTCTTCGCGTGTCAAAAAACGGTCGAGGCCGAGCGCCACACGGATAAAGTCGGAAAGCGAGCCGGTGGGCTGCTCAAACGCACGGCGAAGAGACTCCTCATTAAAATAATATCTGGGTGAATTCAGCCGCTGCGCCAAAGCCTCCCATTCCGTATCGGAGAGTTCCTCGCCGCTGAAAATCTTCTCAACCGCCGGATCGGACTGTTTGAGCTCTATTATTTTTTCTTCCCATTTTTCTCGATACGTTTTGCGGTCAATGGCAAGTCCTTCCGGTCCGACCAGAATGATTTCCCGCGCGCGGATTTCATCATCAAGAGAGCCTTCGGCAATAAGGTGAAACTGCTGCAAGCCGCCTTCCTGATATCTGGTATCAGGCTGGGATCCTGTTTCATCAGCTCCGGTTGGGTCGTCCGTTCTTGCAGGCTTTGATCCGGGAGACGTACCGACAGCTTTGGGCTTGTGATAGGCTTCTGCCGGATCATTGAAACGTTTGGAGTTACCGACAAAGTCATAGATGACAAATTCGGTTTTATTGATTCGGGGGCACAGACGGCTTCCCCGGCCGCGCATCTGGGCATATTTGATCGCCGACTGCGTGGGGCGCAGCATAACGAGATTTTCCACTTCTTTATGATCATAGCCGGTATCGAGCATATCGACGGAGACCGCAATGAGCGGCAAAGGATCGTATTTGAACTGATCGATAACCGGTTTGGGATTGCCGTTGTTGGTGTAGCAGGTGATTTTTTTAGCAAAATCCTGCCGGACCTGTGCAGGCGACCTGTTTGTCTGCTGAGCAATCAGCAAACAGTCTTCATCGGTAAGCAGCCGGTTAAACAGTCTTACCAGCACGGTGGCCTGTTTTTCCGAAACGGAAAAAACAATGGTCTTGCGGGGGCGCGCTTGTGCCCTTTCGGCATCTGCAGCATAATACTCCTGAATGATTGTTTTCAGGCGGTCTTCCGATTCAACCTCCCGGCCCCAGGCTCCGGGTTTTATTTCTTCGCCCTCCCACTGCGCACCCTCGTAGGTGAGTACACTTTCGGCATGGTAGATACGGTAGCCGGCAAGATGCCCTTCTTTAATGGCGAGCTGTATCCCGTATTCAAATGTGGGACGGCCTTCTTTTTTTGATGCATCCCAGCAATCGAAAAAGATGTATGTGTTACGAACGAGCCGTCGCTCATGTTCGCTGATCCAGTGCAGTTCGCCGGGATTGGGTGTGGCGGTCAGGCCGATATGAACCGCATCGAAATGGCCGAGTGTAGCCCGATGGGTGTTGTAGATCGAACGATGACATTCATCAGTGACCACGAGATCGAAGTAACCATGGCCGAAACCGTTTCCGCCGAGCTGACTTGCAATGGTCTCAAGGGTGCCGACAACAATCTGTCCTTCCAGGCTGCGCCTGCCGCCATAGAGAATGACAGTAGGCCAGTTGCGCAGATAATCGTCAAAGGTCTCTTTCGCCTGCTTGGCAAGCTCAATCCGGTCTACCAGGAACAGCACTCTCGATATGACCGCTGCCTGAAACCATCTTTTCATGAGCATGGCAATGGTCAGGGTCTTACCGGTGCCGGTTGCCATCTCAAACAGCATACGGCGACGTCCGCTGATAAGCGCAGTATCAGCCTTTTTTAAGCACTCGATCTGATATTCGCGCGTTGTGATTTCTTCGCCCTTAAAGGTAAGCCTGGCAGGATATGAAACTACAGCAAGGGACTCTGACAGTGAACCTTTTCGGTGAATTTTGATGTTGGCCCGTCGCTCCAGATCTGCCTGCGATGGCATCCCCATAACGGGGCGCGCATCACCGTCATTATAGTCCCAGAAATAGTGTTCATGGCCATTGCTTAAAATGATAAAAGGTGCACCAAGCGACCGGGCATACTCCTGTGCCTGTTCCTTTGCACTGTAGGGATCGATTGAAAACCGTTTGGCTTCAACAATGGCCAGGGGGCGCGAACGGGTGTCTTTTAACAGATAGTCTGCGCGACCATCGGCTGAGGGTTCCTCTGTTGAAACCAAAGCCTTGTTGGTGAGGTCCCACCTGGCTGATTCAAGCAGCTTGTTTATCAAAATTCTTGCATCGGCTTCGGTGCTCATATATTTTTCCCCGTCAATTTAAGAAGACCCTGCGCCGTCTTTTCCTTGCACAGAGACATCAACTGGGCTTTTGCCAGCCTGGAAGGTGCTGTTTTGCCGTTTTCCCAACGGTTAATCGTAGCAAAGCTGACGCCCAGTTCGCGAGCAAGATCTTCCTGGCTCAGATCCAGTTGTTTCCGAATCTCTTTAATAAAATCCGAGATATTTGTTGAGTTATCGATCATCTCTGTTGCCCGTCTGCGGAGGGTCTATATGCAGTAACTGAATCACTATATAACATTTGTTATGTCATTTGCAAGAAGAACGAGGCACCTTTATTGCATTTGCCAGACGATTCTTGAGGGAAATACAACCCAGGGGAAAGCTTTCGTAATTAGCGGTTTACTGGCGGTGTTTTTAGGGGGTAGTAATTGGCTAAGTTATTGTAATTACTTAATAAATAGGTATCGGGGCGAGAGGATTTGAATATCCGACCCCCTAAAATTTCGCAAGATATTACAGATACTTACAAGGTTCCAAAAATTCAAACTGGCGGTTCACTGGCGGTCGGATTTTAAGAGTTCAGGTTCTTTCTTTATTTCTTCCTCTTCTTCATCATCAATAACATCTTTGACATCATAATCTGCTTCGGTTTGGTATTTTGGGTTCTCTTTCTCTTTGCTTTTACCTGGAAAATGATTTGTATTATCCTTATCTGTTTCTTCATCAAGAGTATCTATGACTTTATAATCCTCATAGTGATTCTTTTCTTCGGATTTGTCCCAATCGACTGTATGTTTTGATTGTGCTTTTGGGGAATCATCACTGAGTTTATAATCAAATTCGTCTTCAGTAACAGGATCTATATCAAAGTCTGTTTTTGAGTCATGCTCGAATTCTGCTGATGTTTCTTTATCAGTTGTTTCATATTCAAATTCTTGATCAATTTCTATGTCTGTTTCTTGGTCCGTTTCAAAGGAGATGTCTGCATCGATTTCAGTATCTATATCAGTATCTACGTCACTTTCATAATCTGATTCGTTGTCTGTTTCTGTAGCTGCACTTTCTGTGTCAAAATTAGAATCGTTGTCATAATCATATTCTGAATCGCAGTCGTAATCAAATTCATAACCATAATCTCCATCGCCTGAATCGTCATATCCACACATAAAGGCATCCTTTCTTTTGTTAGGTTCTGTTTTGTTTAGAAGAACTCGGTAATTTTTATGAAAGCGGTTTGGTCTGGGATTGATCCCAGAGCTTTTTTTGCTTTTTGTTCTGCAATGGTTATCTGTGCCTGATTTTCGCAGACTATGAATATCTTATTTGCTTTCAGTCTTTGGCATTTGGTTATGTTATCAGCAAGGTTTGAGAAATGCAGCGTAATCTCATAGGCATCAAAGGTATCATGGTCTGTGATTGCTGCAACATCAGCTCCTTCTGATGTGTGTTTTGGGAACTCATAGGCAGGGGTAATTCCTTTTTTTGCAAGCCAGTCATAGACCACCTTTTTGTAGTATTCATGTTTAAAGAATTTCGGGCTGATCTGTCCGCCTGCATTTTCGGTCAAAGGAAAGAATCTTGCTCTACTTCCGTTTGCCTTAATCGCCAGATAATGACAAATCAGAGTTAAAAAAATAGGGTAACACTCCTAAAGAGAAATGAAGAGTTTAGCAAGGAGAGTTACCGATGCAGAGCGATAAAAGAGCAAAGCGATTTTTTA
>Ga0272442_10006824_pt1 | contig 14889 bp, 10 predicted proteins | sample SSMForm2O_FD_200262 | JGI IMG/M metagenome (GOLD analysis project Ga0272442, IMG submission 200262) | Marine sediment archaeal communities from Little Sippewissett salt marsh, Falmouth, MA, United States - SSM-Form-2O | ecosystem: Environmental > Aquatic > Marine > Wetlands > Sediment ...
GTCTCCCGCCTCAAACGTACAGCCCGTGAAATCCGTCACTATAAAAACATCATCAGGTTCCTCATCGCTTTCTGGATATATAATGACGGCATCGGAACTGTAATAAAAATGGCAACAGCATTCGGAAACGAGATAGGTATCGGTACTCTTGACCTTATCGGCGCACTGCTGGCAACCCAGGCGGTCGGCGTGCCGTCCACTCTTCTGTTCGGTAAAATCGCCGACAGAATCGGCACAAAACGTTCGATACTGATCACACTGGCAGTATATACCGGAATATGCACCAGCGCCTTCTTTATGCGCTCAGCCCTGCACTTCTGGATACTGGCAGTTACTGTGGGTCTGGTACAGGGCGGATCCCAGGCGTTGAGCAGAGCCATGTTCGGATCCATTATACCCCGTGACAAATCATCGGAATTCTTCACATTTTATCATATAAGCGGCAAATTCGCCGGTATTGCCGGCCCTTTTATTTTCGGCGTTCTCAGCCAGATAACCGGTTCGGGCCGGGCCGGCATTTTATCACTGGTTCTGTTTTTTGTTCTGGGCGCATGCATACTTATCCGTGTCAAAGAACCCGGCACATCCTGATCCCGGCCGCTGCTTTACTGTGTTCAGGCCATGGAAAGTTGCAGCAGTCCGGTAAAAAAGCCGTATTCGCCCGGCTGAAAAGGCGCACATGTCCGGATCCCGGCGGTTCCTCCTGTTTATACATATAGCCTGCAGCTGTATCAACTGGAGATCGGCCGGCCAGACCTTTACACAATACACCAAACTCCGGAAGGAATCATGATCAGACCCTTGTCTAAAATTCAGTATATCCTCATACTGCTGTTCACCGGCCTGGCTGTACTTCTGCTTATAACAAGCGGGTATATGCTTCACTGGTCCATGTACTCTTCCATGGAAAAACAGCTGGGACAGCGTCTTGCATCAGTGGCAGCAGCCACAGGAACCATGTTCAGCCCTGAAGAAGTAGACTTTATGAGAAGCAGCCGCGGCAGAACAGCCGGGACCTATTTCAAATCACGCCTGACAAGGCTGGCTGATGCTGCCGGGGCCGACCGTATATTTCTTTTTGATACAGACCTGTACAGTATTCTCGATACCGACTCAACCATTCAGCAGGATGCGCCGCTCTTCTCTCTTCAGTTCTATGAATCGGAAATTGAAAAGGTCTTTACCGGGGTGAGCAATCACTCTATTCTGTTTACCGGTGAGTCGGGGACTCCTCATATGACCGGATTCGCACCTCTTGTAACCGACGGCAGCATTGCCGGCGGAATCGGGGTAGAAGCCGGGGCCGGTTTTCTCACCGATATCCATGATGTAGACCGCGCACTGATACTCATTGGAATTATCGGAATTCTGGCCGCGGTCTTTATCGGTTCCATAACCGCTGCCGTTTTTACCAGGCAGATAAAAAAACTGGCCGCTATTTCAGAACATATGTCACAGGGTGATTACAGCCGGCCCCTGCATATAAAATCACGTAATGAAATCGGGACCCTTGCTGACACTATGGAAATAATGCGCAAGAATATTATCCGGCGTGAAGAAGAGCTCAAAGCAATGGTAGCCGGTATAGCTCATGAAATCCGTAATCCCCTGGGAGGCATTGAACTGTATACAGGCCTGCTTACAAAACAGGTTATAGATAGTAAATCCAAAGAATACTGCGGCACTATTTCAAAGGAGCTGACTCACCTGCGGAATATCGTTACAGACTTTCTCCAGTATGCCAGGCCCGGCACACCAGCGCCTGCGGCCTGCAATATACATGACGCGGTATCTGAAACACTGGATATAATCAGGCCCGGACTGGAACAAAAGAAACTTTCCGTTGAGACACATGTTACGGGGAACAGCAGCATTCTCGCCGACAGCAGCCATGCTCATCAGATACTTATGAATATTCTGGTAAACGCCGTTGAAGCTTCTCCCCGGGGAGGAGTGATAAAAGTCGATATCACAGACAGCCATCACGCAGTTTCAGTGACTATAGCGGACCAGGGGCCGGGTATTGATACAAACGCGCAGGAACACCTGTTCTCGCCTTTTTTCTCCACCAAGGAGACCGGCACCGGCCTGGGCCTGTCAATCGTCAAATCCCTGGCAGAAATAAACAATGCCTTGATCCGTTTCGAATCAGACGGCACTTCTGGCACAAAATTTGAAGTTCTCTTTATGAAACCACAAGGAGAGACACATTCATGAATAACGCTGAAACACCTGTTACAATCCTCATCGCCGAAGACAATGAATCTATGCGTACAGGTATGGCCGAAACTCTGGCCGGGGAAGGATACCGGGTTGTTCAAAGCAGCCGCGGTGATACGGCCCTGGAACTGATGGAAACACACCATCCAGGAATTATCATTACCGACTATAAAATGCCCGGAGCCACCGGGCTCGATGTACTGAAGAAAGCGCGTCGCATCCTGCCTGATACCGAAGTGATAATAATCACCGCCTACGGTACTGTTGATATTGCGGTTGATGCCATGAAGTCCGGCGCATGGGACTTTATTTCAAAACCCTTCTCCGGTGAAGAACTGTGCATTAAAGTCCGCCGTGCAGCAGAATCTATGGAGCGCAAACAGGAAGCGGCTCGTCTCAGGGATGAAAACACCTACCTGCGCCGTGAACAGGAGCTTCAGTATAACTATGGTGAGATCATTGGCGAATCTTCAGCCATGCAGGAGGTATACCGGACTATTGAGAAAGTTGCCGGCAACAATACATCGGTACTCATCCTCGGAGAAAGCGGAACAGGCAAGGAACTTGCGGCCCGGGCAATCCATTTCAACGGCCCCCGCAGAGACAAACCCTTTGTAAAAGTCAACTGCGGCGCCCTGGCCCGCGGTGTGCTCGAAAGTGAACTGTTCGGCCATGAAAAAGGCGCATTCACCGGCGCAGTCCGAAGGAAAAAAGGCAGATTTGAACTGGCTCACAACGGGACGCTGTTTCTCGATGAGATTGGAGAGCTGCATCCCGAGACCCAGGTGAAACTTCTGCGTGTTCTCCAGGAGCGGGAATTCGAACGGGTCGGCGGTGAAGACACCATCAGTGTCGATGTGCGGATCATCGCGGCAACCAACAAGGATTTGCAGAAACAGATAGCCGCGGGCTCCTTCAGGGAGGACCTGTACTACAGGCTCTGCATTCTCCCCATAACTCTTCCTCCTCTCAGGGAGCGGAAAGAGGACATTGCTATGCTGGCCCGCCATTTCTGCCATGTAAAAGGAGCCGATGCAGGTAAACACGGCATACGGATTACCAGCCACGCTTTGCAACTTCTTGAGGCCTATACATGGCCCGGCAATGTAAGGGAACTGCAGAATATAATCGAACGGGCCCTGGTGCTCTGTGAAGGCAGCACTGTTGCTGCGGGAGACCTTTCGTTCATTCATAGTGCAGGCCTCCCCCTTACGGGTACTCCCGGATCCATGAGCCTGCCGGAAACCGTCAGACAGGTTGAGATAAACCTTATCAGGCGGGCTCTCAGCCGGGCCGGTAATGTAAAGGCAAGAGCAGCACGTCTGTTAGGGATCAAAGAAAGTACACTCTACTATAAAATGGAAAAACTTAACATACAACAGCCCCATGAGGAGCCATGAAAACAACTGTCCGAATAGTGATCGTTCATCTGCTGGCAGCATGCAGTATTATGCCTGCAGCGCGGGCATCTGCCCAGAACATGCCCATTGAACAGAGCCGCAGAGAGATAGCTGCTGCATCAGCCGGTATCGATTCCCTGATACACACGAGACAAATGCTGGCTGACAGCGCTGCGATACTGGCCTTTGAAATACGGTCTCTTACCGGCGCAGCACAGGGCAGGAAAGAACACCGCCGCCTTGAAAACCTGCTGGCTGTTTCAAAAGAGATCACAGGCCGGGACCGGGCTGTGGAACAGGAACTGGCCCGGCGGAATACCCGCCTTGCAAAACTGAATTCAGCGCACTCTGCACTGCTGGGAAAAGCCGTGGATTCTCTGATTTCAGCAGCTGCAGGCGCGTCTGTTTCCGCACAGAAAGATCTTGCGAAGCAGGCAGCCGCACTGACAAAGGAGAAACACAGCATTGACCTGCTGACCTACAGGGAAGATATGGATATCGTTGCGCCGGCACACATCGAGGCGCGCCAATGGGACACACCAGCATCCCTGCGCCGGAAAAGCAGCATGCTTACAGACCGAGCCCTGTCCCTGAACCGGCAAAAAAAACGGCTGAACAAACTGATACACGAACTGGAAAACGAACAGCGGGTCCGGGACAGACTCAACGAGTTCTCTATTGACATGGCCCTTTTCAACGAGAATGAAGAGCATTCAATATCCTCAGTACAAACCCATATTCAGGCGCAGGAAACCTACGACAGCAACTCGGAAAAACTAAGGGGATCAGAAAATGTCCTTCCCCTGTCTGAGGATATCTCCCGGACAATGCCTGGGGATACAGGATCGGCCGGCAATCTTCAGGAATTCATCCATTCAATAAAATCACATGCCGTATCTATAGGGTCTGCGGCCGACAGCCTGCACATGCGGGCCCGCGTCCTGCTCAACATTGCAGTAAAACGGGAAACCGATGAACAGCAGTAAGGTGCGGCTTTATAGGAGCCGGGCTGCTGCGCTGCTGTTTTTCCTGCTGGCAGGATCACACATTCCAGCCTATGCCCAGCACCGGTCACGGTCCTACGTTGAGATATTTACCGGTACTGACACCAATGTCCTGCGTGATACTACAGGCAGGAGCGCAGACAACACGGTTCAGGCATTTTTTCACAGGGCAGCACTGTTCAAGCGGAAACGCAGCAGGCTTCGTACACAATACACTGTTTCCGGCGGCGTAACAGCATACGGCCGTTTTTCTGAAGAAAACAGGACAGCACTGCACGGAACCCTGCTCCTGGTCCTGCCCTTTTCAGGTAACACAGAAGCTTCTGTTAAAACCGCCGCAAAAGTAAAATACTATTTCAGCGGCATACATTATGAGACACTGGACGCCGCTGAATCTGTAACTTTTTTCCCATGGGCCGGCCTTTCTGTTTCGGCATGGGCGGTTCAGACCAGGTTCTTTGTGCAGCCCGATTCATACTTCTCCTACACCGACCTGTGCTGCGGAGCCGATATCACTTATAAACTATCCCGCAAGTGCTCCTTCTCCCTCAGGCCGCACATTTCATACAGGCGCTTCAACAGGAACGCGTTTATGTACATGCAGAGCCAGTGGGGAGAGGATGTATGGACAGAAGACACTCAGCCTCAAAAGGATACCGGCGCCGGCATTGAAATACGCGCCCGGTTCTTTTACTGGGCCCTGGTCGACCTCAGCCTTTCTGCTGTAAGCAACCGCTCCAACAGCTTCGGGTACTCATATACCCGGCCCGGAGTCAGAATAACTGCAGCGAGGGCCGTATCTCCCAGCATCACTCTGACTGTACGCGGCGAAGTGCGTAAAAAAAACTACACTGAATCTCTTCTTCCCCTGTTTCAGATACGGCCTTCAACCGAACACGACGAGAACACCTTTGTGTACATGGACCTGTGCAAAGACTTCAGCGGAAAACAGAGCCTGCGTATGCGTATGGGGATATATAAAAATGAATCGCCCTTCAGGCAGCGCTATTATGAGAAAACTGTTATAACTGTTGGATACTCCCGCCGTTTTTAACAGGCCGGAGCGTCTGTCTCTAAATTTCCTGGGCGGAGAAACATCCTCAGGTTTTCAATGGATACTCAGTTTTCTGAGGATTATTCACAAATAAAACCCTTGACCTCTTTCTTTCGGGCTGAATATTCACACCTGACATTCTCTGGCACAATCATTGTTAGTATCAGGGCATACACCGATAAACTATGGAGGATATCCCTTGCGGCATATACTACGCTGGACAGCTCTGCTGCTGATTTCCGCCCCTTCAGTGTTTGCTCAGTATTACGGCGAGACAGTAATGGAAAAAAGCTTTGAACATACCGGTTTCTTTTTCTCCCGGGTCTGGGTCAACCCGTACAGTATAGGTGATTTCGGAGAGTCTTTACCGGGAATTGCAGACCACCCGCTGCTGAACCTTCAGATCAACCCTGCGTTCATAAACGCCGACTCGGCGTTTAACGGATACGGATATATCAATTTCCGCAACAGCCGCGAAAAACAGACCTCTTCATACGGGCCTATGTACTATGACTGCTGCATGCCCTACCCCTGGTATTACGCCGAATCCCGCAGAACCACAGAACCCCTCTTTTCAGCAGCCTGGTTCACCCGGCTTTTTTCCCTGAATAGCAGCGATGTACGCGGAGGGATAACCTACCAGTCCATTTTCATCGACGAAGATTACCATGATATACCCCAAGGCGTATACCGGTCTGCCGAAGGCCTCGATTACTCGGGCAACAAATCCGCGGACATGGAGAACTACGAAGTTACAGACCGGTACAGAGGCGCTGACAACATGCATCAGCAGGGCCACTTTATCTCTCTGTTTACAGGATTTTCCGCGGCACCAGCCGTGGATATCGGTATCAGAGGGTCTGGCGCGTGGTATACAAGAGACGGCAGGTACGAACACACTACTCAATGGGACAACGGCATGTACACTGATGAAAAATCCCGCAGCAGTTATTCTAAAAACAGAGACCAGAACTATTCCCATTATGACATCACAGCCGGTATAACTGCCAGGGTTTTACACAATGCCGTGCTGGGCGCATCTGCCGGATATTTATGGGGACATATTGATCAGAGCCAGGAAAAAGATCATGCAAGCCTCTATCAGAACGGTATTATTGACCAGGGAACCCAGTGGTACTACTATAACAGCAGCGGACAGAGCAGAGAGACATGGGAGCACAAAGGCAGTTCTGCGTACGGAGGCCTTAACCTGAAAGCAACACCTGAAAACGGTCCATCCTTTACCCTGTTCTATGTTATCGGCCGCCAGGACATTGATATCAGCCTGTCAGGCACATCCATGGACACCTCATACAGCAACAATCATCATGAAAGCACAGACTGGCGCTACTCCAGCGAATATTCCAGCCACCTTCTTGATACACGCACAGGCGGCGGCACCTGGACAGGCATGCAGCACCATATGGGAGCAGGCCTCAGGTGGCCTGTTCATAAAAAAACATGTGTAAGCACTGGTATACATATCCGTCTCTCCCGAAAGACCATAGAGACAGTGGAACAGGTCTATGCAGACCGGGGCCGCCAGGGATATTATCATTCAGGATCCTCATCCAACGACTGGATTTCATCAACCGAGGAAGACAAAGACCTGGACTGGGATTTCTCTTCGGAGATTCAGACTGTTCAGATTCCCGTGTTCATCACACACAGGTTATCCAAAAGTGTGAAACTTATATTCGGCGTCACCCGTACTATGACAAGGCACACTATTTCTGATGTGACAACAGCCTATTTTGATTTCCGCACCACAAACGAAAACGGAACAATTGGGAAAAAGGAAAAGTTCGGTGAACGGTATACCGAACCTGAAGAGATACGGAATACAGTCTCAACCAGCCTGCTGTTCGGCCTTACAATAACGCCGGCGCCGCTGTTTGATATTCAGATTCTGACATCTCCCCGGTATGAACAGACCAGCTATACAACAGACTTTAAAAATTTTCAATGGTGGATCGATTTTAATTTTTATCCAGGAAAAGCCCTTAACAGGAGGTAACCCATGAAACAGACCCGTATAACCCTTGCAGTGCTTTCACTGCTTCTGATGGCTGGATGCAGCAGAGACACATCACCCTTCTCCACCCAGGGACCCATTGAGCTTTCAGCACTCCAAAAGAAGGTTGCAAGAGGCACAAACAGTTTCAGTTGCAGCATATTCAAAGAGCTGGCCGGGGGTCAGGCAGATTCCAATGTCTGCATCTCGCCCATCAGTATATCTTTTGCCCTGGCAATGACTGCCAATGGAGCCGGCGGCACAACACAGGCAGAAATGCTTGAAACACTGGGATTTGACAACCTCACCATTGACGAAATGAACCAGGCATTCTCGTCTCTTATGTCCCTGCTGGTTTCGGCAGACCCCGACGTTGCACTCACCCTGGCCAATTCAATCTGGTACAGGCAGGGATTTCCTTTTGAGAAACCGTTTCTCGACACATGTGAGGAACAGTATGACGCGTTAATACAGGCACTTGACTTCAGTGCTGAAAACGCACGTGATACGATAAACAATTGGGTCAAAGAGAACACCAACGGGAAGATTGAACAAATCGTCGATGACATTGATCCGTCAACTGTCATGTTCCTGATAAACGCCATCTATTTCAAGGGAATATGGAAATATCAGTTCGATCCCCAAGACACCTTTCAGGGATCATTCTCCACAGCATCGGGAGCTACAGTAACATGCCCCATGATGCAGATGACTGCTGCACTGCCTGTTTTGAAAACCAGTGATTTTCAGGCTGTTGACCTGGCATACGGCCGGGGGAATTTCGCCATGGCTGTGTTCGTGCCTGAAGACGGGAAAACAGCACAGACAATCATTCAGCAGTTCACTTCCGGCTTATGGGACCAGTGGAGGCAGGCCCTTCAGGAGGCAGAGCAGAATGACGTGACTGTTGAGATGCCTAAATTCGAGACAAGATATGAAAAGAAACTGAATGATGCGCTGAAAACACTCGGTATGCCTGAGGCCTTTAGCGGCGCAGCCGATTTTTCAAATATGTGCAGCGCCTATGACCTGTACATCAGCCTTGTGCGTCATAAATCATACATCTGTGTTGATGAGGAGGGCACTGAAGCCGCGGCTGTCACATCGGTCGAAATGCGGTATACAAGCACCGGCCATGTTGTCAAGGTGAACAAACCCTTTGTATTTGTGATTTACGACCGGGATAACGGCACCATTCTTTTCCAGGGTGTCATCAACAATCCGCTTGTATGAATCTCACACCCGCTTCATTACCTTTATCCTCTATCAGAGCCCCGTACGCACACGGGGCTCTGCCCTTTTACAGCCGGTTATGCTAAAAAACCTATATCAATTGTATTTATCGTCAATAAAGCGGTTTACAGCCTGTAATGAGGAAACAACATGGTATTATTCATCATGCACTATACATACGCAGCTGACATGATGTCTAAATAAAACAGGTCACTATCATCGGCAGCAGCCTGAAACATTACCGTACATGTACAAGATGACTATCAATCCCCTGCATTGGAATCAGATAAACGGTTCACGCAGAAACTCGATGATATTCATACTAATCCTGTCCGTACAGGATCTGAAGAACATCAGGAATACTGGAAATGAGACAATTCAGGAAATCGAATGAATGGTAATGACAGTAAAACAGACATTTCAAGCATTTCCAGGGGACTGAGCCTCTGCATGCTGCACCCAAGTGCAGGGAATCCTTGTACAGCTTTAGATTTTGAATTTTTTCCAGATAATGGTGTTTATATAAAATACGCACCCATGAAACTTATTATTGAATAAGGGAGACCCTCTATGAAAACAAGACTACTCATACCGATATATGCAGTTTGCCTCGCACTGACCCTTCCCGTCTTTGCCCAGTCAGAATCTTTTCTGCTCGGTGACTGGCAGGGCTCACTCTCTGTTTCAGGCATGGACCTCCACATCAATTTTCACATCAACAGGAATGAATCGGGAGAATTAAACGCCACCATGGACAGCCCGGATCAGGGTGCCAGGGGCATCCCGGTATCGGAAGTGATACTAAACGGAGACTCTCTGACACTCAAGGTTGCGTCGGTGAATGGGTCCTATTCTGGTGTTCTTGATAATGAGAAAAAAAGTATAACCGGAACATGGAAACAAAGCGGTCATGAATTTGCTCTCATACTTCACCCTCTCACCGAAGCTGACAGGGTTAAAAGACCCCAGGAGCCCAAACCGCCCTTTCCCTACACGTCGGAAGATGTAACGTATCGGAATGAAGCTGCTAACATTACACTCGCCGGAACATTGACAATACCAGAAAGCGGCGGTCCTTTTCCGGCGGCTGTACTCATTTCCGGTTCAGGAGCACAGAACAGAGATGAGGAGATATTTCAGCACAAGCCCTTTCTTGTGCTGTCAGACTTCCTTACACGCAGGGGCATTGCCGTGCTGAGAGTGGACGACAGGGGTGTCGGCGGTTCGGAAGGCAGTCTTTCCAGCTCTACCAGCCGGGATTTCGCCGGTGATGTATACGCGGGCGTGTCATTTCTGAAACAGTATCCCCGCATTGACAAAACCATGATTGGCCTTATCGGCCACAGTGAAGGGGGCATTATCGCCCCGATGGTCGCAGCAGAACATGATGACATTGCCTTTATTGTGCTTATGGCGGGCACAGGACTGCCGGGTGAAGAGATACTCTACATGCAGGGCGCGCGTATCCTGAAAGCCAATGGCGCCACAGACGTAATGATTGAGGAAAACAGAAAAACCCAGGAGAAAATATTTAACGCCGTAAAAAAATATGATGATGAGCAAACCAGAGTTAAAAAACTCCGCGAGGTCCTCACAACACAGGTAGAAGCGCTGCCCGAAGCAGAACGGAATTCCCTGGGTAACGTGGATCAGTACATCAATGCCCAGATACACCAGGTAAACAACCCCTGGTTCAGATTTTTTCTTACCTATGACCCCAGGCCGACGCTGCGCCGCGTCACCTGTCCGGTGCTCGCGATTAACGGCGGCAGGGATCTGCAGGTTCCAGCCGAAGCAAACATATCGGAGATCAGTAAGGCCCTGGAAGCGGGAGGCAGCACACAGGTGTCAACACATATATTCCCCGGACTCAACCACCTGTTTCAGACAGCCGAAACCGGTTCACCCCTGGAATATGGAAAGATCGAGGAGACCATCTCTCCTCCGGTGCTTGACACCATTGTACAATGGATTATCGATTTACGGAAGGATTAACCCTTCACTTGCCCGGGGACTGTGCTCCCGGGCCAGCAATAGAAGGGTTTTGGGGCACTGTTACATTACTGATAAAAATATTATCAATATTGACAAAAAGCTTATTGCGTAATCAGGGATCTGCCCTTTTACAGCCGGTTCATTCAGGCCTGCCGGCACGAGCCTCTGAAAAAAGCCATGGAAATTTATTGTATATACCAGGGCATCTTTACATAAAAGCCCTGTCAGGGTTTTTCACAACCCTGACAGGGTGAAGCTCTACACATACATTCTGATTATCGGTCTAGAACGCGTACCTGAATGCCAGTCTGGGCTGGAACCGCTCCTGGGGTTCGTACATCTGTGTATCTTCATTAAACCTGAAATTCCAGATATAATCCATATACAGCAGCAGGTAGGGTTTTATCTTGTATCCCACACCCACTCTGGCCACTGACCGGTAATCGAGGGTTGTAGCGTCTTTAAGATTGTCTACACCCCACTTGTCATAGGACGCTTCCAGGCTGACATAAGGAATTGAACGGGAAAGCGCAGTGCCCAAATGCATAATACCGCTGTTGTCCTGGCCGTCAATACGCTGATACGAACCCATCGCAGTAAGCAAATGCAGAAAATGGAACCGCATTGCCCCGAACCACCCCTCACGCTTCTCAGTCATCATGGGAAGCAGCATCTGCTTGTTTACAGGCACGCCTGCAATGGCATCGCGGTACTCATCGGGTATGCCGTCGATAGTCCCTCCCATGGACTCATAGTACTCTATAAGCTCGCCCAGGGTCGTATTCCTCAGCAGCTCGTAAAAGGGCCCGAAATAGCCGGCCAGGAACTGTGTGCCCAGTATCCTGCGCTCGAATACGAACTCAAAATCGAAAAATGTCTCCAGATTGTTTACATCAGCCTTGAAACCGAAGGACTGCCCTGATCCGAAATCATTTATCTGTGCGTGATCGACATAGGTGATAAGATTAAAAAACTTTGACTTGATAATCGGCAGCTCAATATCTACACCATACTCTGACACAGACTCATCAGTGCCTTTCCATGCGTCGGGATCGACATCAGCAACATAACTGGCTCCGAATCCCAGATTTTTCAGGAATGGAATTTCAGAATGGTACAGAGGACGAACATACACCCTGCCGCCTAATACCTCAAATCTGCCCAGATTGTTTGTAAAGGTCTCAAAACCGGCTACGCCGCAGTCAAGGTCAAAGGCCATTCCCAGTTTTCTTGAATCATAGTTTATCTGGTTGTTATAGTAATTCATAATAAGGCCGTGGCCCAGGGTTGCTCCGTCAATAGCCCCCACTCTTGCATAGAAGGGATCTCCCTTGTACCCGTACCGCAGGTACCGGATTATGCGGGCGTAATCATATCCCGAATCCCAGTCCCGGGACCGTATCTTGCCGGTATTTACATTATACAGCAGGTTCAGGCCCAGCCCGATACCGAATTTACCGATGGAAATATCCGGCTGGAAACTGATCTGGTAATAGGCCTGGTTATCTATCCAGGTTATGCCAATACCGCCGTCAAATTCATTGATTTCTCCTGTGGGATAATACCCCTGCCACTGTGCAAACCCTGGTGAAAAAAACAAACAGACTACGGCGCATATCTGAAAAACCTTTTTCATGACTGCCTCCTCCGATTATGTGCACCTGTTTCAGCACGTACCGTGTAATGTATTCCTGAATTCCTGCATCCTTGCAATTACAGCTTCAGGGTCTGTATAGGAAAAAATATCGCGCCTGAGTCCGGCACTGTTCCGCATGCCTTTCACATACCAGGCAATGTGTTTTCGCATCTCTTTGACACCCCTTCCCGGCCCCAGCATGTCCACAGCTTTCTGAAAATGTTCAACACACATGTCTATGATGCTGCATGCACAGGGATCCGGCTCAATAACCCCTGTTTCAAGATATCTGTCTATATGCCGGAATATCCAGGGCCTTCCAAAAGCGCCCCTTCCAACCATAACAGCGTCACATCCTGTAGTTTCGACCATCTCTCTGGCGGTATGCGGCCCGGTAACGTCACCGTTTCCTATGACAAACACAGAAACTGCCTCTTTTACACGCCTGATTACATCCCAGTCAGCTTTTCCGGAAAAGCCCATGCTCCTTGTCCTGGCATGAACAGTAACAGCCTGTACCCCCTCCTGTTCCAGCAGCTGCGCTGCTTCAACAGCAACCACCGATTCAGTATCCCAGCCGCTCCGTATCTTGGCAAAAACCGGCACTGACACGCTTTGAACAACCCGGCCTGCAATAGACCGCATACGCTCAAGGTCTTTCATGAGGGCTGAACCCGCCCCCCGCTTGACAACTTTCTTAACAGGACATCCGAAATTAAGGTCTATAATATCAGGCTTGAACTGCTCGGCATATACAGCAGCCTGCTCCATAACAGCAGGATCGCTGCCGAACAGCTGCAAACCGAAGGGCCGTTCATCATCATGGATAACGCAAAGCTGCTGTGTACGCTGGCTATTGTACACCAGGCCGTCACTGCTGATGAGTTCGGAAAACATCAGGTGAACACCCTGCTTCTTTACCATGAGTCGGAATGGACGGTCAGCAGCGCCGGCCAGCGGAGCCAGCACAGACCGGTTTTTAATACATACACTACCAATATTCATTATAATTAACATACAATAAATATTTGTTTTGCGCAAGTACTTTCAACCCCCATGCACCGGGCCTCTGTTAACACTGGTATGAAACTGGATCAGCCTCCTTTAACAAACACAATAATATCACCCCGTCCCGCGTGTTCAGCGCGGTCAACTGTTTCAGGGTCTTCAACAGGGACAACTGATACCACTGTAATATTCAGATCAGGGCGCAGCATTAGAAGCTTCTTTACAATACCTAACCGGAAATCCGAGTGAAACGCTCCCTGATACGACACAATCCTGGTACTGCTGTGCTCATCGAGAAAGCTGTCAATGGATTCAGCCATAGTATCATCTTTAAGGCACTGAGCCTCATACATTTTCTGGGGAGTCATCATAGCCATGGGCCCGGGCTTGTGCCTTCCAGTCATTAATGAGACAAACCGTTTCCTGTATTCATCATTCAGCGGTTTCACTTCTTTTGCAATCCATTTCTTTTCATCAGGGTTCAGTGCTTCAAGGCCCTGTATACCGCTTCGTGCAACAACTGCAGCGTACCGCCTGGGAACATTCATGGCAATTACCGGAAACCGGTGCTCTTTTGCGAATTCAACCAGGGGCCTGTATGCCGTCGCATAATTATTCCACGGCCGGGTTTTTGACAGAAAAACCTCTTCATCGATACTGCCGGCAAGGTACTGGTCTACATACTCCTGCACATCGCGCTCGAACATTTCCATTGACACTGCGATATCCGCCGACCGGGCAAACAGGTCTTCGAGTATCTCCATCTCCAGCCGGTGGGTAAGGCTGTCAGTATGGATCTCGCCCACAAACACCGCGTCCGATTCTGAAAGCCTGCTGATCATCTCTGCATAAGAAAGCTCGGCCTGACAGCTGCTGTCTGTTATATACACAGGAAGGCCTGTTTCCGGTACCTGCTTCTGCATACATCCTGCAGCAACCAGTAAAACTGCTGCGCTCACGAATAAACGTTTCATGCACTCTCTCCTTTTTTTCATGTATTCCACAAAACAAAAAGGCCCTGTGCATAGTACAAGGGCCTTTTTTGCTGTATCATTGTATATTACTTTGCCATGTCGCTGTACTTCTGATACCGTTCTTTCAGGAACTGTTCAACACGGCTCCAGTACCCTTCAACCTTATCGGGGAAGGTCTGCTGCAAAGAAGCGTACCTGCGTTCTCCCTTAAGGAACTCGCGTACAGATACTGTGGGTTCCTTCGAATCGAGTATAAAGGGATTCTTTCCCTGCGCTTTGAGGGCAGGATTGTACCGGTACAGCAGCCAGTAGCCTGTATCAACAGCTTTTTTCTCTTCCTGCTGGGTATGA
>Ga0272442_10006825_pt1 | contig 14888 bp, 16 predicted proteins | sample SSMForm2O_FD_200262 | JGI IMG/M metagenome (GOLD analysis project Ga0272442, IMG submission 200262) | Marine sediment archaeal communities from Little Sippewissett salt marsh, Falmouth, MA, United States - SSM-Form-2O | ecosystem: Environmental > Aquatic > Marine > Wetlands > Sediment ...
TGAAGGTGGCGGCATTCAGCTTCAGCGAAGGAGCCCTGGAAAAGATAGGCATGGCGAAGGGCGAGGTCATGACCCTCACCGAGCTCATCGATTCGGGGATCGAGCCCAGCAAGATTCGCATAATGAAGTAGCTCGAACTACCTTCTATCTATTACTGGTTTTACCTAGCTGGAAAAAGGTTTTAGAGAAGGGTTCTAAGCTTCAGCAGAGCGTCCACGTAGTCCCTCGGCGAGACGCCGGGGCTCTGGGGCTTGTTTACCTCGTAGAACTTTGTTATCTTTTCGAGGAGCTCTTCCTCTTCTAGGTGGGCTCCGATCAGCTCCGCCTCTAGGCTCCTTACGGCCTCCTTGGGGATCACGAAAATGTCTCCCGTGATCTGTAGGTCCAGTATCTCGGCCCCCATGACCTCGGCCCTGAGCCTTATCAGCTTCCCCGCCTTATGGTCCGCCTCGACGACCTTGACGTCGTGAGCGATCTTCACTGCACGCCCGGGCCTGCCGCGGGGCGCCTCCATGTACAGCCACTCCCGGCTGGTGTGCCGGGGCTTGGTCTCCTCGGCGTAGATACGCCGCTCCATCTCGGTGGGCTCCCCCGGGGCGAGCGTCACCCCCATGAGCTCCTGGAAGGCCTCGGTGTGGACCTCCTTGATGCGTTCAGGCGGCGGGCTCTCCCCTAGCTCCCTCTTCAGGGTGGTCACCCACTGCTCCATGCTCTTGGCCATCTTGTCCCTGAACTTCTCGTCGGGCACCCTGAGCACCCCGGCCATCTTCGGGTAGTCAAGGTCCATTATGTAGTTTCCCACGAGGATGCTGGCGGACCCGTGCATCCCGGCGCCGTTGCCGCTTATCTTACGGCCCCCCACCACCACGTCGTTGAGGGGCTTGAACTCGGCGGCCACCCCCAGCCGCCTATATCCCTCCACCGTGACGCTGAGGGCCCTCTCGAAGAGACGGTTGACGCCGCGAGGCAAGGCCGCGCTGTTCTTGCTCACGATCTGGTAGAATATTTGGTCGCCGTCGAGGTACGTGGCTCCGCCTCCCTGGCTGCGGCGTATCACTGGCAGCCCCTGGGCCTCCGTGAACTCTAGGTCGATCTCCTTCTCCAGGTCCTGGTGGTAGCCTATGCACGCGTAGGGCGACGCCGGCTGAACAAGTATGAGGGTGTTGGGGCTGATGCCCCTGTCCACGGCCTCGGCGACGGCCTCGTGGAAGGTCTGCGCCTTGTACGGCTCGGCTTTCCCCAGGTCTATTAGCCGCCAGTTCTCCAAGCGGCTATACTCCGGCCTTCTCTATCTCTTCCTTGAGCCATGCCTCGAGGGCGTCCTTGTTGGTGCCCGGGATTAGCTCCTTGAGCTCGGCGTCCAGGTTCTCCGGCTCGATCAAGGCTACCCAGCCGACGCCGTACGGGGAGTCGTTGATGAGGCTCGGGTTGTCGGATAGACCCGGGTTGATCTCCGCCAGGGTGCCTGTGAGGGGCGTCTTCAGGCTTCCCACCCACTTGCCGCTCTCGATGCTGCCCAGGGTCTTGCCTGCCTTCACCGTTCTTCCCGCCGGGCGGGTCTTGATGCTTACGAGTTTGCCGGCGACGTCCGCCGCCCACGCGTTGTAGCCGACGCGGGCCTTTCCGTTTTCCAGTTTTACCCACATGTGGTCCCTGTGGTAGTAGAGGCCGTCCGGGAACTCGTGTCCTTCTATCTTGACCATTTTTACCACTGAGTTATGGATGCGTCGCCTTATATGCTCTGTGAAAGATTTTTAATTAGGCTCGTGAATTGTTCGTAGGCCGAGGGTCTGTAGCTCAGCAAGGTCAGAGCGGTGGCCTCTTAAGCCATTGGCCGAGGGTTCGAATCCCTCCAGACCCGCTACTTCTTTAAACGAGAGGCAATAAACCCCTCAGCGCTTAACCTGTAATCTGATTCCGGTTCTCTTAATGCCTAGGTAGATCCCGTAGAGTGTCGCCGCGCCTATCATGTAGGCATAATCTGGGACGAGCATTAGAGGAGCAGCCAGATCTATGAACGACCATCCGGGGACGCGAGACTCAAAGTCGGCCTCTGCGTCCTCGAGGAGGGTCTTCACCCCGGCCTCAGTCCCCATGTTTCTCTCCTTGACGAGGTAGACGCCGAAGGGGTCGCCGTAGGGCGTGAAGAAGAAACCGTCACCAGTTAGGAACACCACGTACGTCTCCCCTTCTCGTAGAGTCGGCGACTCGGGGGAAGAGCCCGCTCCAAACGGTCCCACCTCGCCTCCGCGGAGACGAATGAAGATGGCTCGAGCCGTGTAGGGTCCTTTCAGGTACTCCAGCACCTCGAGCTTCACAGTTCTCCTTATGGGAAACAGGTGAGTACAGGTACCGCCGGTCTTTACCACGGCTATCGCTGGGGCCTCATCCACCAGTTCCTCCAGGGTTGGTATCTTGGCGATGCTGGCGCTGCAGAGGCTGGGGCTAAGCGATGCAAGCACTAAGACAAGGAGCGTTGCTTTCGATGCCTTCAACTTGCAGCGTCGGTGGACATCTTAATACTTAACGCATTGTAGGTTTCATAGGGATACCAATATTATGAGGGCCGGTCAAGCCACATAGAGCACGTTTCTCCTTTAACGCCATCTGTGTTAACTGTTTAAAAAGGCCGAGTTGTAGACCACATCATGGTCTACGTGATAGGCCACAGGGGGGCGGCGGGCCACGCGCCCGAGAACACTTTAAGGTCTTTTCACAAGGCGGTGGAGCTCGGCGCAGACATGGTGGAACTGGACGTCCACCTCTGCGCCACGGGGGAGCCCGTGGTCATCCACGACGACACGTTGGACAGGACCACCGACGGCTCCGGCAGGGTACGGGATGTATCCCTAGACGATCTCAGACAACTCGACGCCGGAGCCGGTGAGAGGGTGCCCACGCTAGTGGAGGTCATCGACGAGATGTCGGGACGAGTCGCCATAAACGTGGAGATCAAGGGTCTCGGCTGCGTGGATCGGGTCAACGAGGTCATCTCGGATGCTGTCGGCGATGGCTTGGTGAGCCACGACGGGCTTCTGGTCTCCTCGTTCCACATTGGGATGCTTGAGTGGATGAGGGCTCTATCAGACGACGTGAGGCTTGGCGTGCTCGTGGGCGATGCACCTAGCATGGTCCTCGAGTTCGCGCAGAGAGTTGGAGCTTACTCGGTTAACCCCTACCATAGGAGGATGAGCTTGGAGTTTGTATCCTCGGCTCATGATCTCGGCTTAAAGGTGTATCCATGGACGGTGAACGAGTCCGGTAACATAGCCAGAGCTAAGGCGATGGGCGTCGATGGTATAATATCCGACTACCCAGAAAGGGTGTAAAGGGGGACGCTATCATCTGCTGAGATAATACATGCTCACCTTGGGCTCGTCACTGTACTTGAACCCGGCTGGCGGAGTCCAAGACCCGAACTTCCTCAGCCCCTGTGATCATGTAGTGGCCTGAAGTCTTCGTTTTGGTTTATTAACGGGGTCTATTGGGGTTTTAACAGTTTATTTTGTGGGTCAATGTTTCATCAAGCCTATATATCCTGCGTCGGAGCACGTTGTGAAAGCGCGAGTCTAGTGTCCACCATGAAGCCCGGGGAGAAGAAGATCTGGAAGGTGATCACGGCGTCAGACCAGATGCTGTCCTTCCCGGAGATCCGTGAAGCCACGGGCCTGAGCGACAGGGAGCTCGCGGACGGCCTAAGGAGCTTCCTCAAGATAGGTTTCATTACCAGAGACATCGAGACGGGCAGGTACAGGCTCCCCTACGCCATGAAGAGCCGCGAGCTGTACACCCAGGACTACGGCAAGAAGGATCTGGGGGTGGCCGACCTCTACCCCCACGTGGACTGGGACCGGCTCGACCTGCTCAGCAGGAGCAAGGAGCTTCAGGCTAGGGCCCAGGACGCGACGTCGGCGGGCTACGTTTTCGGGGAGTTCATCAGGTCCAAGTCCACGGATCTGGAGCGGAGCCAGGCATTCATGGACATATGGGAGAGCAGCGTCTACCAGCTCTACGGGTTCATAAAATTCCTGCTGGACATCATCGTCTCAGCTGACTTCGAAGACGTAGAGGGTAAGGAGAGGTTCCACAGAAACATCCTCGAGATATTCAAGACAAACATGGACGAGTACTTCTTCCCCGTGCTGCAGAGCCTCGTGTACTTTGTCTTCAAGAACAGCGACCTGATGGACGACGATTTCAGGGATTGGTGGGCTCGCCTGGAGCTCAGGGTGTGACCCTGGGCTGGGTTTTTAAGCTGTGAGCCGTGTAGCTTCCATGTGATCTTATGGTTCTTCCGGTGAAGGTTTTCGAGGTGAGGAGCCTCGAGGGTGACCCCAGGGACGCGTTGATGGGCTGGAGGGAGGTCGAGGAGGTGGAGGGCGAGGAGACCCAGCTGGTGACGGAGGTCATCGAGCTTGAGCAGGTCGAGGACGCTGTCACGGGGGTCTTCACCCGGGACTTCATGAGGGAGCGCGTCTACCGGCGCCGGGCCCGGATGACGCCGGAGACCGAGGAGGCGCCGTTCTGGATCGTGCCCCACGACGGCAGGCGCTTCCTGGTGGTGATGGCGCCCAGCGTCGCCAGGGGCGTCAAGAAGATGCTTAGCAACCACGTGGCAGTCAAGATCGGGGAGATACTCAACGCCGACGTCCGTGAGAGCAGGATCACCAGCGAGACCCTTCGGAGGCTCCACGAGGGCAACCCCAAGGCGACGAACCTCATCTGGTTCGACAACGTTGACATCCCGGGCGTCAACAAGCTTTGCCTAAGCGGCGAGGGCCTCGCCGACACGGGGCTCTACAAGGACTATATGGACCACGGCATGATATGGTACGTGGTGTTCACCAGCCAGGCGAAGGGCTACACGGTTGGCGTCACCAGGAACGCGGTGGTCACCAACTTCAGCAAGAGCACCATGGACGAGTTCCTAGACTTCGTCAGGGAAGATATACTCAAGCTCATCGAGAGCTAAACACCCCTAACCTCCAGCGGTTTATAAGCAAGCGTTACCTCGTTTTCTCATGCCTGAAACCGAGCTACACGAGGAGCTGTGCGAGGACTGTGGCCAGCCTCTGTTCCTAGACAAGGAGGAGTGTAAGGCGTTCATCGAGGATAGGCTGAAGCGGGGCTTCATGGTTTGCAGTTGCTGCGGGGCAAAGAACAAACCCAGTTAACTTTTATCTACTCGGTTGGCTTTTTTCCTCTCCCTCGATTATGCAACAAGGTCGGCGGCAACGCGGTGGGGGCATCCGATGAGATACCACAAACTGTATCCTGAAAGCCAGCTGAGGAGAGCCACATCATCAATCGCGAAGGCCATGCCCTTACATCGTGTCCTCTGGGTGACACTGGCCACGATGATCTGGGTGGTTAAAGGAGATGCTCTCATAGAAGATAGTCTCCTTCTACCTTCTGGGCAAGTGTTATACCGTTGACAGCCGATATTGGAAACATTCTACGGTGTTCAACGATGTCTGTGCCTGAGGGGTACCTGAAGACGTTCAAAAAGGAGGCGGTGGGCGGCAAGGGCATGGTGGTGGCGAACCACCCCTTGGCAAGCATGGCCGGGTTAGAGATGCTGGCTAGGGGCGGAAACGCCTTCGACGCCGCCGTGGCGAGCCTCTTCGCGTTGACCGTGGCGGAACCCATGATGGTGAGCGTGTTTGGGGCGGGGTTCTTCGTCTACCGTGACGGGGCCACCGGGGATATATCGACATTGGATAACTACGCCGTCGCACCGGCAGCCGCCAGAGACGACATGTACACGCCCGTCAAGGAGCGTCGCCCCGACCAGTACATCTTCGAGACGGAGGGGAGGAAGAACATGGTGGGGCATCTGAGCGTGGCGACGCCCGGCACACTGAAGGCGTGGGAACACGTACAGAGCCGCCACGGCGCACTCAGCCTAGAGGAGGTCACGGCGCCGGCCCGACGGCTCGCGAGAGACGGCTACAGGGCCACGCCTTACCTAGCCTTCTGCGTCGAGACTGCTCAGAGCGACCTAGTCCTGTACGATGACACGGCGAAGACCCTCCTACCCGAAGGAAGGCCCCTCAAGCCGGGTGACACCGTCAAGATGCCGGACTACGCCGACACCTTGGAGAAGATAGCCAGGAAAGGCTCCGGGGTTCTCTACGGCGGGGAGCTCGGGAAAGCCATAGTGGACGACGTGGAGGAAAACGGGGGCATCCTAGCCATGGAGGACCTCCAAGGCTACCAGCTGGTGGAGAGGGACCCGGTCACCGGCACCTACAGGGACAGGTACACCGTGTACAGCATGGCGCCGGGGAGCAGCGGCGGCACCCACATAGTCCAAATGCTTAACATGCTTGAGCACATCGACCTCGGCGGCATGGTCTGGGGCTCCACGGAACACGTACACATCTTCGCAGAGGTCCTGAAGATCGCCTTCGCGGACAGGCAGCGGTACATGGGGGACCCTTGGAGGGTGCCCGTGCCTGTGGAGGGCCTCACATCCAAGGACTACGCCACCGCCAGGGTTGAGGAGATAGACGGCACCGCTAAGACCTATTCCTACGGTAATCCGGGTGCCTACGAGGGCCAGGACACGACCCACGTCTCCGTGATGGACGCCGACGGCAACATCGTGGCGGCCACCCAGACCCTTTTCTCGCTATTCGGGTCCATGGTCACGGTGCCGGGCACCGGCGTCCTGCTGAACAACTGCATGGGGCTCTTCGACCCCCGGCCGGGCAGGGCCAACTCGGTGGCGGGCGGCAAACGGATGCTAAGCAGCATGGCGCCCACCCTCGTGCTCCGGGACGGCTCTCCGTTCATGTGCATAGGCACCCCCGGCGGCACTAGGATATTCCCGGCTATCTGCCAGGCCCTCGTCAACATCATGGACTTCGGTATGAGCATACAGCAGGCCGTCGAGGCGCCCCGGGTCTGGACCATGGGGATGCCCGATACACCGGAGGGGAAGCTGCATGTGGAGCCCGGATTCTGCGAGGAGACCCTGGATGGGCTCAGGGCTATGGGCCACGAGATCATGGAGGTGCCCAAGGTGGCTGGCGGCATGAACGGCGTCATGGTGGACGAGCGGGGGCTGATGCACGGCGGCGCCTGCTGGCGAGCAGACGGCGCACCCATGGCGTACTCCGGTGGACGGGCGTCCGAGAAGGCGCTCGTCTCCCTCTTCAGCGTCTAGGATGCTGTTATAAGAAGCCGCAAGCCACCTATCGTATGGTGGCTTTTTTGCCTAGACAATCAAATCATAGCCCTCCTCCGAGTCGGAGGATGGATCATGTGGACGTGATCCACGGCGTCGAGGTGCCCGACCCCTATAGGTGGCTTGAGGATATAGACAGTGACGAGGCCAGGGCATGGATAGAGGCCCAGAACAGGATCACCTTCGGCTACCTGGAGAAGGTCCCCTCACGGCGGCGGTTAAGGGAGAGGATGACCGTGCTCTGGGACTACGAGAAGTACGGCATCCCCTTCAAGCGGGGAGACCGGTACTTCTACACGTACAACGACGGCCTCAAGAACCAGCCCGTGCTCCTGTGGATGGATGGCCCCGAGGGGGAGCCCCGGACTCTCCTCGACCCCAACGGGCTCAGCGAGGACGGGACGGTCGCCCTCACCGGCTACGACGTGAGCGAGGACGGGAGGCTGCTGGCCTACGGCGTCAGCAGCGCGGGCTCGGACTGGCAGGAGTGGATGATCAGGGTGGTCGAGACCGGCGAGGACCTCGACGATCACCTCATGTGGGCCAAGTTCACGGCCGCGGCCTGGACCCACGACAACCAAGGCTTCTTCTACAGCAGGTTCGACGAGCCCAAGGGCGAGGCCCTCAAGGAGGCCAACTACTACCAGAAGCTCTACTACCACAGGCTCGGCGACCCCCAGAGCGTGGACACTCTCGTCTACAAGCGGGACGACGAGAAGGAGTGGAGGTTCCACGGGCAGGTCACAGAGGACGGCCGCTATCTGGTCATAACAGTGACCCGGGGCACCTACCCGGAGAACCAGGTCTTCTACAAGGACCTGACGGGGGACGGCGGCGTCGTGGAGCTTGTTAAGGGTTTCCAGTACAAGTGCAGGTTCATAGCCAACGACGGCGGCGTCTTCTACTTCCTCACGGACCTGGACGCCCCCCTGGGCAGGGTCGTAGCCATAGACACAGGGAGCCCCGGCGAGGTGAAGGAGGTTATACCCGAGAAGGGAGACGCCCTCGAGTCCGTGAGCATGGTGAACAACCAGTTCCTCACGGTCCACCTCCACGACGCCCACAGCGTTGTCACGGTCTACTCCAAGACGGGGTTGTCCCTCTGGGAGGTGAAGCAGCCGGGGATGGGCACAGTCACCGGCTTCACCGGCAGGAAGACCGACACCACGGCGTTCTACCACTACACCGGCTTCACCCACCCGGGCTCCATATACCGCGTCGACCTCAAGGAGAGGACCAACACAGTCTACAAAGAACCCAAGCTGGGCTTCGACGCGGGCGACTATATGACGGAGCAGGTCTTCTACGCTAGCAGGGACGGCACCAGGGTGCCCATGTACATCACATACAGGAAGGGGCTGGAGCCCAGAGCCGACAACCCCTGCTACCTCTACGGCTACGGGGGCTTCAACATAAGCATCACGCCGTTCTTCAACGTCCGCAACCTCGTCTGGATGGAGATGGGCGGCCTCCTCTGCGTCGCCAACCTCCGCGGCGGGGCCGAGTACGGGAAGGCGTGGCACGACCAGGGCATCAAGCTGGCCAAGCAGAACGTCTTCGACGACTTCATCTCCGCCGCCGAGCACCTGATCTCCGAGGGCTACACGAGCACACCGAGGCTCGCCGTGAGCGGCAGGAGCAACGGCGGCCTCCTCGTGGGCGCCTGCCTAACACAGCGCCCCGAGCTCTACGGCGCCACGGTCCCCGCCGTCGGCGTCATGGACATGCTCAGGTTCGAGAAGTTCACGGTGGGCTGGGGCTGGACCAGCGACTACGGCACCGTCGAGAACCCCGACGAGTTCAAGGCCCTCCTAGCGTATAGCCCCTACCACAACCTCAAACCCAACAGGTACCCGCCCACTATGGTCACCACCGCAGACCACGACGACAGGGTCTACCCTGCGCACAGCTTCAAGTTCGCCGCCGCCCTCCAGCACGCCCAGAGGGGCGGCGCCCCGACCCTCATAAGGGTCGACACCAAGGCGGGGCACGGGCTGGGGAAGCCCACCGCGAAGGTGATAGACGAGTACACCGACGAGCTGGCGTTCATCGTCGGGGCGCTCGGGTTGGAGGCCGAGCCGTGAGCGTCGAGACAAGCCTCATGGATGAGGTCGACAGGCTCCGCGGCGACGTGGTCGAGTACACGCGAGGCATGGTCCGCATACGTAGCGAGAACCCGCCGGGGGACGAGACGGAGATCAGCGACCACGTCTCAGAGCTACTGGCGTCCATCGGTTTCGACGTGGAGCAGGTCGAGTCTAGGCCAAAGAGGGTGAACACCCTCGGCCTACTGGAGGGTGCGGGAGGAGGCGAGACCCTGCTCTGGAACGGCCACTACGACACGGTCCCGGTGGGTAACCTAGACTACTGGACCGTTGACCCCTATGGCGGCGAGGTCAGGGACGGCAGGATCTATGGCAGGGGCAGCGGCGATATGAAGGGCGCCATAGCGTCAGCCATGGTAGCCGCCAAGGCCCTGGGTAACCTGGGACTACGGCTCAGGGGAGACCTCCGCATCCACGCCGTGGCGGATGAGGAGTTCTTCGGCCGCTACGGCACCAAGTACCTCTGCGAGAACGGGTACGTCGACGGCGTGGACGCGGCCATCGTAGGTGAGGGCTCGACCACAGGCGGCGTTGTAATGGCGCGGCCAGCCGTCAGGGGCAGGACCCTTGTGAACATCCGCGTCAAGGGCAGGTCGGCCCACAGCAGCAGGCCTGAGGCGGGCGTCAACGCCGTGCTCAAGATGGGGAAGGTGCTTCTCGCCATCGACGAGACCGAGTTCAGCTACCCCAGGCACCCTATACTCCCGGACCCCACCATAGCGCCGGGGACCACCATCAGCGGCGGCACCAAGGACAACATGATCCCCGAGGACTGTGAGGCCGTGTGCGACGTACGAACCGTCCCCGGCATGGACCCCGAGCAGGTATTACGAGATATTAGGGCGGTGGTGGACCGGCTCAAGGCGGACGACCCGGAGCTCGACGTATCCGTCGAGTCGCCGCTGAGCAAGCCGCCCAGCGAGATACCCGTCGACCACCCGCTGTACAGTTCGGCGGACAGGGCCACCCGGCGTGTCATGGGCTACGGGCTGGAGCCCCTGGGGGCCAGCGGGAGCAACGACACCAGCTACCTCACCAACCTGGCGGATGTCCCTGCCATGGCGTTCGGCCCCGGCGGCGGCAACGCCCACGCCCCGGACGAGTGGGCCGACGTGGAGACCCTCGTCAGCTTCGCCAAGATATACGGGCTCATGATGCTGGACCTCTGCGGCCACGAGTAGCCCTTCATCGCAGCCCCTATAAACGCGTCGCGGCTCCTTTGATGTATGGTCGACGATATAGATGAACGCATACTGAGGCTCCTCGAGGAGAACAGCCGCATGAGCTACGTCGAGATCGGGAGAACCGTTAGCCTCAGCGAGGGAGCCGTCAGGAACCGCGTCCAGGCGCTGGTGTCCGGGGGCGTCATCAAGCGGTTCACCATCGAGAAGGCGACATCCCACGGCGTGCGGGCGCTGACCATGATCGCCGTCGACCCGGGGACGCCCACCTACGAGGTCTCCAAGAGGGTGAACAGGCTCGCCGGCGTGGAGAGGATATACGAGGTCACCGGCGAGTACGACATAGTCATGGTGAGCAGCGGAAGCAGCATCGAGGCCATAAACAAGGTCATAGAGGACGTGCGCAAGATCGAGGGCGTAGAGAAGACCAACACAATAATCGTCCTACGAACCCTGTGAACTGGGACGACGCCGCACATATCGGTACATGAGTCTTAACACGCTTCATGTCACGGCTTCGGATGAGACGTAAAACTTAGGTTACACGAACCACATCTCATCCAACCATGGAAGCATTGGAAGCCATAATGACCAGGAGGAGCATAAGGCGGTACACCGGCGAGCAGGTGAGCCCCGAGCATGAGAGGAAGTTGCTGGAGGCAGCCATGGCGGCCCCCAGCGCCCACAACCGCCAGCCTTGGCACTTCATAGTCGTCAGGAGCCGCGAGACCCTGGACAGGATACCCGAGTACCACCAGTACAGCAGGATGCTCAGAGAGGCCAGCCTGGCTGTGGTGGTCTGCGGCGACAACAAGGTCCAGACCACAGACTTCTGGGCCCATGACTGCAGCGCAGCAACCGAGAACATGCTCATAGCCGCGAACGCCCTCGGCCTCGGAGCCGTTTGGCTCGGCGTCCACCCGGGGGAAGAGCTTGTGAGAAATACCAGGGAGCTCCTAGGGATACCGGGCCACGTGACGCCCCTGTGCATCGTCTCCGTCGGCCACCCCGCCGAGGAGAAGCCCCCCGGCGACAGGTACGACGAGTCCAAGGTACACCGGGAGAAGTGGTAGCCCCCTCACTCACTTTATTTGTTATGCTTCCCCTGAGTACACATGAAGGTCTATTTCTCCGGCAGCATAAGGGGCGGAGAGCCCGACAAGGACTGGTTCCAGAGCCTCATACGGCACATCTCACGCCATGGCAAGGTCCTCACCGAGAACAGCTTCGGCTACTCCTTTGAAGAGGAGACCAGCTTCGACGACGCGTGGATATACGAGAGAGACATGGACTGGCTCAGGGAGGCGGACGCCGTGGTGGCCGAGGTCTCGGCGCCGAGCCTGGGCGTCGGGTACGAGATCGCCAAGGCAGAGCAGTGGGGCAAGCCTCTGTTGCTTCTATACCGGGAGCAGCTGGGCCGCAAACCCTCCGCTATGCTCAACGGAAACACGGCTCTGGAGATGGTTGTCTTCATGGAGGAGGAAGACGCGTTGAAAGCCGTGGAAGGTTTCTTGGCTCCGTTAAAGGGTCGGAGCCGAGTCTCGACCTCTCCGTAAACGTTGGTCTGGTGTTAAATACTCCTCCGGCCGAGGATTTGAACATGGAGTCACGGGCTAGAGGTTTCTTCACCGAGGTCTACGGGGGGGAGCCGAAGGTCTACAGGGCGCCTGGCCGCGTCAACCTCATCGGCGAGCACACGGACTACAACGACGGCTACGTTCTCCCCACCCCCATAGACAGACACGTCTACGTCGCCGCCAAGCCTAGAACGGACGACAGGTTCCGCGTATACGCCGCCGACTTCCGACAAAGCAAGGAGTTCACCGTCGGCGGCACGAAGCTGGACCCGGATCGCCCTTGGAGCAACTACGTGCAGGGCGTGGTGGAGGTCCTGCGCGAGGAAGGCCACAGCCTTAAGGGAGCGGACATGGCCGTCACGGGGGACGTGCCCCTGGGTGCGGGGCTCAGCAGCTCGGCGGCCCTGCTCATGGCCACCCTCCGCGCACTCCAGGACATGAACGGGCTGGAGCTGGACCCGGTGGAGGCCGCCTACCTCGGGAGACGCGCCGAGAACGAGTTCGTCGGCGTCCAATGCGGCATCATGGACCACTTCGTCGCCTGCCTGGGGGAGCATGGGCGGGCGCTATTCATCGACTGCAGGACCAACGAGCACCGGCTCATCGACATGCAGCCCACGCACCGAGTCGTCATCGTGAACACCATGGTGCAGAGGGAGCTCGCGGGCTCGGCTTACAACGAGCGTCGGGAACAGTGCATGGAGGCCGTCAGGATAATCTCGAAGCATGACCCCGACGTGAAAGCTCTTAGAGACGTGTCCCCCGAGAAGCTGGTGGAGCACTGGGACGCGCTCCCAGCCGTCATCCAGCGGAGAGCCAGGCACGTCGTCACCGAGAACCATCGGGTCCTCGACGCCGTAGAGTGCCTCGAGGCGGGAGACGCTGAGGGCTTCGGGGACCTCATGTACGACAGCCACGAGAGCCTACGCTACGACTACGAGGTGAGCTGCGAGGAGCTTGACGCCCTCGTCGACGCCACCATGGAAATGGACGAGGTGGTGGGCGCCAGGATGACTGGCGCCGGCTTCGGCGGCTGCACCGTGAACCTCGTCGAGGCGGGCTACGTGGGCGAGTTCACCGAGAAGATAAAGGAGAGGTATCTTCGGGCCACGGCTAAGCAGGCCGAGGTATACCTAGCCTGACCGGGGCCTCTGCACTATCTCTACCGTGTAGCCCTCAGGGTCCTCGCAGAAGAAGACGCGGCCTTCGACCTCCCTCAGCTCGACCTCGGTGGTGTGCATCTTGACTCCGGCGTCCTTGAGTTTCTCGTATAGGGCCCAGATATCCGCGTTGTCCTTCAACCCCACGCAGAGTATCACCGGTTTATCCTTGGCGGCCTTCAGGAACCCTCTGCCCGACTGGACGACTCCTATCGCATAGTCGTCGGTGACGCGATACAGCGTGACCCAGTCGCTCTCATGCTCCTCCCTGAGCCCCAGCAGGTCCCTGTAGAAGGGGGCGGCGGTCTTCAAGTCCTCGTAGTAGATGAAAGTGTAGGCCCTGTCGAATTCACTCATATGTAATATTTGATGGGTCTGAATTTAGGGTGTTGGGTTACTTTTCTTTCTGAAATATGCCGGTGATCATGCCTCTGTTCTTCTCGAAGACAAGCGTCTTCATTCCCATCTCACCTAGCTCTTTCTCAAGGCTCTCGTGGATGCCGCTCTTGCTGTGCTTGGGCATGTACATCTTGTAGAGGTCATCGCGGATCGTGTCCTCTTCCCTTGCCTCGATGTCGCATATCACCAGTTTACCGCCGACCCGTAGAAGCCTCAACGCCTGCTCCGTGATCCACTCCAGGTTTAACTCGAATATGTTGAACAGAGCCAGGACGGTGTCAACGGTCTCATCATGCAGCTTCTCAACTTGTTTTATGTCGAGAAGCTCCACAGACTTCAGCTCCTCGGAGAGTATCCACTCGCTCAATAGTTTGGTGAAATCAGGGTTGGTGTTCACCAGGAGGCATCTGCCGCCTGGCTTAGTCGACTCGATGGTCTTGATCCGGAGCTTCTCCATCAACGGGGTTGAGAGGTCGAGAACCGTCTCACCCGGCATGATGTTGGTCCTCTCCACCGCCTCCTCAAGATACGGGTACAGGAAATCGAGGCTGATGTACCTGAAGTTGTAGAGAACCTCCATCAGGTTCTCTGTCACCACGTTTTTTCCCGTCTCGGTTATTATGTAGTAGACTCTGTTAGCCCCCACCCTGGCGACCTCTCGGCTGGTGATGTAGCCTTGCTCCTCCAGTCTCCGCAGCGCAGGGTATAACTGCCCGGGGCCAACGTTCTTTCCCTGGAACCGTAGTCTCCGCCGTATCTCCAGCCCGTAATACTCGTCGCTCCACAGGAGCAAAAGGATCGCCTGCTGTAGGCTGCCGAGGGGTCGGGAGGAAGCCATAATATATCATACGATAAGATAATTCTGCTTTTAACGTTTGATGCGAGTCCATGAAAGGAGAAAGGATGGAAAAATTGCGGAAAGTTCAGTCTTTCAGCGAGATAAACGAGGAATCCACCCCATATGCAGGGGGCAAGGGAGGCACCCTAGCTCAATTATACCAGAAAGGGTACCCGGTTCCAGATGGATTCGTAGTGTTGACCCAAGCCTTCAACGAGGACGGGCTCCTACCCGAGGCGTGGGTGCAGGTAAAAGAGAAGGTTAACCAACTAAGGAAAACCAACACTAAGGTCTTCGCGGTCAGATCATCTGCTTTAAGCGAGGACTCGAGCGAGACAAGCTTTGCGGGTGAATTCGAGACGGTTCTGGGTGTGCAGAGCGAGGAGGAGATACTTGAGGCGATTCACACCGTTTGGCGGAGCAAGGGATCCGAGAG
>Ga0272442_10006828_pt1 | contig 14880 bp, 13 predicted proteins | sample SSMForm2O_FD_200262 | JGI IMG/M metagenome (GOLD analysis project Ga0272442, IMG submission 200262) | Marine sediment archaeal communities from Little Sippewissett salt marsh, Falmouth, MA, United States - SSM-Form-2O | ecosystem: Environmental > Aquatic > Marine > Wetlands > Sediment ...
GGCGGCGTTCCTAGAGATGCCGCGTCCAAGCAACCAACGTCTGATCGAGCTCGGCTGTGGCGCAGGGGAAATGGCCGTCTGGCTGGCAAAACGGGGTTTTTATGTCACAGGCGTAGACATTTCATCCACTGCCATCGAATGGGCGAAAGAACGAGCGGACGAGACAGGAGTGCACGTCGACTTTTTTACGTGTGACGTAGTCCAGGGAATGCCGGATACGCTGACGCCTTTTGACGTAGCCTTGGATTCGTGGTGTCTTCATTGCATCATCGGCAGCGATCGAACACAGTATTTGTGCAACGTACACACTCTTCTACCGCAGGGCGGCGTCCTTCTCCTGTTCACAGGCTGCCAGAATGAGCGGACGGCACTTATTCCCAACTTCAATGCGGACACATCCATCGTGCAGGATCCAGGAGGTCCTGGTCCCCGGACTTTTGCACCTCCGGAGGCCATTCTTCGAGAAGTCCAAGAGACAGGCTTTGAAATCCTGAAGAGCCGAGTACAAGACACCCAAGATGAAACCGATATGCTCGTGGTCAAGGCCCAAAAGAAGCCTTCAAGCTCGGAGAAACGGTGAATGTAAACTGGCTTGTCATACCTACGCTTCTCCTCTCCCTCATTTTATTCGGTGTCGGCCAAAGGAGCATTCGGCTTTGCACCAGCTTCAGAAAGAAGCTGTTTCTTCTCGCTTTGTGGTTTCTTCTCGGTGTTCCAGGATTTCTCTTGTGTCTTTATTACCTACACTGGTTTGACGATGCGAAATGCTTCTATGAATTCCGCAGTTTCCCATTCACGGAACTCACGGCTGCAGGGAGCGGTCTTTTTGCCGGCGGTCTAGCCGAAGTCTTCTCAAAACGAAAAGTTCTTTCCCGGTCCTTCCTGCCAACATTCCTTTGCCTGGGCATCGTAGCACCTCACTTGAAACCCCTCTTTGCTCACTTGGATAAAGAAGACTTTTTCGACCACTGGGAAAATGACGTCTGTTTGCAGAGCACGCGATCTTCCTGCGGCGCTGCCAGTGCTGCCACCGTTTTCAGAGCCTTGGGGACGCCATTGACCGAACGTGACATTGCCCGCGAGTGCTTCACGTATCAAGGCGGCACTGAAAACTGGTACATCGCGCGCGCGTTTCGACGCCGGGGATATCAAGTCCATTACAGGATTGAGAAAGGGTTCCCTGTGGACCTTCAAGTTCCAGCCATCGCAGGCCTTCGTCTCGGCGAGGTCGGACATTTCATTGCTATCATCGACAAAGTGGATGGCTTCTTTATCACCGGGGACCCGCTCAAAGGTCGAGAACGTGTAGCCGCCGACCAAATGGCAACTCAATTCGCTTTCACAGGTTTCTTCATGGAGATATCTGGCTCGGACTGACCTATTCTTCCTGAGCGTTCCTTCAGAGACCTGTACAATGGAATCAGGAGGTGATGAGAATGCCCAAGAAAATGATCGTGACCTGCCTGATCTTCCTAGTCTTAGGGCTTGCGTTTCATTTCGGTCTTCGAGGCTGTGCTCAGTCTGAGCCGAAAGAAACATCCGAGCAGATCCAACTCCCCCAACCCAAACAGGAAAGTGAGATGTCTCTCGAAGAAGCGATCATGCAGCGCCGTTCGATTCGAAGCTACCAAGACAAGCCCCTCAAGTTGGAGACGGTTTCACAGCTCCTTTGGGCGGCCAATGGCAAGACAGGTAACAAGGATCACCAAAGAGCCGCTCCCTCAGCAGGCGGACTCCATCCGCTGGACTTCTACATCGTGGCCGGCGAAGGCTCTGTCCAAGGGCTGGAAGCAGGGGTGTGGCACTACGAGCCGCTCAAGCATTCACTCTCGCTGGTGACGCGTGGGGACAAAAGAGAGGCACTCATGCAGGTCTCCTTGGGACAGAGACAAGTGGGCAGCGCCGAGATCGATCTTATCGTGACGATTGAGTTTTCCAGAACAACTAAGAAATACGGACAACGAGGCCGGCGATACGCTTACATGGATTGCGGATTCGCTTGCGAAAACATCTTTCTGCAGGTTCAGACGCTTGGACTGGCCATGTGTCCCATTGGCGCCTTCAATGATGCAAAGGTTTCGGAGGTCCTCGCTCTGCCCGAAACCCACGAACCGGCCCTACTCCTCAGTATCGGCTATCCGAAATAGTTCCTGTTGCGAAATGGGCCGATCTTTGCCAATAGTCACCCCATGAAGCCGACAACGCCTTAGAGGAGGCGGAACCTTCTTCGAACGGCTTGAAGCGCATTCCCACGCCGAATGCACATTCGGCATATGGGGACGCGCTTCACCTCGGCGGTGCGTATGGCGATATTCAAACGCACCGCCAGAGGGAAGTGAGAAGAAGGTTCTGCCTCCTCTGCCGGCAGTCGGCTAGACAGGTGCCGGCAAAAATCGGCCCTTTTCGCAACACCGGCTCTGCTACGGCGTTTTGTACAGGTCATCGTGATCCAGCACACGCCTCAGAAGAATGCAGTCTGTTCCTTCGAAAAAAAGTGAAATTCGGTACCGCTTATCCACTCGAACCGAAAAGAGCCCTTTCTTCCCTGCGATTCCTTCGATTCGCAGGGAGGGATGCATGTGATCGACAAGGAGCTGTACGATCTGTTTGTTGGCAGTTTTCCTCACCCGCGGAGGAAGAGATAGATAATCCCTCTTGAAGACTTCAGTCCTCGCGATCTTCATTGAGATCCTCTATAAGGGCTTGCGCGGTGGAAAACGTCTTGATGCTGCCACGCTCCACTTCCGCGGAGGCCTCTCGTTCCTTTTCTTCTCCTTTGTCCGTTAGGGCCACCCTTCTGGGCACCACAGCCACGGGGGTGATCCGTATGGTCCCATCCTGCACGACCAATTCGAGCGGATCTCCTGGTTGCAGTCCCAAAGGCTTCCTAATCTCGTTGGGCAAGGTGATCGTGGACCTGGAATTTAACGTGACAAGCATGGCGTCTCTCCTGTTTTTCCGCTTTACTGAAAAGCAGTATATCAGAAATTGAAAATAACTGCCTATTTGACTGCCGGATCTTCCAGCAATCAAGTACACTAGCCAGCATGAAACACATCACACCGTTCTTCTTTGGTTTTACGCTCCTGCCGGCCCCCCTCACTGTCGCTCGGCAGGAACAACCGTTACCTGTGATCCCCATAGGCGTGGATGCCTATCTCAAGTGGGACAGATGGCATCAGCAGCGAATCGGTCTCAGGGCGTACATGAGAAGCACTTATGACCGAAGCGGCGGCAACGAAACAGCGGATGCCAGCCACTTTCTGTATCAGGAGAGCGACGACTTCAACGTGTCCTTGGACGTGGAGGGCTCAGGGATCCTCGTCTTCGCGCGATACAACCACTGGCATGGGAGTCCCTGGCATTATGAAGTGGACGGACGCGACTATCTGGTCATGGAAAGCACCTCCTTGGATCCAGACCATCCTGTGCCGGCATCCGTCTTCCTTCCAGAGAAGGCCTTCCCCCCACACCTGACGTGGACTTGGTCCACGACCAAGGGCGCTGATCTCATGTGGGTGCCCATTCCGTTTGAGAAACGGTTTCGAATGGCATACACAAGGACCCACTACGGGACAGGCTACTACATCTACCACCAGGTGGTGGACGGCACTTCGTTGTCCCGTCCGATAGAAAGCTGGAATGATGAGACGGTTCCTCCCAAGGCCATCCTTGACCTTTTGAAGAACGCGGGAACAGATATTGCTCCCACCGCCATCACCACCCAGAGGAAAAAAGGCCTGCTGACGAAAACAAGCCCTCAATGGACCCTTTTCTTGCCTGAGGGACCGACCCTGGTGAGAGCCGTCAAACTGCGCGTTCCCCAAGAAAAGGCTCTCCTCCTGGACGATGCCCGCATCACTTTTTTCTGGGACGAACGAAGAGGACCCTCTGTGGACGCGCCTGTTAGCCTCTTTTTTGGGACAGGCACCCTTTATAACAGGGAGAAAAAGGAATTCCTGATAAAGGCTCTTCCCGTGAATATACGGTTCGAGGGAGAGACGGTGGAACTGGCCTGTTACTTCCCTATGCCCTTCTTTAAGAGCGGCAAGATGGGACTCTCCTGTCCTGATTTGCACTCGGACGATCTTCCCTTTGAAATCGAGGTGAGATCGGAAGCCTTGGATCAGCCTCCGGGACATGTCGGACTCTTCCATGCCACCTACAGGGACCATCCAGAACCGAAAAAGGGCTTGGACCTCACCCTTCTGGACACGCAAGGCGTGGAAGGAGAAAAGGATTGGTCGGGTACGTTCGTGGGCACGTCCTTCATCTTTTCGCATCGTGGCGTCTTGTCCACGCTCGAGGGAGATCCCCGCTTCTTTTTCGATGACAGCCAAACGCCCCAGTGTTACGGCACAGGCACGGAAGAATGGGGAGGTGGTGGTGACTACTGGGGAGGCCGCACCATGACGCTTCCTTTGGCGGGACATCCTGTGGGGTGCCGCCGGCCCTCGGAAGCCCAATGCGATAAAGATCTGATTCAATCGGCTTATCGCTTCCTCTTGGCGGACCTCATGCCGTTTGGAAAAAGAGCCGTCATTCGTTTGGAACACGGCGGTGTCAACGAATCCGAAGAACATTACGAAACCGTGACCTATTGGTACGGCATACCGAGTCCCTCCCTCGTTCTCACAGACACGTTGGACGTGGGAGATGTTAAAAGCGAAAGGGAGCATCAGTACGAGTCTCCTGAAGCGAGCGCGCCCTACGAACTATCTTCTCGCTTCGAGTGGGGGGTGGACACCCTAAAATCTGCTGCTGAGCGGCGGCCCGCAGCCCACCCCTCCCACTACGCGGAGTTTGAATTTGAGGCAAGCGCCGACATCCCCTACACCATCTGGGTTCACGGGCGGGCGCTTCAAAACAACAATCGCACCGATTCGTTTTGGGTTCAGTTCGACGAGGAAATCGGGACTGATCAGGTGGGCGAGGACCACTACGGACCTTTCGGAATGGGCAACTGGCTGGACTCGGGACCCTCCCTGGACTACCGATGGTCCAGCGGAAGGCCTCAAGACCCTCCCCTCAGTGTGACCTTCCAAAAGAAGGGCGTTCACAGGATGCGCATTCAACCCAGACATGGCGGCCATCGAGTGGACCAGATCTGGTTGAGCGCAACACAAAGAAAACTTCCCGCCGATCAAGGAGCTGTCCCCGCCGCTAGGAGCGGCGCGGCCAAAGAGATCGTTCTCCAAGCCTCGGAAGCGACCCTTTTCGGAGAAAGAAGGAAAAAAGAGGAGGGAATCCTTCTACGGAAGGATGACGATTCATCTGAAGGGCTCGCCCTGGAACTTCACACCTCTTCCATCGAAGTGTTTCCGGAACAAAAAAGAACGGGACGTCACACCCGGGGGTCTTCCGAGTTCACCATATCCCTTCGGCCTGACAACGTGGGCATCCTTCTCCGAAGGACGCTGGACTACGCTTTTCCCAACCAAAGGGCAGAGGTCTATGTCCGAGATCCAGACCTCCCTGGGGAAGAATGGGCTTTCGCCGGTATCTGGTACCTGGCAGGGTCCAACACCTGCGTTTTTTCCAATCCGCCGGAGGAACTGGGAAAGACACAACACCTGGTGCAGACCTCCAATCGACGATTGAGGGACGACGAGTTCCTGGTGTCAAGAAAACTGACGATGGGGAAATCCTCACTTCGCCTAAAGATCGTTTTCACTCCTGTGGAACGCCCGTTGTTCCCAGGCCATCCCTTGCCGGAACTGGCCTGGAGCGAGCTGGACTACCAGGTCTACTGCTTCGTCGTTCCGTCTCCTGGGTGAGGCAGGCCGGGAGTCACCCATCTTCCTCCGTTCTTCTCCCTGGCGTCATGACCTGTAAAAAGCGCTTAAGCGATATGACGAACGATCTAAAAGGCATCGCCCTGATCAGCTTGTAGGCCCTCACTGGATTGGTATAAAACCGAACTGTGGCTGAACGCCTCAGCCGATCTAACGGATACCCATACGCTCTCTCATACCACGAGACCGCATTGTACGAACCCGCGGCCCCCTGCTCTTCAGCCTCATCCAGACGATGAAGCGCTTCCGCATTCTCCTTTTCGGCCAAAAGATAAAGGGGGGTACCAGGCTGCGGAGTCACTGTAAAAAACGACGCGTAACTCAACTTGCTCCGTAGTGCCCAATCAATGGTAACTTTCATCTCCTCTACCGATTCCGTGGGAAACCCCAACATGAAGAAACCACCAACGACAATACCCCTGTCGTCTGCTGCATTGATGGCCTTGGAAGTCTTCTCAAGATCGAGGTGTTTCTCAATTAGCTCCTGCAGTCGCGGCGTTACCGTTTCCACAGCGACACTCATCAGCCAGGTGCCAGCCAACCTCAAGGCATCCAGCGTTCCGTCATCAAGAATATCTCCACGGAGGCCATTGGGGAAAGAAAAATGCAGCTTGCCTGGCCAACGCCTGTGGACCTCCGCCATGATGGCCTTTAGGCGCGGCTTGTGCAGATTGAAGACATCATCCACGATTTGAAAATCATCAACGCCATGCGTTTCATAGAGCAGCTCGATCTCAGCAATGACACTGTCTACATCGCGGGCAAGAAAACGCTTTCCGAATATGTCGTGGCAGTAACTACATCTGTACGGACAGCCCCGTGACGTGAAAAGCGTTGCATACCGTTTTCCTTTGAGCATCGCAAACGCCGTCACCTTTGCATACGCATCGAAGTCCACCAAGTCCCAGGCAGGCATCTCGATCGCATTGAGGTCTTGGAGATGGTCTTCCCTATCTGACGCGACATAGGACCCATCGTTTGCCCTGTATGCCAATCCAGGTAGATCCCGCCCCAAATCTCTACCCAGGAAATAGCGTGCAAGCGCCTCAGGGAAACTCCTGTCGGCGGCACCGCTTAGCACCCAGTCGAAACGGGTTTTGCCCAGCAGCTCTTCAGATCGATGTAATGCCAGCGGACCACCGAGAACCGTCAAAATCGAGGGACCAAAACGCTTGGTGATATCTGCTGCAATCCGACTGGACGCCATTTCGAAATTGAGCGCTGATAGACCGACAACATGCGGCTGGTATCGCCGCAGCAACTCGGTGACCCGCTGAGGCGCCATGAGCCGCAACTTCATATCAACCACATGCACTTCGATCTTGTCGCCGAATTTCTTTCGAAGACCGGATGCCAAGTATAGCAGACCCAAGGGAGGAGAATGCACCATGTAGTCGGTTTCCTGATAGGGTTTGATTAGCAAAACCACTTTCTTCTCTGGCAACACGACATGCGCATCGCCAAAATACGGGGCCGCGCCATCACCACATGGCGTTGTAGTTTGAGTACTCATAAGCCTCCAGTCTCATCAAACCTTCAAATACCACGCGCGTCGGTCCAGCCAGGTGGCGAGGCAAGCGCAGAATAGGTAGACCAAGACGGCCCCAAAAACGATCCATCCGGCTGCGGCATCGGAGCCCAGGACAGAAACGATCAGGGCGATCACTAGGTTATGCAGGATGTACAAGAGGAGTGGATTTTTTCCCATGGCTGTGAGATGCGGGAAACGAACACCGATCTTGTCGTTGAACCCCCAGAAGCAGAAAAAAAGAACGGCGGACAGCCCGCTGGAGAAGAGAACGTAGCTGGCGTTTACACGCGGCTTGCTCATGGGAAGCGCCTGGTGCAGCATCATTCCCAGGCAAAGCAGGACACATCCGCCTCCCAAGAAGGCCGCAACGACCTTCACAGGTCTCTCACCAAGGGACTTCAACGGGAAAGCGCTCGCCAACAAAAGAATGGCGGTCCATCCCAACACTCCGAAAGGCCCGGCATGCGCCCAGCTGAGAACGATCGAATCGCCCAGGATGTGCAGTCCCACTTCCAGAATGGCCATAGAAAGAAGAGCGACCCCTACGCGCCAACTGGCGCTGGAACGCGCGAACAGGAGCCCCAAGAGCCCTGCCGCGCCGATGGACTGCAACACACCCCAGCCGCCTATCGATCGAAAGGCAAGCCCCGCGCCCTCGTCCAGAGCGTAACCGTCCAAGATCCCGCTATCGTTTCCCGACCGAAGCGCAGACCAGGCCACACCATACACCATAAGCGAAAGAACGACGCCGATCAGGAGGATGAGACCATATCGTCTCGCCATTCTCTGAAACGTCCGTCGCGCACCGTCCCGCTCCCATTGTTTCTGGAAGTTGATCGGATACAAGAGTCCGATGATGAAGATGAAAAAGGGCGCCACGGCGTCCGCACAAGTGAATCCGAAATCTGGAGCGTGCTTGAGAAAGGGAGGCACCGCGGCAAAACGAGCCAAGTAGTTGATGAGAATCATGGACAGAATAGCGAGGCCTCTGAACTGATCTACGCACTCGATTCGGCCCTGATCACCCGCCAAAGCCTCAACCCTCTTTTTCAGGGTCGTTGGCGTCCCCAAAGAAAAGGGACACCAAATCCTTCGCGCCTCCCACGGCGACCAGGAGAGCCATAACGGTAAAGATACCGAGACCTGCGAAGAAGACAGCCTTCCAGACGAAAGCCCAAGCCTGAACGCTCATCTCAAGTCTCTCCCCTCTCTGCCGATCCGTTTCTTTTGATGGGGAATAGCAAGGATCCTCCGAAAAGGAGTCCAAGACAAAGCACCACCGTGACCAGTCCCACACGGGTTCCATCCATCCACGCAGGCAATCCTACAGCCGCCCGCAGTGGCTCCAACCCGAAGACCGCGAAAAAACCACCGAGCAAAGCCAATAGAGCCCCGGCGGAGTTCACCCATCGGCAGTAAATTCCTCCCAACAGGAGAGCAAAAGCGCCTGTGGTGTAGACAGCGCCTGTGATGGCCATGTAATCCCACACATCCTCCTTGCCCTCGTAGAAAAGGCCCCAGTACACCAAAAAAACCCCGATGAGCAGGATACAGGTCCTCGTCAACCAGATCCGCGACTTGGTGCTGAGCCGTTCCCCCAAGAGAGGAGAAACCACATCTTGGGTGATCACCGCGCTCCAACAAAGGAGGTAACTGTCGTGAGTCGACATGAAGGCCGCCAACATCGCCGCGGTGACCAATCCCAGGAGCCCCACAGGCAAGATTCGCGCGAACAACACAGGCATGGCCATCAGGCTGTTCACCCGATCCCCTTCCGCCCCTTCCAAGAAAAGTTCCTTGAGTTCAGGAGTTTCATAGATGAAGACCAGGGCGGCGATTCCCAAAAAATAGGGAATGAGAAAGCGGATCAGAAAACCCACGGAGGACCACATATAGAGCTTCTTGACCACCTTGGGACTCTCCGCGCACAAAGCGCGCAACACTGCGGTCTGCCATACGGAACAGGAAATCAGCCCGATGAAGGTCATCCAAAGGACATATTCCCATCCGAATCCCTCTTCTTGAAACGGATTGAATCCGGCCATGCCCCGCACTTGTTCCACCACATCCACCATATGACTCCAGGGCCATCGAAAGAGACAGAACACCACCACTACGATCAATCCGAGGGAGAGAACGACGAACTGAAGGTAGTCCGTAATGATTACGGACACCATCCCGCCCAAGATGGTGTAGAGAAGCACCAGCACGAGGAGTCCCACCATCACCGCGATCAAGGCATGACTTTCCGGTCCCATTCCTGTCACACCCGTCACATATTGGGACCCCACCTTGAGGAAAAGTCCCATATTGAGAATCCCTGCGAAGGCGAGAACAAATCCTCCCAAGATCCTGGCCTTTTTTCCGTAGCGGATCCCGTAGAACTCCGGGATCGTCATGACGCCAAGCCGTCTGAGAGGCACGACAATAAACCCGGACAGTCCCACCAAAAACGTCACTATGGCTGCCACAACGGCGATATGAAACGCTGCGAAACCAAAGCTGAATCCTTTCTGGGCGGAATACATGATGGTGATGAGTCCCATCTCTGTGCCCGTCATGGTGGCGATTCCAAGATAGGATTTCACCTTGCGTCCAGCCACCACGTAGTCCGACATGTCCTTGACATATCTGTTCGCCCAAATGCCTGCCGCTACGGAAAGACTCAGGTAAAGCACGACGATGAGACCGTCTATCCAGCAAAAATGGGTCTGTTGCAGTGCTTCATTCATGGATCACGTGCTTCGCTTTCAGTTCTCCCGCCCCTGTGATAACCGCACCGCCTACGTGTGTACTCCCCAACCGATGACAATCCTCCTGGCTGGTGGATCCTCCCAACTCCAAGGGTGCATTGGCGGCGTTCACGATGGCGTCCGTCTCCAATTCCGAAATATCTCCTTGCACGAACACTTTCTTGCCGCGTCCCACTACCACCTCCACGATCCCTCCCTATGGTGTATGGTGTCCCAGGACCGCCACCTCTCAATATCCTTCAAAGACCAACTCCTCCCCTTCAGACTCCAGGACAGTACACGTTTGTCCGTCTCTATCTCTCACTTCTCCCACCTCTTTGGCCCCAATCTTCTCCTCCTTGGCCAGCTGAATCAGGGAATCCACCTGCTTCTCTTCGCAGATCACGAAAAAGCCCCATCCCATGTTGAGTTTTTCGTACAGCTCTTTGCGGGGCACCGGACTAACTGATTCGACGACCCTGAAGAGCGGTTGATAGTTGGGAAGATCCATAAGCCGAAATTCCTTATTGTCCGCGACACGGTTCAAATTCTTCAAACCATGTCCCGTGTTGTTCACTCCTTGAATGCTGGGATACTGTTCCGTGGCTTTGGACATGAAGACTGAATAGATCGTTGTGGGAGCCAAGAGGGCCTCCCCAAAGGTTTTGAAACCTCCGGGGACTGGGTCATTCAGATTGAAACGCCCAAAATATCGAGCTCTGGCGTCCGGTCTGCTTTCAAATGTACCGTCCAAAAGCAGATGCCGAAGAAAAGTATATCCGTTACTGTGGGGTCCGCTGCTTCCCAGTCCGATGATGCGATTCCCCGCCTTGACGGAGGGACGAGCCCCCCCCTTGCGCACGAATCCGATCAAGGCTCCTGCCAGATCAAAGCCATATCCTGGCCTGGTGGAGGACAACAATTCATCAACGGACGCGGTTTCCCCTTTGCCCAGATTCACCGACCAAGGCACATGGGGTAGATGTCCCAGATTACATCGCTCCAGTCCTTGGACGACTCCCTCGATCAGATCAGGCAAAATCCCTTCAGTCTGGATCTTCTCCTGGCAAGCCACGTAAGATAGATACAGAAAGGGCGACACAGCTCCCAAACACGCCATGTCGTTGGCGGACATCGCCACGCAGTCTATTCCCACCGTGTCGAACCGATTCATGGCTTCAGCCAGCACCAGTTTCGTTCCCACGCCATCGATAGCACAGGCCATCAGATACTTAGGATGGACGTCGTCGTTTTTGAAAAGCTGCACGAATCCCCCGCCGTCCCCTTTTACCCTGTTCCTGGTCAGTTCTTGCGGAATCGTTCTCAGCGCCTTCTGTAGGGCTTCTCTCTCCCGTTCATGATAGTCGATCATGCAAAGCCTCTCCTCCTATACGCTCCCCAGCTATTGCCTCGCGTGCATAGGCCCGTTTGACGCGCACCTCCCACTCTGGTACACGTAAATGTTTCGCTCCATGAATCGCGGAAGGGGAGGACCCATGTCTTCGAATACATCGGAAGTACCAGTGTACGATTTTCTGTCTATCGAGTCCAAGTGGCGGGACCAATGGGAAACAGATGAGGTCCATCGCATCGATGAGAACTCCTCGTCCCCCAGCTATTACTGCTTGGACATGTTTCCCTATCCCTCGGGCAGCGGACTACACGTGGGACACTGGAGAGGCTATGTTTTGTCCGATGTCTACACCCGGTACAAGACCATTCAGGGCTTTCAAGTCCTTCATCCCATGGGATGGGATTCCTTCGGCCTTCCCGCGGAGAACGATGCCATCCTCAAGAATATTCATCCCAGAATCAACACCCAAAAAAACATTGAAAACATGAAACGCCAGCTCCAGGAAATCGGAGCCATGTACGACTGGAGCAGGGAGATCAACACCAGCTCCCCTGAGTACTACCGATGGACTCAATGGATCTTCGTCAAGATGTTCAAGAAAGGCTTGGCCTATAGAAAGATGATGCCCATCAACTGGTGTCCCAACTGCAAGACGGGCCTCGCCAACGAAGAGGTGGAAGGCGGTACTTGCGAACGGTGCGGCGCAGAGGTCACCAAAAAGGATCTTCTCCAATGGATGCTCAAAATCACGGAATATGCGGACCGACTTCTGGAGGATCTGGACAAGCTGGAATGGCCTGACAAAGTGAAGACCATGCAGGCCAACTGGATCGGCAGAAGCGAGGGAGCCCAAGTGGTTTTCAGCGCAATCCAGGCCACAGACGGCAAGCAGGTCGACTTGCCCGTCTACACCACCCGACCTGACACATTGTTCGGGGCAACCTATATGGTATTGGCACCAGAGCATCCGGACTTGCAGGCCATCGCCGCCCCGGATCGCTGGCCCGAATTGGAAGCCTATAGAGAACGCGCCAGGTTGACCTCCGACATGGACAGGCAGGCTGTTACCCGAGAAAAGACAGGACTTTTCACCGGGGCCTATGCAGTGAATCCGGTGAACGGAGAGAAGATCCCTATTTGGATTTCCGACTATGTCTTGGTCAGCTACGGCACAGGCGCCATCATGGCCGTACCGGCTCATGACACCAGGGATTTTGAATTTGCCAAGACATTCGACCTCCCTATCATCGAAGTCATCCACAACGATGACGCGGTTTTCGACGAGAACGGAAATCTCGCGGAAGCCTACGTGGGAGAAGGCGTTCTCGTCAACTCCGGAACTTTCGATGGAACAGACTCCGTACAAGCAAGGGCAGCCATTACCGAAAACCTACAGAAGAAGAACAAGGCCCAATTCAAGGTAAACTACAGGCTGAGGGACTGGGTTTTCTCGCGGCAGCGCTACTGGGGAGAGCCCATCCCCATCGTCCACTGTCCAAACTGCGGAGAGGTGCCAGTGCCCGAAGAAGAGCTGCCCGTTCTCCTCCCTGAGGTGGAGAGCTACCGTCCCACAGGCACAGGAGAATCTCCACTCGCCGCCATTCAAGACTGGGTCAATGTGGACTGTCCCACCTGCGGAGGCCCTGGTCAAAGGGAGACCAACACCATGCCTCAATGGGCCGGTTCCTCCTGGTATTTCCTACGATACCCAAGCCCTCAGTACGACCAAGGGCCCTTCCAAAAAGAGGCGGTCCAGAAGTGGTGTCCCGTGGATCTCTATGTGGGAGGCGTGGAACACGCCATACTGCACCTTCTATACGCCCGCTTTTTCACCAAATTTCTCCATGACATAGAGGTCATTCCTTTCGATGAGCCCTTCCTGAGGCTTTTCAATCAGGGAATGATCTGCAGGGAAGGCGCAAAGATGTCCAAGTCCAAGGGCAACGTCGTCAATCCCGACGAGCTCGTGGAACAATACGGCACGGATACCGTCAGAATCTATGAGCTGTTCGTGGGACCGCCCGAATTGGATTCTGAATGGAACGACCAGGGCGTCACAGGGGTTTACCGCTTCCTCAGAAAAACCTGGGAATTCGTCCTTCGCAACAAGAACGCCGGGACCGAGGTCTCCGATCGCGTATTGAAAAGAAGGCACAGGCTCGCTTCGGAAATCACGGACAGGTTGGAACAGTTTCGCTTCAACACAGCCATCAGCGCCTTTATGGAGTACGTCAATGACGTGGACGGATGGACCAAAGAGGGCGATGCCGTGGACAAGGCCTCCCTGGAATGGCTAACCATCTTACTGGGTCCTTTTGCGCCCCATGTAAGCGAGGAACTCTGGGAAAGACTGGGACACGAGCAAAGCCTCTTTTCCGAAGCCGAATGGCCCCAATTTGAGGAAGCCTACCTACAGGAAGACCTTGTTGAGATTCCTGTTCAGATCAACGGCAAACTTCGCGGCACCGTGGAACTCGATGTGGAAGCCTCGGAAGAAGAAGCTCGTAAAGCCGCCATGGACCTAGAGTCAGTGAAAAGAGCAACCGAGGGAAAACAGATCGTCAAGATGATCTATGTCCCCGGCAAAGTGCTGAATCTCGTAGTCCGGTGATCATCCTCTGTTGAGCGAGGACTTTCGTTCCTTCATCTTGACCCTGCCTGTGGCGGTGAGTACTGTGATGTCGTGCCACACCTCATCGTCCGCCTGACCCGCCGCCACTCTTACCGTCTTATGATTGATTCCTCGGGAAACAATATTTCCCTGGGGACCAAATACAAAGGTTTGGTTCCCTCCGGAACTGAAACGAACATGCTGCGGCATCGCGCGGGGACCTTCCAACCATTGAAGGACATCGCTTCCTTTCTTGTCGGGACTCGAGTAGATGGCATACCCATGAAATCCTTGGCCTGCGCCGGGCACGGTCCCATCATAGAGCTTAACCGCACAATAGAGGCGCGCCGTGACGGCTTCAGCCCGAGCGGAACGCAGGGCGGAGGCCAGCTCCATGGCGCCCGCCCGAGCAGCGGTGCTTCGTTGACTTCGTCCCCAATAGACTGCGCCTGCAGCGAAACAGGTGCTCATAATGGCCATGCAACAACAAAGTTCCAGCAATGTGTATCCTCTGATGACTTCGGGAATCTTTCTCACAGAAGACCTCCGGGTACGGAATGGGGCGAGCTACAAGACGCTGCCCATTCGCCAGCAATTATCGTGCCAATGGAAAGCCTTCCCTTTTGACTTGATGGCTTAGACAGGTTAAGATTGGCTTTTTCGGGAGAGGTATTTATGTCATTGCAAAAACGTTACAAACCAGCAGAATCTGAGCCTAAGTGGCAGTCCTTTTGGCGCGGGGAGGGCATCTACGACTACCAGAGAGACGCGGGGAAACCTGTCTACTCCATCGACACGCCGCCTCCGACCGTTTCTGGCAACATCCACCTGGGCCATGTATTTAGCTATGTTCAAGC
>Ga0272442_10006831_pt1 | contig 14878 bp, 17 predicted proteins | sample SSMForm2O_FD_200262 | JGI IMG/M metagenome (GOLD analysis project Ga0272442, IMG submission 200262) | Marine sediment archaeal communities from Little Sippewissett salt marsh, Falmouth, MA, United States - SSM-Form-2O | ecosystem: Environmental > Aquatic > Marine > Wetlands > Sediment ...
TGCAACTCGATATACCGTTGGTCGGAAACCGACTCCTTGCACTACTCCTTTGAAAATAAGCTTATATGATGAATGGTTCATCCTTTATTCAACGATTAAATCAGGAGAATATTTATCCGTATCCGCAAGTAAGAATTCATCGCTCATGCTTAAACAATCCTTTGGGCAAATGTCATTGCATTGACTGCAAAAACAGCATCGAGCTAAATAAATCCGAATCTTCTTAGTCTCAGGTATAAACTCAATTGCATCAGTCGGACATACTTTCATACATAATTTACATCCGATACAGGTATCACGATCATATTTGATCTTCCCACGAAATCCTTTTGGAGTTTCAATGGGTGGAATCATCTTGGCCTTACCGGATTGTACATCCTTTAAATAACCAGTTACTGAAGGAGGCATATATTTTGCAGGAAATTGATTCGTAAATGGTTTTTTAAAGAGTTGAGAGAGTACTTGAGGAATCATTGAAAATTTCATTGCATCAACCTCCTTGTTTTTTCAACACTTAATTTATGTAATTGTTCATTAGTAAATAATGATCGTTTACCATTTTGAACGATACCCACACGATTCGTACAACTCATACAAGGATCAGTGGAAGCAGCAACAATCGGAATATCAGCAATTTGTTCACCTTTAAGCATAGGAATCCATGGTAAAATATTATTATATGTTGGTGCACGGACCTTCCAAGAATATGGATGTTCATTACCATCCATTTTCACATAATGAATGACTTCACCACGTGGTGCTTCCATTCGACCAATTCCATCACCTTCGATTTTTTTCAATTGACTTAATAATTTCGCTACTTTTGGCTCCGCAACTATATCTCCTTCAGGAAGACCTGAGAGAATATCAACACATTGTTCAATAAGATCAATAGATTGTTTTACTTCAAGTAAACGAACAATGATACGATCATATACATCCCCATTTACTTCACCAGTTAACACATCCGGGGTAACATAGTCAAAATCAAGTTCGCCAAATGCGAAATAGGGTTGATCAATTCGAACGTCCTTTTTCACACCAGAAGCTCGAGTTGTTGGACCTACTGCACATAATTGTAATGCTTCTTTTTTTGTGAGAATTCCTACGTCCTGACTGCGCATTTTAAAGGTTTTATCATCAAGAAAGACTTTTTTTAATTTACCAAAATTATCTTTTAAAAATGTAAGTGTTTCCTCTATTTTTGGAACCATATCTTTAGTGATATCTCTTCTGACACCACCAATTTGAGTAATAGCTTTGGTAATCCTGTTACCTGTTAAATACTCGGTTAAATCGAGCGCTTTTTCCCTCACTTGCCAGGTTAAAAAAAGAACAGAATCAAATCCAATTTCATGAGCAGCGACACCTGCCCATAACGTATGAGAACAAATACGTTCAAGTTCTGCATGTACCACTCGCAGATACTCTGCTCTCTCCGGGACTTCAATACCTGCAATACGTTCAACAGCAAGTGCAAATGACATTGGATGACAATACGAACAAATTCCGCAAATACGTTCAGCTAAATACAAAACTTGGACCGGATTACGTCGCATACCTGTCCATTCAATAGTACGATGAACATGTCCAAGATAGACATCTGCATCAACGATACGTTCCCCATCAACTTCGAATTCGAACATTACCGGTTCTTTTAATGCAGGATGAATTGGACCAATTGGAATTTTATAGGTTGATTTTTCTGTGGTTTCAGCAGGCATCATTTATCAGCCCCCATTTTGGGTTTAGGTATCTTATCATTCTCATGGAGATTCCGACCCATTTTATCCGCATTCATTTCATCTTTACGCCAAGGATACATATCTTCGGGGAAATCATCTGAAATAAAGACTCTCATATTCTTTGGTATATTCTTGACTTTGATTCCTAACATTTCTTGTTTTTCTTGTTCAGAAATTAATGCACCTGGAATGAGATCACAAATAGAATCCATTGTTGGATCAGATTTTGGAAGAGGAACAATAAAATTGATTGAAATTTCCCGGGCTTTTTTCCCAGGATAAATGGAAAAGTGATTGATGATTTCAATTCTATCCTCAATATCATACCCCGAGCTTACTGCAAAATGAGCATGTTTATCAAATGTCATTAAATGTTTGACAACATCTCGAAAAATCGAAGGATCCACGGTCATCCATATTTGAATCATTTCATGTTTACTTGGTCCAATAGGATAGCGATCAATCCGACCTTTTGTTATCTTATTGGAAAATTGATTTTTAAATGAATCAAGAACTTCTTCAGGAGACGCTATTTGTTTTTTACTCATGCTTTTGCCTCCAATGTTTCAAGTTTTGTCCAAGCTTTTACCACACCATTCAAAATATTTTCTGGTCTTGGAGCACACCCAATTACATGAACATCAACAGGAATAATCTGATCGATTGGACCAACAAGATTATATGATTCGTAAAATACATCTCCAGTATTACCACAATTTCCTACCACTATCACTGCTTTTGGATCTGGCATTTGTTCATATGCTCGCTTTACTCGACTAGCCTGTTGTCTTGTCACTGGACCAGTAATCAATAATACGTCAGCATGTCGCGGCGTTCCAACAAGTTTGATGCCGAATCGTTCTGCATCATACCGTGGGCATAATGCTGCAATTATTTCAATATCACAGCCATTACAAGAACCTGAATTAATATGATAGACCCATAGTGCTTTTTTGAAGGCTTTCGGAAGACCTTTTGCCATAATCGGATTTCCTCCAAGAATACGTTTTTTTCCTAGATTACTTCTGGTTTTTGGTAATCCTGTTGACTATTAAAAGGTTATGGGAATTTTAGATTTACCGGAATGAAAAAAATAACTAAAACATTGATATTTTGATTTAAGGAGGTAAGTCTACTTATATTAGGTTAACAAATCCGTGGGATAGGATCACCAATTGGCTTTGGTATTATTCGTTTTCCACCAACACTGGTTTCCATAGCTACTCCTTTGATATTATCTGTTACTTCTCCAATTATTGCTGCATTTCTTCCTAGTGGATGCTGTTTCATTATTTCAAGGACATCTTCAGCTTTTTCGTTAACCACTCCAATTACTACTTTTCCCTCATTTCCAATTTGTAAGGGGTCAAGACCAAGCAAATCACAAGCAGCTCTAACTCCCTCTGGAATAGGTATACTTTCTTCATTTAACAGGATACCAACCCTTGATTTCTCACTAAACTCATTAAGCGTATTAGCAAGTCCTCCTCGAGTTGGATCTTTTGCAGCAACAAGCCCTCCTTCGTTCAGTGCTTCTCTCATCAACCCATTAACTGGTGCAACATCCGATTTAACTTCCGTTTCAAATCCATAACCCTCTCGAAAAGACATCAAAGCAATTCCATGTTCTCCAATATTTCCAGATAAAATAAGTTTATCGCCTGGAGCTAAATTTGAATCTGTTAGCCAGCAATAATCAAAGGATCTATGTCTCTTTACTTCACTGATGTTTTTATCAAGTACTGGTGATCTTCTCCCAATACCACTGGTATTGATCATAAATTCTTGTATGGCTCCTTTCTCTACAACTTTCGTGTCACCTGTGATAATAGGGGTTTTTGCATGTTTTGCAGATTCGGCCATACTTTTAACGATTTCGTCATATGTTTTGTAGAGGAGTCCTTCCTCAATGATAAATCCTGCAGATAATGCTAAAGGTGTTGCACCCATTACTGAGATATCATTTACTGTGCCGGCTACTGCGAGTTTACCAATATCGCCTCCAGGGAATTGAATAGGTTTAACCGTATGTGAATCAGTTGAAAAAACGATATCATCAATAATTGCACTATCATCTAACATGGAAAGAGACACGGTACTAGTATCTTGGTCGAACTTAAAATGACGAAGGATAGATTCTTTGATGAATGAATCCATGTGTTCTCCACCAGCCCCATGTGAAAGTGTAATTCTTTTTTCCAAAAGCAATACCCCTAATGTTTGAGTTATTGACTTATGGCCATACATAAGCTTTATTTATAGTCTCTGTTTCAGATTCTAGTATGGTCTGGCAAGACACGGCATTAAGCATCATTAATTTTGGTTTTATTCTCACTTTGATGCCTGCAATCATTCAAAATTATAAAAACAAAGATGTTACGGGTCAATCCATAGCAACCTATGTTTCAACTGCAATACTGCTTAGTATCATGGCGTATTTATTTTTTACCTTAGACCTATGGTTAAGCAGTCTTGCCACAGCAGGTACTGCAATAACTTGGTATATTTTACTATATCAAAAGATAAGCTACTCATAAAATAGGATTGGGTTTTCATGATAAAAACAATGATATTATGTGTTGGAAATAGACAGGGTGGAGATGATGCTGTTGGACCGTTCATTGCCGATAAATTAATGAAATATGCTTCAAAAGAATTAATTTGTATAGATGCGGGAATCGCTCCAGAAAATTTTACTGGTGTAGTGAAAAATCATAAACCGGAACGATTGATAATTGTAGATGCTATCGAAATGAATCTTAATCCCGGTGAAATCCGCAATGTACCGCCGGATAGTATTGGGGTTATGCATGTAAGTACTCATGGTATTCCCTTATCTGTGTTAATCAAATATTTGTCCCAATACATAGATTCTATCACACTACTGGGCATCCAACCAATGCAGATGAATGGAAATCTTACTGATATTATAAAACAATCCGCAGAACGGTTAATTCAGAATATACTTTCAGATTCTATTGAAAAAATTTCAATTTTATCATGATTTATTTGCACAACATTAATATCTTATTTTACATACATATCCGCTGGTGAATTATTCATGTCAGAAATGCAGGAATCCGTAGATAAAGTAAATGAAATGATGGGGGAACTATCTAAACATCAACCAGAAAGCTTGCGTCATTTTAAAGCATTCATGGGCCGAGTTCTCAAAGAAGGTACGCTTGATACAAAAACCAAAGAATTAATTACGGTAGGAACCGCGATTACTGCTCGATGCAAATATTGCATTGCGCTTCATGTGAAAAAAGCATTAGAGGCTGGAGCTACAAAGGATGAAATCTTTGAAGCAGCAACAGTAGCTATGCTTATGGGTGGCGGTCCAGCAATGACCTACATTGTGGAAGTGAAAAAAGCATTAGATGAATTCTCTTAAAAACATACTTTTTCCCTTTCTTTTGCCTTTTTGAATCATATTTTCAATTTGGTAAATTTTTTCGATTTATTTTAATATAATAAAGAATATAATTATAATGATTTTGTTTAATGAAACATACAATTAGAGCTGGTTTTAACTTTGGCCTTACTTCAGGCATCATCACCACCCTTGGATTAATGGTAGGATTAAATTCAAGTACACAATCATATTATGTGGTTATCGGCGGTATTTTAACCATTGCCGTTGCTGATGCCTTATCCGATTCAATCGGAATGCATTTTGCCATAGAATCGCAAGATAGTCACTCAACAAAGGAAATCTGGGAGGCAACGCTCTCTACGTTTATTTGCAAATTTATCTTTTCTTCAATATTCATCATACCAATTCTGTTCTTTGAATTAAATAAAGCGGTGTTAATTAGCATCCTTTTTGGGATTTATCTCATCATTGCAAATAGTCTTTGTTTGGCTCGTCAACAAAAGATCAATCCAATTCCGGTTATCACAGAACATGTGGTTCTTACTGTTGGTGTTGTGATAGTTGCTCATTTTATTGGTGTTTTTATTTCCATGATTTTTACTTAAAATTTTTATAAATGATCCATAAAACAATCTTAATAGGGATACTGTTTACCGAGAACTTCTGTTGATGTCAAGGCTGCAATTGCCCCATCAGCTGCTGCAGTAACCACCTGTCTCAGTCCTCCAGTAATATCACCAGCTGCATAAACACCCTTTACACTAGTTCTCATTTGTTTATCCACCTTGATGTAACCCTGTTCGTCTAAGATTACTCCCAGGTCTTGTGCTAATGAGTTTTGGGGGATTACACCAATTGAAATGAACAATCCATCTATTTCTAATTTTTTTGATTCGTCCGTCTTTTTATTCCTAATAGTAATTGAAGAGAGTAATTCATTTCCTTGTAAGGATTCAACTTCAGTATCAAGTAAAAATTCAACTCCAACATTTTTCGCATCTTTCTCATAGGCTTCTTCCGCCCGCAGTTGATCCCGCCGGTGAATCAAATACACTTTCTTACATCCAATTTGTTTAAGATAAATCGCTTCAATAAGAGCACTATTTCCCCCACCAACAACACCAACGTTTTTATCCTTAAAAAAGAAGCCATCACAGGTAGCACAATAACTCACCCCTCTTCCTTCAAAGAGACTGATGTTTTCACAGAGAAGTTTTCGATGCTCGGTACCTGTCGCAAAAAGAATTGCACCAACCTGATACTGGTGATCTTCAGCAGTTTCTAATTTAAAACCACTCTCAATTTTTTTGATAGCAGTAATTTCTTCATACAACTTCATTTCAGCGTACTTACTCGCATGAGCCTTCATTTTCTCCAATAAATCAGCACCAGTTATGGATTCAAATCCAGCATAATTTTCTATTTTTGGAGCAATGCTAGCCAGACCTCCGCCACCACTTTTATCAAAAACAACGGTTTTTATCCCTGCCCGTACTGCATAAATCGCTGCTGAATATCCCGCTGGACCAGCCCCAATTATTGCCAGTTCAAAATCCATATAATCAACCTTATTGCACCCGTCAATCTAGCATGAATACTTATAATTTTTTATTGCTTTAACTCAGCAAGTTTATTCTTAATTAACTCATAAGCTTCAACTGTTGATTCAGTTGAAGACACCACACGTTCAAATGGACAAAGACCATCCTGAGATTGATTAGAAATATAATCAATAAAATGATCAACCTGAGCCATCACTCCCCCCACCATCAGTACGGCTAATGCCTTTTTGGTACCCGTTACCGCATAGACTCCAGCTGCATTCACATAACGGCATAAAAACGCTGAAGCTCTACCTAATAAGCGGTCACCTATTACACAATCAGAAAAATCAGTAGATGTTGACTCAATAAGATCAATGAACGGAGCGATACCTTTTCCCGTTCGTTTATGTAAAACCGCTCCATCCTTAATTACTACAAGTGATACATCAGAGATCTGCATCAATAATTGAGCTTTTTTTATATCATTGATGATTCTTTCATTGATCACATCCTGTTCACTCACTAATCAACACCTCTTATCTGACAAGTTTCAACAAAAGGAGACACGAATCGTTTCATCTCAAAAAAATCTTTTTTTGAAAATGGTGTTGTGTGTGCTCGTAACGAATCATGAAGGACAGGAACATCCATCTTCCATTGTTGTAAATAATATCGTTTTGCTCCCTTAATGATTGAAGCAATTTCATTGACATCTTTTTTTTCTAGTAGTCCCGGTATCATCGTAGTTTTAAATTCATAATCTGGAGCATTATCCATAATTATTTTTATAGATTGCTTAATTTGATCCGTATCAACATGAACACCGGCTAACTGATCATATTTTTCTAATGGCGCTTTCACATCCATGGAAACATAATCAACGAGTTCTTCATCAAGTAACGATTGCAAACGATGAGGAAATGAACCATTCGTATCTACTTTGACAAGAAATCCTTTCATTTTTACTTTTTTTATAAATTCACCAAGATCCTTATGAAGTAATGGTTCTCCCCCAGTAATTGAAAGCGCATCAAGTTTTCCTTTACGTTCATCTAAAAAAGTTAGAACATGATCAATCGGAAGAATATCTGATTCTTCATAGACCATGTTTGTGTTATAGCAAAAAGGACAGCGGAAATTACATCCAACTGTCCAAACGATAGCACTAATTTTTCCCGGATAATCTAAGAGTGATGTTTCTTGTAATCCACCAAGTTTCATGCTTTCGCCATTGCTTTCTCTTGTTTTTCTATCTGATGATCAAATGGTTCAAACATTTTTCGATCGGAAAATTCTCGTTGTTTCCCTTTATTCCATTGATTAACCGGTCGTAAATAGCCTACAACCCGAGAATACACCTCACAAATCGTACTCTCTCCCTCTTGTTCACAATCTGGACAGAACTCATGTTCACCCGCGAGATAACCATGTGTTGGACAAACACTAAACGTTGGTGTTATCGTGTAATATGGTAACTCGTAGTTTTCCGCTACTTTTTTCACCAGTTGTTTTACCGCATTTGGATTAGGATTGTTTTCACCAAGGAAAATGTGAAGGACTGTGCCACCGGTATATTTCGTTTGTAATCCATCCTGTAAATCCAATGCTTTGAATACATCTGTAGTAAAACCAACAGGTAACTGAGTGGAGTTCGTGTAATACGGTTCAACATCTTTATCTCCATTTTTACGATAATTTTCTTGATTATACACTCGGATATCAGGATAAGTATGTTTATCTACTCTAGCCATCCGATAACTTGCCCCCTCAGCAGGTGTTGCCTCAAGGTTAAAAATGCATCCTGTTTCCTCTTGGTAATCTGAAATTTTCGTGCGCATATGATCCATTACTTTTTGAGCAAAAGCTTTTCCTTCAGGATCACCAATGCTTTTATTCATGAAGTTGAGCAAGGCATCATTCATTCCGATTAATCCAATCGTGGAAAAATGATTCTTCCAATATTGACTATATGCTTTTTTGATATCAGCTAAATAAAACCGGGAATAGGGATGAAGTCCGCTTTCGGTAAGATTCTCAATTACTTCACGTTTAATAATCAAACTTTCCTTTGCGAGATCCATCACTTGATCTAACCGATTGAAGAAATCAGTCTCATCGCGAGCCAAATACCCAATCCGTGGTAGATTGATGGTGACTACTCCAATAGACCCAGTCTTTGGGTTAGCTCCAAAGAGTCCGCCTCCTCTTTTTCGTAGTTCTCTATTATCTAATCGAAGTCGACAACACATACTCCGAGCATCCTCTGGAGACATATCACTATTGATAAAATTTGAAAAATAAGGTATACCATATTTAGCTGTCATTTCCCAAAGGCAAGCAAGTTTTTCATTATCCCAATCAAAATCAGCGGTGATATTGTATGTTGGAATAGGAAACGTAAATGGCCGTCCTTGTGCATCACCTTCAATCATAATCTCAGCAAAAGCTTGATTGATCATATCCATTTCTTCTTGATATTCTTTGTATGAGGTTTCTTGAGGCGTTCCACCAATTATTACGGGTTCATTTTTCATATATGATGGAACCGTGAGATCCAGGGTGATGTTCGTAAATGGACTTTGAAATCCAACCCGAGTTGGAACATTCATATTGTACATGAACTTCTGCATTTCTTGTTTTACTTGTTTATAAGTGAGATCATCATGTCTGATGAATGGAGCGAGCAAACTATCGAAATTAGATAATGCTTGAGCACCAGCCGCCTCCCCTTGAAGTGTGTACAAATAATTCACAATTTGCATTAATGCTGTTCCAAAGTGTTTTGCTGGTTTACTTTCGATTTTTCCAGAGACTCCTTTAAATCCTTTCATAAGGATGTCTTGTAAATCCCAGCCTACACAATTATGATTCCACATACCATTCACGATGAGTGTATGAGACTCTGTAGTAATATCATAAATATACTCATCAGGAATTTCTGTTTGTTCATTGTTTAATACTTTATGCCATCCATATCCTTCTGCGCGCCATGCTCTTGATGATTGAGCTGCCGATTGATATTTCACCGAGGGTATGTCAATATCAAGGGTTCGAAAACTCATCCCATAAAGTGGATAATGTTGAGTGAGTAATCGTCCATTGTATGTCCGTGTTGATCCAACTCCCTCTAGATTTCGATCTCGAACGGTAAACCCCATAAGGTTCAGTGCCATTGACATTTGTTCCATTAGTGTTCTGGATGCTGTTCTGATGACGATACTTGTTTGAGAGGTGGTAATTGATCCATCTCCATCGATAACTCCAGCAATCATTCCTTTCACAAAATCAATATCGTATTGTAACACATCTGTTGGTAACTGTTTTTCTTTGCTGATTCCTCCTAAATCAAAAATCGTTTTCATCACATAATTCGTAAAGGTTGAATTTACGATTTGAAGGGTAATAAATCCATCTTCATTTTTTCTGTACGGATTGCAACCGATTTCATACGCTGCTTGTGTTAATCGTTCTATGATTTTTGTGTTTTCTTCTGTATCCTTTTGTTTTATGGAAATTCGATGAGGTTCCATCCATCCTTCAGCAATATAAAATCCAATAAGATACCCTACATCTTCAGTTAATTGAATGATATTTGAAAGAGAATGTGCGTTATTTGATGTGGAGATTACAGCATTATCAGCAATTGTATCTTCATAGGTTGAGAATTCTTCATATGGGATGCCTTCGATCCAAAAATCGTTCACATCTCTTTTGAGTAATTCCTCTGCAACATTCAATTCTTTTTTATTGAATAATTTTTCATCTTTTAATAAATGTTGGACATCAACAGTGAGGAGTTTATCAGAGTCAACTTGAATTGATTTTGCTTCTTTAAACAGCTCATCGCCTAATACCATAGGATGATCTTCAGTTACAATAACTGAACGCCCGCTCTCATTTTTAATGAAATGCATTGATTTGTTCTTCGCTTTCTTTACCACTCTTTTTACATTCGTCCATCCTTGTTTATCTAAGACTTGTACGTCAACAGGATATTTTGCCCAGGCGTCATCCTTTTTTGATAATACTGTTTCTTGAAGTTTCAGATTTTCATAAAGTTTCTGAAATGAAGTGACAAAAATAGTTCCATTACTCTTTGCAATGACGGTTTCTCTTCCGTAATAGGTATATGCACCTAACGTACCCAGATCGTGAATGTGATAGTCTCCACGAGTGTGAGCTTCTCCAATTTCAGGTGGATAAATCTTGTTTAACCAATAATGTGAAATGATATTTTCAGTTGCATATACATTAAGCCCCTGTAATGAATAACTCATATTGCTGTTTTCATTGACCTTCCAATCCATCATAGAAAGATATCCATCGACCACATCGATATCTTTTAACAATCCACCTATCTCTCTAATGTCTTTGTGTTGATGTCGATAAAGGATGTAGGCCTTAGCAGTTTTCGCATGTCCCTCTTCTATGAGAACTTTTTCAACAGTATCTTGAACTTGTTCAACAGTTGGGATTTCTCCTGGTTTTAAGGTTTTTTCAAGGGCATCTAATACTTTTTCAGTAAGTTCCGTTGCACGACGATGATCTTTTCCGCCGACAGCTTGTGCTGCCTTCCATAGCGCATTGGTTATACGAAATGGATTGAAATCATCGATTTTCCCATCACGTTTTTTTATTTTTCGTATCATGTTTTCATCTTTCCTCTATTAGGTTTTTTTGGTGAGTTTTTGAACCTCTTTTTGAAAGTGGGTGATATCAGCAAATGCTCGATAGACGGACGCGAAGCGAATGTAGGCGACTTGATCGACTTTTTCTAGTTCTTCCATAACATATTCGCCAATGAGGGAACTATGGATTTCTTCCTTTCCTTCTCGACGAATGTGTTCTTCGATGTTATCTAGTAGTGTTTCTATTTGCTCGGGACTGACTGGTCTTTTCTCTAGAGCTTTGGTTATTCCTGTTTTGATCTTGTTTTTATCAAATGTTTCTCTTCGTCCATCTTTTTTAATGATGTAAATCGGGCTCATTTCAATATGTTCATACGTAGTGAATCTCCGTTGACATGAAAGGCATTCTCTACGTCGACGAATTGAATAGACGCCGGTGTCGCGAGAGTCAGTTACCTTTGTATTTTGATGTTGACAATATGGACATTGCATCCCTTATCACAATCCTTATAAATTATACAATATATTGTATTTAAACCCGTTCCATCTACATTATATTGTATGTGAATGAGGGTTTTTATACTTTTCTATAAAGGTTAAAAAATGGGCTTTATTTCATAAAAAAAACCCCGCCATGCCCGTGAAAAAACCGAATGAAAAACAAGCTATATAAAGTTATTTAGAGGTCACTGAAACTATGCAAATCCTTACCTGGAATAGTTCTAGCATTCTCAACAATATCCAAAAGTAGATCTTCATAGGAAAAGCTTTCTTCTAACTCCTCAATTATTTTTAATTTAGCTCTCGTTGCTGGTTTTTGAGGAACGGCAGTGCATTCCCCGGAAGGTAAAATCGAAAGATCAAAAGTTGCAATGTTTTTAGCTAGATCAATAATTTCTTCCTTATCCCATCCAATCAATGGTCGAAGTACTGGCACATCTACTGCGTTATCAACAACACGAATGTTTTGTAAAGTTTGTGATGCAACTTGACCAAGTGAATCACCCATAATCACTGCATCAGCAGATTCTTTTTCACAAATTTTTTCTGCATATCTTAGCATCATTCGTTTGCATAACACACACATATATCGCTTGGGTACTGATTTACTGATACGCTCTAGCATTTCTCCATGAGACACAAGATATAACATGATGGGAGCATCAATAAGATCATTAAGTTTTTGAGCAATTTGAATGGTATTTGTTATCTCCCGATGATCGGTAAACGGCCGATTATCTGCGTGAACAAAGACAAAAGAATCGACAACATTAGAAAGCGAGTAACAAGCAACAGGTGAATCGATTCCACTGGATAATAATGCTACACATTTCATAGTGTTTCCCTACGTAAATATTCAAAATATTCGGGTAATCCATCAATTAGATCGAGAACAATAATTTCTGGGACATCATAGGAATGAAGGTCTTTAATCCGCTGAATCGTATTGGTCACGTTCTCATCCACTGTTTTGATAAATAATGCAGTTTCTTTCTTTGTTTCAATCGTTCCGTTCCATCGATAGAGTGATTCTATTGAAGGAAATATATTGACACATACAACTAATTTTTCTTCAAGTAATCGATGTGAAATTTGATGTGCTTCAGTAATATCAGAAGTGGTACAATAGATTAATTTAGGCATATTTCATCAAATCGAAAAAATCTGGTTCTATTAAGTTTTTTCCTCAAACCGTTTCATTCCTATCCTATTAATTATTTTTTCTAATTCATTTTTATTTCCATAAAATAAATGACTTTCACAGCTACAATCACTACTTCCAAAACTAGGTATTGAGTGAAACTTTTGAGCAAATATTAGAGCTATGCTGCATTCCTCTTTAAATTTGCTTTCCTTCATATAGACTTCTTTGAGTTGTGCGTTATCTAAAAAATAATCGATATGCCAATGATGTTTTTTCTGATCAGATACATGTCTTCTAACCCGTGATCTGATTCCATTCATTGCTGAACCAACATAAATATACCATGATGCAGGAAAATGAATAGGTCCTAGTTTTCCAATTTGAATAGATGTTTCATTCGTTAATTCGATTAATAATACATAGGATCCTTTCATACAATTAACAAGCCTTATTCAATTAGTGAAAAGGGTATACTTCTCTTATACATTTAGTATTTTATTCCGATTCAAAAAATTTAAAGGTGAAAAAAGTGCTGTTTGCTCATATTTTGATACCAATATTATTAATAGGGAGAAATTATATTATTACAAATGGGAGGTAAAACCCGTGCCCATCAGTAAAAAAGTAACGAGCATCTTACTCCTGCTCATATTCCTTTGTTCTTCGTTTTCAGTAGCATTACAAACAAAATCAGGTGTCACCACCGAAGATACTCTACTATTAGATAATATTTTCTTTGATGAATCCTATCGAACAGATTACTCTGAATCACTGTGTGATTTTTATTTGAAAAACGAAACCATGCTGAATCATAGCTTTATGAATTTAACTAATAATCGTGAATATGATTCTTTTAATATGACTGCTGATGAGTCTTTTGTGAATAGTGAATCTTTGGTCGATAGCAATGATGATGCATTGATGGATTCCTGCTGGCCGATGAAAAGTCAAAACAGGCGTCACACTGGTCTTAGCCCCTATAACACTCCAGATAGTCAAGGTCGATTAAAATGGACGTATAAAGCAAGTGATTATATTGAAGGTGGTATTGTGATTGATGAGGATGGTGTGTTGTATTTCGGTGATTTTGATGGTTATCTTTACGCTGTTTATCCAAACGGATCTTTGAAATGGAGATTTAAAACAAATGGTTGGATCTGGTCTACTCCTGCTCTTGCGTCTGATGGTACGGTTTATGTTGGAGTGTATGAACGTGGTTTTTATGCCATTAATCCAAATGGCACATTGAAATGGAGGTATGCTGAAGATTATACTATTTCATCTTCACCGGCAATTGCAGAAGATGGAACCATTTATTTTGGTACTATGAGTGGGAATAGAGTAATTGCATTGAATGCAAATGGCACGTTGAAATGGGAGTATAAAACAGGACAGTATATCGTTTCTGATCCTGCGATTGCTGATGATGGTACGATCTACATTGGTTCTGCTGATTCCTATTTGTACGCATTGAATCCTGATGGAGCATTGAAGTGGCGGTTTAAAACGGGTGATATTGTGAAGTCTCATCCGTCGGTTGCGGAGGATGGAACGATTTATTTTGATTCTTTTGATGGTTATTTTTATGCGTTGAATCCTGATGGAACCTTGCAGTGGAAATCTAAAAAATTGTGTGGTAATGGAGCGGGTGGATTTGCTATCGATGACGAAGGTATTATTTATGTTGGTGGATGGAAATTGTCTGCGGTTTATCCGAATGGAACACAGAAATGGCGGTATAAGTTTGATGATTATGTACATACGGCTCATTCTACACCGGTTGTTTCTGCTGATGGCATTGTGTATGTTGGTGTGAGCAATGAAGATAATTGGAATGGTTATGTTTTCGCGATCAATAGTGATGATGGTTCGTTGAAATGGATGCGAAAAATCGCGAATTATGAATGTGATTCCTCTCCAGCGATTGCGGAGGATGG
>Ga0272442_10006832_pt1 | contig 14878 bp, 12 predicted proteins | sample SSMForm2O_FD_200262 | JGI IMG/M metagenome (GOLD analysis project Ga0272442, IMG submission 200262) | Marine sediment archaeal communities from Little Sippewissett salt marsh, Falmouth, MA, United States - SSM-Form-2O | ecosystem: Environmental > Aquatic > Marine > Wetlands > Sediment ...
CCACCCGCCGGCGATCGACATCGATGGTGGCGGGCATGAGGAGGCGCTGGGATTCGAGGGCGGCGGTGTCGAGGCGCTGCTTGAGCTTCTCGAACATGACGCGTTCGTGCAGCGCGTGCTGATCGACGATGAGCAGGCCGTGCTCGTCCTGGGTGACGATGTAACTGGAATGGACCTGCAAGGCGTGAGGGAGGTTGCGCACGGTGGGCAGAGTCTCTTCGGTCGGCGGCGATGTACCTTCCGCGTCTGCAATATCGTCGAGAATTTCCGGCAGTTCGTCGGCCAGCGCCTGCTTCACCTCGCTGTAGACGAAGCCCTTCTGCTTCGGGTCGAGCCGGCGGAAGTAATCGACGAAGGATGCCGCCGAGTGCGATGCGCCGCCGGAGACGCCACTGCCGAATTCCGGCGTCGGGGGCGGTGGCACCGCGGCCCCCGGAAGATGGAAGGCGGGAGTTCCCGTACGGGTAAGATCAAGCGAGGGTGTGAGGTCGGCGGCGCGGAGGGCAGCGCGCACGGCCGAGAGCACGGCGCCGTGCACGGACGCCTGGTTGCGGAAGCGCACCTCGGCCTTGGCCGGGTGGACGTTCACATCTACGAGGGAAGGGTCCATTTCGAGGAAGAGGACGATCGTGGGCGAGCGCGTCGGCTCGATGAGGCCGCGGTAGGCTTCCTTGATGGCGTGGCCGATGGAGCGGTCGTTGATGAGTCGGCCGTTGAGGAAGACGCGCTGATGGCGGGCGGTGGCGCGGGCGATGGCGGGGGTGCCGGTGAGGCCCCAGATGCCGATGCCGCGATCGTGGGAGGAGACCTCCAGCAGTTCATCGCGCAGCTCCTCGCCGAGCACGGCGAGCACGCGCGCCGGCGGCGCCTGGCCCGCGGGCAGCTCGAAGCGCTTCTGATCGTCGATGGTGAGGGTGAAGCCGACGCCCGGATGCGCCAGGGCGAGATTGTGGACAAAATCGGTGACGCGGCCCGTTTCGGTCTGATCGGTCTTGAGGAACTTGCGACGGGCGGGGGTGTTGAAGAAGAGGTTGCGGACGGTGACGCAGGTGCCGGGGGGACCGGCGGCGGGTCGGGGCTGGCCGAGCCGATCGCCCTCGCCGTCGATGAGGCCGGCGCCGTCCTGGTCGGCAGTTCGGGAGAGCAGCGTCAAGCGGCTGACGGAGGCGATGGAGGCGAGGGCTTCGCCACGGAAACCGAGGGTGGCGATGGCGTCGAGGTCATCGGCCGATTCGATCTTGCTGGTGGCGTGGGGGGCGAGGGCGAGGGGGAGCTCGTCGAACGGGATGCCGCAGGCGTCGTCACGGACGCGCACGAGCTCCTTCCCGCCGCGCTCGATGGCGATGTCGATTCGGGAGGCGTCGGCGTCGAGGGCGTTCTCGATGAGCTCCTTCACGACGCTCGCCGGCCGCTCGATTACCTCCCCCGCGGCGATCTGGTTGACGAGCAACGGCGCCAGGCGACGAATGGGCATGGAGTGATTGTAGCGGGGGCGGCGGAGATGCCGTTCAACCGGTGCGGCGGATGCCGAGGCTCGGCGGGCGGACCAGAGTGAACCGCTCCGCGGGTCAATAGCGTGGTTTGGGCGCCTCGGCCCCGCCGGCGGCGGCGAAGCGGGCGCGGCCCTTGAAGAGCTTTCTGGGGACGACGACTTCGGGGGCGGTGGTCCGGGGAGCCAGCGCGAGGACGTGCTCCTGGACTCGGGCGACAAAGTCCGAGACCGACTCGCCCCGCTGATACCAGAGCGGCTCGCCGTAGCGGACGACGGCGCGTGCGGACCTGGGCAGGAAGGCGCCGCAGGGGAGGATGGCGTTGCCCCCGGTGACGTGAATGGGGATGACGGGCCGGCCGGTGGCCTTGGCGATGAGACCGACGCCGGGCTTGAACTCGGCCATTTTGCCGGTTCGGCTTCTGGTTCCCTCGGGATAGAGCAGGACGCTCCAGCCGTGATCGATGAGGTCGGAGACGGTTCGGAGGGAACGGATTGGCGGGCCGTAACGATCGAAGGCGAAGGCACGGAAGCCGGCGGCGACGAGCAGTTGGAGACATTCGCGGCGGAAGGCCTTCATGCGGTAGCCGGGCCCGCGTCGCTTGGCGGGGCCGAAGACGTCGAGGGCGGCGGCGACGCAGGTTCGGCGTCGGATGCGCCAGGGGAGGGTGCCGAGGATGGCGGCGGTGTCGGCGTGGCTGCAATGATTGGCGGCGAAGAGGAGCGGCGGCTGGCCTCGGGTGAGGCGATGCGCGCCGCGCGCGGTCCACTTGAATCGTCGCACGGCGCCGAGGACGCCGAGGACGCCCAGCACCATCGGCCGGGTCAGCATGACGACGGGATGTCGGAATCGATGTTCGATTTCGTCGGCCGTCGGCGCTTTGACACGATGCGCGTCAGTCATGCGTTCTCCCGAGGCAGGTCGCGGGCGTGGGCGATCACCTTTTCGAAGGCGTGGGCGTACTGATGGAGGAGTTCGGTCGGGGCGTTTGGGAAGGTCGGCAGCTTGATGAGCGAGGCGTTGCCGGCCGTGGTTCGGGGGAGGTCGGCGGGGTCGTAGCGGGGCAGGTCGATGCCGAGTCCTTCGAGGCGCGCGATCTTGGCCCACACGCCGTGGGTGAACATCGGCTGCTGATGCAGCAGCGGGTATCTGGGGGCGGCGACGAGGGCGCCCTCGGCATGGAGAGCCCGGGCGAGGTCGCCGATGGGCAGGCCGGTTGTCTGCTCGTCGTAACTGACGAGGAATTCGAAGTAGACGCGCTCGACATCGTCGGGAGGCGGAGCCATGAAGGTTCGGATGCCGAGCTTCTCGAGCCTCTCGGAAAGGAATCGGCAGTTCACATTGCGGCGGCGGTTGTGCTCGTCGAGGCGCTTAAGCTGGGATCGGGCCAAGGCGGCGCTGAGGGGGGACATGCGGAACTTCATGCCGAAGCCGGTGGCGGCGAACATGCGGTTGGGGGAGTCCTTCATCGGCAGGAGGCGTTCGTAGTGGCCGTAGCGGATCACCTTTTCGTAGATGTCGTCGTCGTCGGTGAGGAGCACGCCGCCCTCGGCGGAGGGGACGAGCTTGTTGGCCTGCATGCTGAAGACGGCGGCGTCGCCGAGCGTGCCGATCTTCTTGCCGCGATAGGTCGCGCCGTGTGCGTGGGCGGCGTCTTCGAGGACCTTGAGGTTGTGTCGGCGTGCGATGTCGAGCAGATGATCCATTTTGGACGGCATGCCGAAGAGATGCACGACGACGATGGCCCTGGTGCGATCGGTGATTTTCTTCTCGACGTCGGCGGGATCGAGTCCGATGGACTCGGCCTCGGTCTCGGCGAAGACGGGGATGCCGCCGTGATGGAGGACGGGCATGACGCTGGCCCACCAGGTGGCGCTGGGGACGATGACCTCGTCGCCGGCGCGGATGCCGAAGGCGTGCATGGCGGCATGGATGGCGCCGGTGCCGTTGTTGTGGGCGACGACATGGCGGACGCCGAAACGTTGGCGGTAGTCGTTTTCGAGGGCGGCGGTCTCGTCGCTGATGGAGAGTTGGCCGGAACGGAGAACGCGGAGGACGGCCTGCTCGTCCTCGGCCGTGATGATGGGCCAGCGGAGGGCGTCATCCTGCGGGAGGGTGACGGCGGGGTCTCCGCCGAGGATTGCGGGTTTGGCAGGGGAGAAGACGGCTGGAGCGGGCGTGGTCATGAAGGCACTCTCCGCAAGATGCTGCTGCACACGGGGGATGATAATCGATCGGCAGGGCGGGGGCGAAGGTCGCATCGCGTGGGGACAATGAACCGGCGGGGTGCGCGTCTGCACCCTTGTTGGGCGGAACGGAGGGGGATTTGCGGGAGCGAGGCCGGGGGGGGACAGCCACGGCCGGGGGACGCGGGGAGGCCGGGGAACCTTGCCGGGAACGGCGGGGTGCGGTAGTTTCTGTGCCAAGTCGTGTGGCATGGGGGCCTTCAGTCGCAATCCAAGTGAAAAAGGGCTGGATATGTTCTGGATCGCACAGCAAGACGCAACGGAAGCGGCGGTGGCGGCAGGCGTGCTGGGAGTGCTCGCGCTGACCCTGCTGATCGGGTTGGTGGTGAGCATCGCCATCAACATCGCGGTTTGCATTCTCATTTACATTCCGTACCGGGCGGTTCCGATGGAGCACCAGAGGATGCAGCCGGGACTGGTCTTTCTGTTGCTGATTCCGATCTTCAACTACTTCTGGAACTTCATGGTGTTCTTTCGCGTCCCGGAATCGTTCCAGAGCTGTTTTGCGGCCCAAGGGCGGACGGACGTAGGTGATTGCGGGCGGGGGTTGGGGATGTGGTACGCCATCGCGGCGCTGGTCGGGGCGGCGGGGAGCTTCATCCCGATCGTCAACTGCTTCGCGGGAGTGATCGGGCTGGCCTCGCTGGTGCTGGTGATCATCTTCATCGTGAAGCTGTGGTCATTAAAGGGGCAACTGGGCGCGGGGTACGCGGAGGCGGGCGGAGGGGGAGCGCCGCCGCCGGTCGCCCCGGGCCCGTAGGCCGCGTGACGTGACGGCGCGTTGGCGAGGGCATCTCCGGGTCGCGGCGGCCGAGGGGCGGGATCACGCGGTGTGGGTCCCGGGCGCCTCGCGGGCGGCCTGCTTGAGGGCGGCGTAGATGCGGATCGTGCCGACGATGATGAACCCGATGGTGAGGGCGAGGAGGAATGTTCCGGCGCCGGCGAGGGGGAAGCGGCCATCCTCGTAGTCCACGAACATCCTGGTCCAGAGGGCGACGATGGTGGTGACGACCATGAAGAGCGCGGGCAGCGCGGTGAACCACCATGAACGGCGTCGCTGCATGAGCCAGACGGTGACGGTGGTGAGGGCGAGGGCGGCCATGAGCTGGTTTCCGGCGCCGAAGATCGTCCAGATGTGCTGGTACAAGGCCGAGAGGGCGAAGAAGAGCATGCCGGCGACGGCGAGAGCGGTGTTGACCAGCCGCAGGCGAAGGACGGCCGGGACCTTGCCTCGGAACAGGCAGTTCCAGATTTCCTCGATGAGGTAGCGGCAGAGGCGGACGGAAGTGTCGAGGGTGGTGACGAGGAATCCTTCGAGGATGAGGATGCCGAGCACGGACCCGATGTCGGTGCGGATGCCGAGGTATTGGAATGTTCGGCCGCAGCCGAGGGCGAAGGCGAGGACGGTGTTGCCGCGGCCCCCTGTGGGGTAGACATTGTCCATGTATTCGCCGAGCGAGAGGTGGCTGCCAACGGCGACGAGGACGAGGAGAGCCAGGAAGCTCTCGAGGAGCATGGCGTTGTAGCCGACGCGGCGGCAGTCGGTCTCGCGGGCGATCTGCTTCACGGTGGTGCCGGTGGAGACGAGGCTGTGGAAACCGCTGATGGCGCCGCAGGCGATGGTGATGAAGAGGAACGGCCAGATCGGCCCCTTGACGGCCTGGCGCCCGACGTCGAGCGTGGCGATGCGATCGAGGTCGATGACGAGTCCGCGGGCGCCGGCGACGAGCGCACCGAGGAAGAGCAGCGCGAGTGCGGCATAGAGGACCTGGACGTTGGTGAAGTCGCGCGGCTGAAGGACGAGCCAGACGGGAATCCAGCAGCCGATGAACACGTAGGCGGTGAGGATCCATCGCCAGGAGTTCATGGCAACGTCGATATCGTCGGAAAGGCGGACGGGAAAATGGAAGCCGATGATGACGCTGACGACGCAAACGACGGCGGCGAAGAGGAAGGCGCCGAATCCCTTGAGGCCGCGCTTGTAGATGAGGTAGCCGAGGATGGGCGCGCAGCCGGTCATGATGAAGACGCTGGTGGTGGCGATGCCGCCGATCTGGACATTGACGACGCCGTCGATGGCGACGGTCTTGAGGACGGTGTCGGCGGGATCGACGCCGAGCTTGGCGATGGGGAGAAGACTGGTGAGGGAGACGGCGGAGAGGTTGAGGAAGATGGCGTTGATGAGACAGAGGACGCAGATGAGGATGAGGACGAAGAGGAGGTAGCCGCCGTTGCCGAGGGTTCGGCGTGCGATTTCGGCGATGGTTTTGCCGCCCTCGCGGAGTGAGACGGCCATGGAGGTCATGTCATGCACGCCGCCGAGCAGGATGCCACCGAGGATGATCCAGAGCCACGCGGGTCCCCAGCCGAAGGCCAGGGCGAAGATGGGTCCGACAATCGGTCCGGCGCCGGCGATGGAGGCGAAGTGGTGGGCAAAGACGACCTGGGTGGGGGTTTTCACGTAGTCCTTGCCGTCGGCGAACTGCACGGACGGCGGGGGCGTGTCGTCGTTGAGGCGGAAGACGCGGCGGATCCAGAAGGGGTAGGTGCGGCTGGCGATGAAAAGCAGCGCCGCGCCGACGAGCACGACAACAAGGACGTTCATGGTCGATCTCCACGGGCGCGGCGACAACGCGGCCGCCGGGAGAGCAAAAGGAGGAGCCGGGGAGAGATCCGCGGGTCAGGCGTAGCTTGGCGCGCCGCGGGGAGGGTTGTCAAGGTTGTCGGGGGTGGCGGGAGGGCGCGGCGCGGGAGGTTCGGCTTGCGGGGGATTGGCCGACGGAGGCGGGGGTCGCAGCAACGCCCTGAGGGGGTTTGCGGTGAGGTTAAGTATGTGCAATCATTTGCGCGTGTTTTGGGGGCGTTCACGCCGACGGCCGGAACAACGCACGCCGAGGTCTGGCTTGGCCCGGAAAGGATTTGACCGGCGGCGGAGAGACGGCCTCGGCGAGTGGATCGGAGACACGGCTTATGGACGTTGAGTTGCTTGCCCGATTGCAGTTCGCGGGCACGATAATGTTCCATTACCTCTTCCCGCCGCTCACGATCGGGATGGGTCTGATCATGGTGATCATCGAGTGGGCGTACCTGCGGACGAAAAAGGAGGTATGGCACGACGCGGCGCGATTCTGGACGAAGCTGTTCGCGTTGAACTTCGCGTTGGGCGTGGCGACGGGGATCGTGATGGAATTCGAATTCGGGACGAACTGGGCGGCGTACAGCCGGTTCGTGGGGGACGTATTCGGGTCGGCGCTGGCGGCGGAAGGGATCTTCGCGTTCTTCCTGGAATCGGGGTTCCTGGCGGTGCTGGTGTTCGGCTGGGACAGAGTCGGGCCGAAGATGCACTTCTTTTCGACGCTGATGGTGGCGTTGGGGTCGATCTTCTCGGCGATCTGGATCGTGGTGGCCAACAGTTGGCAGCAGACGCCGGCGGGTTCGCACGTGGTGGAGCACGAGGGCGTGCTGCGGGCGGAGATCACGGATTTCTGGTTGCTGGTGTTCAATCCGTCGATGGTGGACCGGCTGACGCACACGCTGATCGGGGCGTTCATTCTGGGCGCGTTCTTCGTGATGTCGATCAGCGCGTACTACCTGCTCAAGAAGCGGCATGAGGAGTTTGCCAGGCGTTCGTTCACGGTGGCGTTGATCGTGGCGACGATCGCGTCGCTGCTGGCGCTGGTGACGGGTCACGACCAGGCGAAGAAGGTCGCGGCGACGCAGCCGGCGAAGCTGGCGGCGTTCGAGGGGCACTTCGAGACGGGGGAAGGCGGCGCGCCGCTGTACCTGTTGGGCTGGCCGGACTCGAAAGCGGAGACGGTCCGGTTCGGGGTGAAGATCCCGGGGATGCTGAGTTACCTGGTGCACTGGGACACGGGTGAGCCGATCCCGGGGCTGAAGGAGTTTGCCGAGGACGAGAGACCGCCGGTGTGGTTGCCGTTCCAGACGTATCACCTGATGGTGGGATTGGGCATGGTGTTCATCGGGCTGACGGTGGTGTCGCTGTTTTTTCTGTGGCGGAAGACGCTGTTTACGAAGCGCTGGCTGTTGTGGGTCTGGGTGTTCGCGGTGATCGGGCCGTTTCTGGCGAACCAATCGGGATGGGTCGCGGCGGAGGTTGGGCGGCAGCCGTGGATCGTGTATCCGTCGGTGCAGGACGGGGTGGCACAGGCGGGTCTGCGCACGGCGGACGGATTGTCGGAGTCGGTGACGGGCGGGCACGTGTTGTGGTCGATCATCATGTTCGGTCTGATTTACGCGCTGCTGTTCGTGATCTGGATCTTCGTGCTGAACAACAAGATCCAGCACGGGCCGGTGGTGTCGGCGGCGGGGGCGGGCGAAGGGGGGTTCCTGGCCGCGGGCGCCTCACGGTTGGACCGGGATGAAGGGAGGTCGCTGACGGAGACGGGGGACGAGGAGCCGGGGTCGGGGAAGGGAGGTGAAGCATGAGCCACGAAGCGCTGTGCCTGATCTGGTTCGTTCTTCTGGGAGTGCTGATCACGGGTTACGCGATCCTCGACGGGTTCGATCTGGGGGTGGGGATTCTGCATTACGTGGCCAAGGGCGATCGGGAGCGGCGGATCGTGATGAACTCGATCGGCCCGTTGTGGGACGGGAACGAAGTGTGGCTGGTGACGTTCGGGGGGGCGTTGTTCGCGGCGTTCCCGGTGGCGTACGGGACGGTGTTCAGCGCGTTTTACATCGCGTTCATGCTTCTGCTGTTCGCGTTGATATTCCGCGCGGTGAGCCTGGAGTTTCGGAGCAAGGTTCAGTCAGAGGGGTGGCGGCGGGTGTGGGATTTCGGGTTCTTCGGTTCGAGTCTTCTGGCGGCGTTGCTGTTCGGGGTGGCGGCGGGGAATCTGATCGCGGGGATGCCGATCGACGCGGATCGGGCGTTCACGGGGACGCTGTGGGACCAGTTGCGGCCGTATCCGATCATCGTGGGGTTGCTGACGGCGTCGCTGTTCGCGATGCACGGGGCGATTTACCTGTATCTGAAGACGGAAGGGGAGCTGCAAGAGCGGATGCACCGGTGGATGTGGCGGACGTTCGGGCTGTTTCTGGTTTTGTATCTGGTGGCGACGCTGTACACGCTGGTGGCGGTCCCGGGCGCGGTGGCGAACCTGCGGAACCACTGGTGGCTGTGGGTGGTGCCGGCGCTGAACGTACTGGCGATCGCGAACATCCCGCGGGCGGTGCACCTCGGACGGGCGGGGTACGCGTTCGCGAGTTCGTGTGCGACGATCGCGGCGTTGGCGTTTCTGTTCGCGGCGGCGATTTTCCCGAACCTCGTGAGGTCGAATCTCGATTCGGCGTTGAGCATCACGATCTTCAACGGGTCGTCGTCGGTGAAGACGCTGACGATCATGCTGATCATCGCGGTGATCGGGATGCCGTTCGTGTTGACTTACACGGCGATCATCTACTGGGTGTTCCGCGGGAAGGTACGGCTGGACGAGGCGAGTTACTGAGCGATGGCAAAGGGGCAGGGCGGCGTCACGAGCCGTGACGGCGGCGGTTCGAAGCAGAGGTCCCGCGAGAGCATTCCCGGGGCTTCGGCGATCAGTTCTTGCCGTCGTCCTCGGGGAGGGCGCGTTCGTAGAGGTAGGCGCAATGAAGGAGGCGTGCTTCGGCGCCGTCGTGGACGGCGAACCTGGAGCCCTGGAGCATGGCGGCGCTGCCGTAGGCGCCGTCCTTGCGGAGGGCGTAGAAGGTGACGTTGAAGTTCGGCTCGCCGCGGTCGTTGAGGAGCATGCGTCGGCGGGTGTGGTCGGCGATCCACCGGAGGGCCTTGAGGCAGGCGGCGGTGGGGTCGACGCCGTCGGCCATGGCCTGGACGATGCGGAAGGCGCCGCAGGACTGCATGACGGCTTCTCCCCTGCCGGTGGCGCCGGCGGCGCCGACGTCGTTGTCGACGTAGAGTCCGGCGCCGACGATGGGTGAATCGCCGACGCGTCCGGGCATTTTGAAGCTGAGACCGCTGGTGGTGGTGCAGGCGGCGAGGTCGCCGTCGGCATCGAGGGCCGCGCAGTGGATCGTGCCGTGGCTTAAGGGGAGGGCGGGGGACGGACGCCGGGCCTGCGTCGCATCGCGGTCGAGGTGCTGGTGATCGTCAAGCCAGTCGTCGGCGTCGTTGAGGTTGCATTTCCACTGAAGCCAGCATTCGCGCGCCTGATCGGTGAGGAGGTTCTGTTCCTGAAAGCCGAGGGCCTTGGCAAAGCGAAGCGCGCCGTCACCGACGAGGAGGACGTGATCGGTGCGACGGAGGACTTCGAGAGCGACGCGGGAGGGGTTTTTGATGTTTTCGAGGCTGGCGACGGCGCCGGCCCTGTGGGAAGGACCGTACATGACGCAGGCGTCGAGCTGGACGACGCCGTCCTCGTTGGGCAGACCGCCATAGCCGACGGTCATGTCTTCGGGATCGTCCTCGACGAGCGAGACGCCGGCGACGACGGCGTCGGCGGGATCGTGGCCGAGGTTGAGCCGCATGAGTGTCCTGGCGATGGCGAGCCGGCCGTTGGCGGAGGCAATGGCGACGGGTCCGCCGGCGGCGGATGAGCTCTGGCCGCGGCAACTGGGCAGGGTGGTGAGCCAGGGGATGGAGGCGGCGGCGGTGGAGGCGAGGAATGAACGGCGATCGAGGTTGGTCATCGCCATAGCGTATCGTCGATGCGGCCGGGTTGGAACGGCGGCAGAGGAGAGGAGGGCGCGATGAAAAGCCCTCCATTCGTTGCAGGGCCTTTCGATCGCTCGGCGGGCATGTGGGTTCGCGGAGCGGCCGGCGCAGCCGAGCGAAAGGCGACCGGCCGCCGCCCGGGTGCGAACGTCGCGGGGATCGCAATCATGGCGTCCGGGAGGTTCGCGGTCGTCGGCCATCCGTGGCCAAGATCCGGCGCATCCGTTCGCCGGAGGAATGCCCCGGTGAGAGATCAGCAACGGGCATGCCAAACACTCCGCGAGGCGGCTGGGGCAGCGGCGGCAGATTTCGGGCGCAAGACGGCAGAGACGGCCGGCGCCGCGGGGCGGATCAGCATCGCGCAGGACGCGGTTTGACGCGGGGAGCGTGCACGTGTTGCGCAGCGGGAGGCAGCGTTTGCGCCTACCGGGGGCGCAGGGCGGGGTCGGGTGAGGCGGTGCTGCGCCCGTGGAGCCAGCGGTGGCGATACCAAAGCAGGGCGATCGCGCCAAGGGGGATGAAGATGACGGCTTCGCCGGCGGACTCAACGAGGGCCAACTGCTGCATGTTGGCGTCGACGTCGGCGGCGAGCATGCTGAGCTGGCGGGCGGTGAGGGCCACGCAGAACTCGCGAAACCCGAGTCGGCCGAAGGGGATCAGGCTCGCGGCCAGGGCGACGATGGCGAGGACGACGGTGTGTGAGGTCGGCAGGTTGATGTCGAGGATTTGCATGGCGACGGCCATGCGCCCGACGTAGGCGGCGAGGTCGACGAGTCGGAGGGCGATGGCGCCCCAGACGGCGCGTTGATCGGCGAGGACGCGGTCGATGCCCCGGCCATGCTGGACGAGGAGCTTGTTGGCGACGAGGGTTCTGGTGAGCGCGCCGCCCAGGGCCATTTGCGCCAGAACGATGAGCGCCCAGATCCAGTCGATGCGGTCATGGACGAGGGTGGCGAGCAGGCAGGCGGCGACGCCGAGGGTAAGGATATAGCCGATGAAGGCGAACCAGGCGCCGATCTGGAGGAGGCTGAGGGCGTCGACGCGGAGGTGATAGAGGACGCGGGCGATGGCGCCGAGGCGCAGGGGGGCGTAGTTGAGCATATTGCCGACGAGGTTGAGCCACTGCATATGCCAGAAGTGGAGGGGCTTGAGGGACTGGACGGTGATCCAGAAGGTTGAGCCGTTGATGAAGGCGCTGGCGCAGGTGCAGCCGAGCATGGCGGCGATGAGGAGGGGGTTGGCATGGGCGAGCTTGTCCCACCCGCCGCCGGCGATCGCGCCCCTGATGCACCAGGCGAGCAGGGCGAGGCCGACGAGGAAGCCGAGCAGTTGCACGGCGATCCGGCGCGGAGAGAGCAGGCCGGTGTCCTTGACGGCGTGATCGCTCACGGGGCGTCCTCCGGAGAGCCGGGGCGGTGAGGCGTGCGGCGAAAGCGCTCACGGACGATGACGTAGAGGGCGTGGGCGGCATCGCGCCAGCCGATTTTCTTTCCGGCGTTGACGCCGCGGGGGCGGTAGCTCACGGGGATTTCAACGATCGGCTCGCCAAGACGAGCCAGAGCGGCGACGAATTGGGGCTCGATGCTGAACCGCGGCTCGGTGAGGAGGGGAAGCAATCGGCGGAGGACGTCGACGGTGACGAGCTTGTAGCAGCACTCCATGTCGGTGACACGATAGCCGGTCATGACATTGCTGATGCGGGTGAGGAACCCGTTGCCCCACGCATGGATTCTGCGTTTGATGTTGGGAAGGGGAGCATGGCGTCCCCAGCGTGTGCCGAGGACGGCGCTGGTCTGGCCGTCGAGGACGGGTCTCATGAGTCGGGTGAAGTCATCGGGGTCGTATTCGAGGTCGGCATCCTGGATGACAACGAGGTCGGCGGGATCGGGTCCGGCCTGGAGTATGGCGTCAAAGCCGGTCTGGATGGCCGCGCCTTTGCCGCGATTGACGTGATGGCGTCGGAGGGAGACGGCGGAGCCGCGGGCCTGGAGTTCCCGGGCGAGTTCCTGGGCGGCCCGGGAGGTTTCCGGGGCGGAATGGTCATCCACGAGATAAAGGTCCATGGTCCAGTGGTCGGGGAGGGTGACCGCGAGGACGCGGCGGAGGCAGGGTTCGAGCGTTTCGCGCTCGTTGTAGAACGGGACGACGACGTGAAGGACGGGCATAATCGGGGATGGATGATAGCGGATGGGGTCGGGGGTTCGGAGCGACAGTGGGGAAGGCCGGCGGAACGAGAAGCCCCGCATCGGGATACGATACGGGGCTGAAGGGGGCGGTGGTTGTCTGGGGGTTTGGAGGGCGTCAGGTATGGGACTGACTCTCGTCGCCGCCGGCGATGGACTGGCGCATGGAGGTATCGGCGATGACGTTCTTCATACGATAGTAGTCCATGATGCCGAGGTTGCCGGCGCGGAAGGCCTCGGCCATGGCCTTGGGGACCTCGGCCTCGGCGAGGACGACCAGGGCGCGGTTCTTCTGGACTTCGGCGGCGTACTCGGCTTCCTGTGCAATGGCGAGGGCGCGTCGTTTTTCGGCCTCGGCCTGGAAGCGCTTCTTGTCGGCCTCGGCCTGATCGGTTTGGAGACCTGCGCCGATGTTCTCGCCGACATCGACATCGGCAATATCGATGGAGAGGATCTCGAAGGAGGTCCCGGAGTCCAGGCCTTTGGAAAGGACGGCCTTGGAGATTTTATCGGGGTTCTCGAGGACATCCTTATGACTCTCGGCGGAGCCGATGGCGGAGACGATGCCTTCGCCGACGCGGGCGATGATGGTCTCTTCGGTGGCGCCGCCGACGAGGCGGGCGATGTTGGTTCGGACGGTGACGCGTGCGCGGGCCTTGAGCTGGATACCGTCCTTGGCGACGGCGTCGATGGTGCTCTTGGCGCCGGCCTGATGGGGGCAGTCGATGACCTTTGGATCGACGGAGGTCTTGACGGCGTCGAGGATGTCTCTACCGGCGAGGTCGATGGCGGTGGAGCGTTCCCAGGGGAGGTCGATTTTGGCCTTGTCGGCGGCGATCATGGATCGGACGACGTTGGTGACGCGGCCACCGGCGAGGTAGTGGGCTTCGAGGAGGTCGGTGGAGAGGTCCAGGCCGGCCTTCTTGGCGCTGATGCGGTTGAAGACGATGGTCTTGGGATCGACTTTTCGGAGGCGCATCATGAGCAGGCCAAGCAGGCTCACGCGCGCGCCGGAGAGCCAAGCCTGGAGCCAGAGGCTGATGAACTGGCCGATGATAAACAGGACGATCAGGACGACGACGGCGACGACGGCAAGGACGCCCCAGAGCCATCCGGGCATGGCCGCCAAAGACAGTTGATCACTCATCGCTGGCTCCTCACGAGAGATGACGTTTGGGCGGGGCCCAGGGCCCCGCAGGCTGATAGCTTATCACTTCCGTGGGCGTGGTGTGGCGTTCAGGCGGGCCGGACCTTGATCTGGTTGTCGTAGACGTCGGTGACGATGACGGGGATGTCGGCCTCGATGATGCCGGACTCGGCCATGGCATCGATGCGCTGCCCGTCGATCTTGACGGTCCCGACGGGTCGGAGGGCGGTGATGGTGATGCCGCGGGCGCCGATGAGCTGCTTGAGTTCTGAGACGCGTTTTTGGCGGTCCTGCTCTGATTCGGCGACGGCCTCTTCGGGGGTGGCGTTCGGTCGATCGTGTTTGCCGCCCAGGACGAGGCGATCGGCCATGGGGGAGTGAATGAAGACCTTGAAGAAGAAGACGAGGGCGATGGGGACGAGGATGAGATAGAGGAGGATGGAGCCGGCGCCCCAGGTGGCGTCATACATGAAGAAGGCAATGACGGAGCCGACGACGGCGACGCCGCAGAGCATTCCGATGAGCCCGCCGGAGGGGACGAGGAACTCGAGGATGAGCAGACCGAGGGCCACGGCGAAGAGGATGAACCCCCAGAGGAGATAGGTTTCATTGGGCTGCTGGGCGGCTTGCTGGGCGAGTAGGGCGATCGTGCTCATGCTTCGGCTTCCTCGACCTCGATGACGTATCGTCCCACGGAGATGACGCGGATGGAGGTTCCTTTGTCGATATAGCGGCCGATGGACTGGACGTCCACTATACGGCTGCCGAAGCTTGCGCGGCCGGCGGGTCGGAGGTCGGTGGCGGCGACGCCGAGGTCGCCGATCTGGAGGGCTGCCTGGGGCTGTCCCATGGCCTGGAGCAGTGAAGCGGGGGCCTGGGCGTTGCGTTTGGGGGAGCCGACCTCGGCCTTGAGCATGAGTCGGCCGAAGAGGGGCGAGGTGTCGAGTTGACGGGAGATGAGCCAGATGCCGACGGCGGCGGCGAAGAGGGCGGTGAGGGTTGAGGCGACGCCCTTCCACAACTCCTCCTGTCCTTCCGGGGTGGTGTGGTCGGTGACGAAGACACCGATGAGGCCCAAGAGGAGACAGATGGCCCCGGCGATGCCGGCGACACCGAACCCTGGGATGATGAAGATCTCG
>Ga0272442_10006834_pt1 | contig 14877 bp, 11 predicted proteins | sample SSMForm2O_FD_200262 | JGI IMG/M metagenome (GOLD analysis project Ga0272442, IMG submission 200262) | Marine sediment archaeal communities from Little Sippewissett salt marsh, Falmouth, MA, United States - SSM-Form-2O | ecosystem: Environmental > Aquatic > Marine > Wetlands > Sediment ...
GTACAGCACCATCACCGCCAGGGTCCCGATCGCCAGGGAGGCCGGCACCGTCCTTCCCGGGTTCTTCAGCTCGCCGCCCAGGTAGGCCGCGGCGAACCAGCCGCTGTAGGTGAAGATCACCGCGATGAAGGCGCCCCCCAGGCTCCCCCCGCCTTCCCCGGGGACCCCGTCGGCGACGAAGTGCCCCAGGCTCCCCTCCCCCGCGGCGAACCCCGCAGCCACGAGGGCCACTATGGCCCCTATCCCCGCGATGGTCAGGACGTCCTGGGCCGCCCCGGCCTTCCTGGTCCCGAGGATGTTCAGGCCCGCGACCGCCGCGATGACCCCGCACGCGGCGAGGTCACGGCCGAGGGGATCCTCCGGGAAGGCCGGCAGGTACTCGATCAGGGCGATGGCGAGGGCGGCCGAGGAGCCGGGGGTGATCACCCAGAAGATCACCCAGCCCAGGGTGAACCCGGCCCAGGGGCCGTACGCCTCCTTGAGATACTGGTAATCCCCCCCCGCCCGGGGGAACATCGCGCCGAGCTCGGCGTAGGTAAGCGCTCCGAAGAGGGTGAGCAGGCCGCCGATCGCCCAGACCCCCATGAACGCGAGCGGCCCCTCCACGTTCTGCGCCAGAAAACCGCTGGTGGTGAAGATCCCCGCGCCGACCACGTTGCCGACGACGATCATCACGCCGTTCCTGAGGCCGAGGGTCCGCTCGAGCGCCATCAGTGACCGAGGAAGAGCTTCAGGGTCCTGGCCGCGTCCTTCCTGTCGAACTCCTCCCCCGCCAGCTCCTCCCGCCGGCCGACCGCGTCGAACATCTGGCCCAGGAAGCCGTGGAAGTCCTCGCAGGCGGAGACGATGTTGGTCAGCCGCTTGACGTCGAGCACGTCGCCGTCCCCGAGCCGATCGATGAGGCTCATGAAGTTGTCGAAGCGGGCGTAGTCCGAGTACCTGAGCAGCTGGTACCCCATCGACTTGAAGTACTTGACGAACTCCCGGACGAACCTGAAGGTGCTCATCCCCGCCCACTGGTCGGTCGCGTCCTCGGTCCCCCTGGCCTTGGCGACGAAGGCCCTCAGGATCTGCTGGAACATCCAGATGTCCCTCCGCAGCCGCTCCGAACGCGCCCGGTCCGACGTGAAGTCGACGAAGACCTCCTCGCCCTCCAGATCGGACCTGAACTCCCTGGCGAGAAGGACGATCGAGTTCTGCATGAACGACCTGAGGGACGCGGTCGCCTTGTACACCGAGTCGGTCAGCTCCCCGGCGTCCTTCTCGGCCTCCAGGGGCGGGATCTGCTGCTCGAAAACCTTCCGCAGCTCCAGGTCGAGCTGGTTCCCGACGGAGGCGATGAGCTCCCGCAGGGACTTGAGCCCCGCGTACTCCTGCTCGAGGTCGCCGAACCTCTCCTTGACCCGATCCGGCTCGTACCGCTCGTAGGTCCGCGCGAAGCCCTCCGACATCCACGCGGCGGCGTCCTGGGTCATGAAGAGGGACAGGGCGCTGGCCTCCGACCGCAGGAGGGCCAGGAAGGCGAAGAGGGGGCCGACGCCGCCGTCCTCGACGGCCAGCTCCTCGCGGATGAGATCGAGGTAGCGCATCAGCCTGAACAGCGCCAGGAACGCCAGGGCGGTCACCCGCCTGGCGGGGTCGCTCTCGATCGCGGCTATCACCTCGAGGACCTCGACGACCTGGATCCTGTCGAACTCGACCCTGAACTCCAGGGCCGTCAGGGGGTTGAAGTACTCCGAGCGCTGGATCTCCCGCTGGGCTATGCGCACCACCGAGGCAAAGAGCTTGGAGGAGACACCCGCCTCCAGGGCGATGCTCTCGTTCACGTCGAGCTGATCCTTCATCGCCGACAGCAGGAGCGAGAGGCTCTGCTCAGGGGTGTCCTGGGTCAGGGCCTGCTTCGTCATCTGCATCCGGGCGTGATCCTGCGCGACGACGCTCATCAGGTAGCTGCGGAAGACGCTCGAGTTGTCCTTGTCGCCGGACAGGATCCTCCCCGTCGATACGATCTCCCTCAGGATGGATCTGACAAGCCCCAGCTCCAGGCCGAAGTCCCGCGACATGGCCGAGGGATCCGAGACCCTGGGCCCCGGGTGGTTCGCCGGGTTGCCGAAGCAGACGAGCGCCTTGAGCAGCATCTCGAAGCGGAAGAGGGTCCCCTCCTTGTGCTCCCAGGGCAGGTCCTCGAACCACGCGGTCCTGGCGTCGGCCTGCTCCTTGCGCAGCCACCTGGAGCCCTCGATGAACTCGGTGTAGTAGTCCCGCCCGGGGGGCTCGGAAGGGAGGAGGCTCGTCACAGCAGCCTCCCCTGGGAGCCGTCCCCGAACGGGATCCCCAGGTGGGCGTAAGCGTGCCGGGTCGCGACCCTGCCCCGGGGCGTTCGCTGGAGGAAGCCGTTCTGCATCAGGTACGGCTCGTAGACGTCCTCGATGGTGTCCCGCGGCTCGGAGACCGCCGCGGCGATCGTCTCGATCCCTACCGGGCCGCCGTCGAACTTCTCGATTATGGTCAGGAGGATCTTCCGATCCATCTCGTCGAACCCGGCCTCGTCGACCTCGAGCCTCGACAGGGCGTGCCGGGCGGTCTCGAGATCGATCTTCCCCGATCCCTCCACCTCGGCGAAGTCCCGCACCCGCCTGAGCAGGCGGTTGGCGATCCTGGGGGTCCCCCGCGCCCTGCCCGCGATCTCCGCCGCGCCGTCGTCGTCCACCGGGATCTCCAGGAGATCGGCCGATCTGACGACGATCTTCCGCAGGTCCGAGGACGGGTAGTAGTCGAGCCTGATGCTCACCCCGAACCGGGAGAGGAGCGGGGAGGTCAGCAGCCCCGTCCGGGTCGTCGCCCCGACGAGCGTGAACGGGTTGAGCGGCAGCTTGTAGGACGAGGCGTGGGGTCCGTCGCCCGCGATGATGTCGATCTCGAAGTCCTCGATGGCAGGGTACAGGTTCTCTTCGACCACCGGGTTGAGGCGGTGGATCTCATCGATGAAGAGGACGTCCCGCGGACCCAGTTTCGACAGGAGGGCGGCGAGCGCCCCCTTGTGCTCGACGGCGGGACCGGAGGTCGTGTGGATCGCGACCCCCATCTCCCTGGCGATGATGTACGCGAGGGTGGTCTTGCCGAGCCCCGGGGGACCGCAGAAGAGCACGTGATCCAGGGCCTCCCCTCGCCGCCGGGCCGCCTCGATGAAGACCCTCAGGTTCTCGACGTGCTTCTCCTGGCCGACGTACTCGTCCAGGTTCACCGGCCTCAGGGCGACGTCGAAGCTCCGCTCGTCGTCGGCCAGCCCGGCGTCCACCACTCCCCGGTCTCCGTTCGGATCAGACATCGATCACCCGTTGTCCCTCAGCAGGGCGAGTCCCTCCCTGAGCAGCTCCTCGAAGGGCCTGTCGGCTCCCTCCTTCTGCAGCGCCGCCATCGCCTTCTCCACCCTGGCCGGCTTGAACCCCAGGTTCCGCAGGGCGGAGGACAGCTCCGCCATGACCCCGACCGGTTTCGCCGCCGGAGTCCCCGTCCCCAGGGAGAGCTTCCCACCCAGCTCGAGGATCATCCGCTCCGCCGTCTTCTTGCCGATGCCGGGGATCGACGTCAGCCGCGACGTGTCGCCCGCCTCGACCGCCGCCGCAAGCTGATCTCCGGAGAGGGCCCCGATGACCGCCACGGCGACCTTGGGGCCGACCCCGCTCACCTTCAGCATGGTCCGAAACGCGGTCCGGTCGTTCTTGGACGAGAATCCGAAGAGCCTCAGCTCCTCCTCCCGCACGTGGGTGTGGATCCACAGCGAAACCTCCCGCCCCGTCGGAGGAAGCGTGGCCAGGGTGCTCAACGGGAGCGTGACGTCGTACCCCACGCCGCCCACATCGATCACGGCGCCTTCCGGGTGCTTGTCCAGCACCGCCCCTTTGATGTGTCCGATCATTGGAGGGAGCATACTCCGCGCGCGCGCGGCGAACAAGACATGAGCGCTTCTGTCCGGCCGGCGCGCCTAGCGATCGCCCAGGCAGTGATCGTACGCCCCCGACAGGAGGAAGTCGCGGACCGCCTCGTACGTCCCCGTGACGTCCCAGCCGTTGGAGCAGGGGCCGTGGTAGAGGGCGGAGTACCCGAACTGCTGGACCTTGTCGGTGTTGGTCAGAAGATCGTCGAGGAGCACCAGGCACGTGGGCTCGTCCACCCCGTAGTGCTCCGCGATTCGCATCATCCCGTAGGCCTTGCCCATGTAGGGATCGGGGCAGCCGATGCAGTTCGAGCACATGTCGCAGTCTCCCGGATCGCCGCCGAACTCCTCCGAGCAGGAGCAGTCGGAATAGCACAGGCCGAAGACGAACGCCCCGTGCTCCATGTCCAGGGCCACGTCGTCGGTGGGGAACCCCAGCGCGCCCCAGTCCACGTACCCGGTCCCCGCCATGTTGTCGAGGGCGGTCGAGCGTCCCTCCGCCGTGTTCACCGCCAGCAGCGCGCCCAGGTCCTTGCACGCGCTGACCGCCTCGTGGGCGAAGGGGCACGTCAGGGTCGCGTCGATGTCGAAGACGCAGACCAGCCGACCGCTCCCCGCGTCCGGCCCCGCGTCCCCCGCGTCGGGTCCGGCGTCGCTGTCGGCGTCGACGTCCGTGTCGGTGTCCGTGTCGGTGTCCGTGTCGGTGTCCGTGTCCGTGTCCAGGTCCGGGCCGACGCCGTGCCGAGCCAGAGGCGTCTTCACGTCCACGCAGGCGGCCGACGACCACGACGCGAACACCGCCAACAGGGTTGCCACGAGGAGATCTCTCATCGTTTCTCCAGCTCCTCCCGCCATCGAAGGCTTGCGGTTACATGATAGAGCATCCGGAGGGGTTTCGCGAGGGGCGCCCTCCCCCGTGTCATATGCGACGCCCCGTCGCGCCACGTCCCCTCGAAGCGTTCTGTCTCCAGCAAGGGAGGATTCACGATGAGGCGCGGCCTGTCCCTTCCGCTCGTCCTCGCCGCCGCGTTGTCCGCGGCGTGCTCGAGCGATCCGTCCGGAACCGCAGAGGAGGATCTCGACGCGGGGTCCGACGACACCGCCGACGTGGACTGGGAGGCCGAGTTCGATTCCGTCTTCCAGACCGATCGAGTCCCCGTCATACGGATCGACTTCCACGAACCCGGGGCGTTCGACGCGATGGTGGAGGCGGCCGAGGCGGATCCCGACGACACCCCCTATTACGCGGCAGACTTCGCGTTCGACGACGAGACGGTCGAGAACGTGGGGGTCCGCCTCAAGGGCAACTCCTCCCTCTGGTCGTCCGGACCGGACCAGCGAAAGTCGTTCAAGGTCCACTTCGAGGAGTTCGTCGACGGGCAGCGCTTCCACCACGTGGACCGGCTCAACCTCCACAACGGCTTCATGGACCCGTCTCTGATGAGGGAGAGCCTCGCCTACGGGCTGGCCAACGACCTGGACCTCGTGGCGCCGCGATCGGCCCACGCCCTCGTCTACGTGGACGGTGAGCTGCACGGGCTGTTCACGATGGTGCAGCAGATCGACTCCCGCTTCCTCGCGGAGCGGTTCGGGGAGGAGGACGACGCGGACGAGGGCAACCTCTACAAGTGCTGCGATGGGTGCCCGCTCGCCTACTGGGGGGACGACCCCGCCTACTACCAGGGGTTCCCCCCCGAAGGTATCCCCTCTCCCCCGTGCGACGACGCGACCGACGAGTGCGGCCTGCAACTGAAGACGAACGAGGACGACCCCGAGACGAACGACCTGGCCGACGTCGTCCAGCTGACGAAGGCGATAGATGACGTCCTGCAGGGAGACGGCGACACCGCCACCCTCGAGGCAATCTTCGACGTGGAGCACTTCGTCCGCTTCCAGGCCTGGAGCCTCGCCCTGAGCAACCTGGACAGCTACTTCGGCTCCGCCCACAACTTCTACCTCTACCGCCGGCCGACCGACGGCCGCTTCCAGTTCGTCCCCTGGGACGTGAACCTCGCCTACGGCACCTTCGAGTGCCCGGAGAGCTGCTCCGGCCAGGAGCCCACCCTCGAGACGGACCTCTTCTTCCCGTGCTTCGACGAGACGGCGGCCGGGATGGACCGTCCCAAGCCCCTCGCGGCGATCGTGGCGACGGTCCCCGAGTACAGGGACCTGTACTGCGACACCCTGCGGGACATGCTTGAGACCGCCTACACCGCGGCCGACCAGCGCGAGAAGATCGAGGCCCTCGACGCCGTCATCGGCGAGGCGCGGCAGGCCGAGGCGATCCTCACCCAGCCCCCCTTCGACTTCACCTGCGAGGACTACGTCACCGCCCAGGGGGACGCCGCGGACGTCACCTTCGGGGCCAAGGTCATCCACGCCCTGGACCGGTTCAACCAGGACCGCATCGCCAACATCGAGGCACAGCTGGACGCCGCCTGCCCGTAGTCGTTCCCGTGGTCGTTCAAGAACTCCAGGAACTTCGAGTTGGTGTGCTCGTAACTGTCGATGCACGCGTCGAACCCTGGAATCTCGACCATTCCCTCAGGGCACTGACCTTCCGTGTCGGAGTCGGCGTCCGTGTCCGTGTCGGTATCCGCGTCTGCGTCACCCCCGTCCGGCGTGAAAGATGACCCTCCGTCGCAAGCGAACGGGAGCACTGTTAGCGCGAATGCGCCAAGGACCGTCCTTGCCACTGCCACATCTGGCAACAACCTCATCACTAGTCCAGAAAGTAACAGCAGCGGAAACCGGTAGCGGCGCTAGTGAAATCCGGGATTTCCAAGGGCAATTCCACGGCAGGCTCATCTACCAGCCAATCACCTGGGAACTTGCACCCCGCTCCCGCCCATGGACCGTCGCCGTCCCCGGATATCGTAAGATGCGATCCGCCCATGCCACCCCAAACCCCATCCAGCTCTTCCGTCCCGCCCCACTCTGCGAGGTTCCCCGCCATGTCGAAGAGGCCGTCGTAACCGCCCTCGCAGTCTGGAAACGAGCCGACCTGCAGATTGAAGTAGTGGTTTCCATCATTGCACATGCAAAATTCCCAGTCCTCGAAGTACCCATCCTTGTCATCTACTCCCCCCGTCGTGCCGCCGTACGGGAAGTGCCACTCGCCGCCGTGGCTGCACCCCGCGTACCACAGGTCCCAGGGGCACAGCGTCTTACCCTCCCACAAGCACGCGTCCCGCGCCCCGTACCACGTCACCCAGCCGACCGGGAAATCCCCGACGTCGGAAGCCATGACGTACCCATCACCCTCCTGTGTGAAATCGCGGCAGGTTACGATGTCGCCGACCTCCCCCGCAAGACATCCATCGTAAGCGTCGAAACAGTGCGATGATTCCTCCCCCATCCGCCGGCACTCCGCCTCCCCGCAGTCGTTCCCGTGGTCGTTGAGGAACTCCAGAAATTTCGAGTTGGTGTACTCGTAGCTGTCGATGCACGCGTCGAAGCCCGGGATCTCCACCATGTCCGGCGGGCACTCGCCGTCCGTGTCGGTGTCCGCGTCAGTATCGGTATCAGTGTCCGTGTCGGCGTCGCCCCCGTCCGGAGACGAAGAAGACCCGCCATCACACGACATCGAAAAGAGGCCAAGTAACAGCAGTGAGAAAAATAGCGTTGGCTGAAATCTGTCCATAAACATCGAAAGCTCTCTCACGGCATGAGGATGAAGAAGTCGCCTTCATCTTCAATGTTTCCGACATGCGAGTCCCACAGCTTGATCTGACAGGTCTCGTTGGAGTCCACTTTCCCGTCCCCGTCCAGATCCGGGATCGCCGGATCGTTCCACAGATTCGTTATCGGATTCTGCACCTGCTCGGCGCAGACTGTGTAGTCGCGGATGATCACCCTCCCGGTGGTCCCGCCGACGTTCCCGGATATCGTCCGAAGGAAGTTGTAGGATCGGTTCTCGTCGAACCAGTTGGGGCCGACAGGGTTTCCTGCCTCCAGATCCCCGTCCGACCACCCGATGACGACGGCGCTGTGGACCGCCCAGTCACCGCCCACGCAGGCGGCGCTCTTGCACTGATGGAACCCGACGTAGTCCCCCGCGTCCACGGCGTTGGCGAGCAAGCTCCAGTCCGACACGAGCTGTACCGGATCGACCGCCGTGCTCGCCCCGTTTTGTTGGTGGGAAGAGTTGTCCCCAAAAAATACCCGCCACCCGACCGCGTCGGCCCAGTTGAAGAAATCGAAGACGCTGATGTTGTCGGGTTTGTAAGATGGCTTCGAGGGAAAGTTCGGATCATTTGGATGTCTGGGTTCCCCCAACTCCGGGATGTGCATGGGGTTCGCGCATCTCGGATCATTACCGAGGCAATGGTCGGTCTGACGAAACACCCACGACGCGAACTCGCTGCACCACGCTATCGGGGCCCAGTGGTTGTCGAATTTGTCCTTCTGCTCGGCAACCACGGGGTACTTGATGTGCCCCCCTTGCGCCCAGTCGTCCACCGCGATCTCTATCGACGGGTGTGTCGTGCCGTACAGCTTCGCGGACTTCCAGGCATCAAGCGCCGGCCACAGATCGCGGTCCGGGTTCGCGCCGTCCAGCAGGTAGGGCGCGCCGAAGGTGTCGTTCAACAGGCGATACCCGTTGTGTATCACGTCCACCGCGGAGATCTCGATGTTGTTTGCGCCCACATCGGACGGCCCGTGAATCTGCATGTCGTCGAAGGCGTCTTCCCCTTCCGTCACCCACGTCATCGGGGAAGCGACGAACCAGACCAGCTCTACCTGACCGCCAAAAGACCCTGGAACGACATAATGCTCCACCCACGAAAAAGAGGTGGTCAAAGAGGCGATGGCATTCTCTCCGCAGAATCTTACCGGGAGGCACGAGCCCCCGGCGAAGCACACCTCTCCGTCTCTCTCCGGATCACCCGCCGCTCCGCCCATGGAACGGGCCTCGATCTCCACGAACGTGTTCTTGCCCACTTGCAACCCCGAGCCGTTCACGTTGTTCCACAGCTGGCAATAGTACGGCGAAGGGCAATAGAAGGTCTGAGTCGCCCCGTCCAGACCGGGGACCTGGTAGCTGGGGGTCCCGGGCGGCAACTCCGCCGTGATTCCGGTGTCGCTCTCGTACCCCCCAGCCGCGTACACACGGGTAGTCGATTCGTCGGAGCCGGGCGCCAGATCTCCAGGGGACACACCAAGCGACTGCATCTCTTCCGCTTCCAGCTCGACGAACTCCACCAGGTGTCGCCCCTCGCCGAAGACCAGCGGCTCGTCCACGACGACGGGATAGACATCGATCCCGCCAACGGCCACGGGCTCGGCCTGGGCTACCACGCGGGTAAGGAGGCTCACCCATTCTTCCTCGGAGTACCCGGACGGGGCCGAACTCGATGGGCACACCACCGGACCGACCTCCTCCCAGAGCGCGGGGACGTTCGGCGGCTCCCACCCGGGAAGGGCCGTGTGCGCCTGGATCGCCTCGTAGAGGTAGTCGCCGTAAGTGGCCACGTCCCCGACCGCGTAGTAGACCTGGACTTCCCAATCCATCGAATTCCCCGGCAGCTTCTCCCACAGGGCGAGGACGTTCGGCGGCTCCCATCCCGGCAGGGCCGTGTGCGCCTGGATCGCCTCGTACTCGCTGCCTTCGTAGGATACCACGTCTCCGACCGCGTAGCAGGTGTACGCCTCCCACTGCGCCGTTTCCGCGAAAGCGTCGACCGCCACACACAGCACCGCCGCTACAGAAATTCCAACGATACCTGTTTTGAGGGACTTCATGATGGGCATCCCTTCCTGTTGAAATAATTGCTTTATCCTCTCGAACGACAACTTCCTGAAGTAGCCACCGAGAAGTTTCTAACTACCAACGAAGGATAGCTTCGCCCCCCCCTATCGTGTCAAGGTATTTTTTGATAACGAAGTTATAGGCGGCCAACTCTGTCATGAACTTCTGACAATTCTATAGAATCCATCGGATGGTCTCACCTCCCGCCACGTTTACCAAAAACTATCTTCGCTCCCGGCGGGAAACCGGAGCAGCGGGTTGCGCAACCGGCCGTTAAGTAGGAAAGTTCCAGCCTGAGCAATCGACCTGGAAGTTGGAGCGAATGACCGAGAACAAGATCAGGATCCTCGAGCCGGTGATCGCCGACCAGATCGCGGCGGGTGAGGTCGTCGAGCGGCCCGCGTCGGTGATAAAGGAGCTCGTCGAGAACAGCATCGACGCGGGGGCGACGAAGGTCCGGGTGGAGATCGACGGCGGCGGGGTCAACCGGATACGGGTGGCGGACAACGGCGCGGGGATCCCGCGGGAGGAGGCCCCGCTGGCGTTCAAACGGCACGCGACTTCCAAGATCGCGCGCCTCGAGGACCTGGAGGCCGTCCGGACCTTCGGCTTCAGGGGAGAGGCCCTGCCGTCGATCGCCTCGGTGTCCCGGGTCACCCTCCGGACCAGGACCGCCGACGACGTCGCGGGGACCGTGCTCACCCTCGAGGGCGGCGTGCCGGGGGGGGTCCGGGACGCGGGCTGCCCGGTCGGGACCGACATCGAGGTCGCCGACCTTTTCTTCAACACCCCGGCGCGGCTCAAGTTCATGAAGAAGGAGAGCACCGAGTCGGGTCACTGCGCCGAGGCGCTGGTCCGCATCGCCCTCATCAGACCGGCGGTCTCGTTCACCTTCACGACCCAGGGTCGAAAGACCCGGGACCTCCCGCGGGTCGAGAGGCCCGGCGAGCGGGTGGCGGCCCTGTTCCCCGGCGAGAGCCTCGCGATCAGCGAGAGCGACCGGGACGGCATCGGCGTGCTGGCCATCCTCGGGCCTCCCCAGCGGGCGAAGGCCGGCGCCGGCTCCCTGTACACGTACGTCAACGGCCGGTTCGTCCGGGATCGGGCGATCCTCCGGGCGGTGACCCAGGCGTTCGCCGGAACCCTCGAGCCCGGGCGGTACCCGGTGGGCTACATCTCCATGACCCTCCCGCCGGGGAGCTTCGACGTCAACGTGCACCCCCAGAAGACGGAGGTGAGGTTCGCCGATCCGAGCGCCGTCTACCGGGCCCTCACGCGCGGGGTGGGCGAGATGGTCTCCAGCTCCGTCTGGTCGATCGGGGCTCCCTCCCGGGAGGAGCCGCTGACGAACTCTGGCGTCGCCGAGGAGCCGATCGAGTACCGGCGAGAGAGCGCGGATCGCCCCCTGATCGCCCCGCCCTCGACAAGCGCGCCCGGCTCCCATATCCCCTCCGGCGAACGGGCCCCCCTCCCTTCCAGCGGGATCGGCGGGCCGGTGAGGCGGGAGGCCGTCCCGCAGCGCCCCCTCCGGGAAGGGCCGGAGGGGAAGTTCTCCGCCATGCGCTACATCGGCCAGGCGAAGGGGACCTTCCTCGTCTTGGAGGACGATGACGACCTGGTCCTCCTCGATCAGCACGCGGCCCACGAGCGGGTGACGTTCGAGCGGCTCCGCCGTCAGCTGGCGGCCGGCGGGATATCCTCCCAGCGGCTGCTGATGCCCCACGCGGTGGACCTGGGACCCGCCGAGACCGAACGGATAGAGGAGCTGGAGGAGCGGCTCGGCTCCCTGGGGCTGGACATCTCCCGGGCGGGGCCGGATCGAATCGCGATCCACTCGGTGCCCGCCGAGCTCGCGGGGGCGTCCCCCGACCGGCTCCTCGCGGACATGGTGCTGGCCCTCGAGAGCTCCAGGGAGGGCTCCCGGGGCGACACGGATGACGGAGTCCTGGCCACGATGGCCTGCCACACCTCGATACGCGCCGGCCGCGCCGTGGACCCGCGTGAGGTGGAGTCGCTCCTGAAGGAGATGGACGAGATAGACTTCGCCGGCCACTGCCCCCACGGCAGGCCGGTCCTCGCCAGGATCACCTGGAACGAGATCCGCAGGCGGGTCGGCAGGGAGTGACCGCCTTGTCCCCTCCCGCGCAGCCAGAGCACCCGATCCCCATCTTCGCGATCGTCGGCCCGACCGCCTCCGGCAAGACGGCCCTCGCCATCGAGCTGGCCCGGGAGCTGGACGCGGAGATCGTCGGCGCGGACTCGATGCAGGTCTACCGCCACATGGACATCGGGACCGACACCCCCGGCGAGGAGGAGCTGGATGGGGTGCGCCACCACCTGATCGACGTGGTGAATCCCGACGAGAGTTACGACGCGGCCACCTACTCCCACGACGCGGACGCGGCCATCGCGGACATAGCCGCCCGGGGCAAGAGGGTGCTCCTGGTCGGGGGGACCGGCCTCTACGTCAGGATCCTGTTGCGCGGCCTCCAGTCGGGGCCTCCCCCGGACGACGCGATCAGGCGAAGGATAGGCGAGCGAGCCGCGGCGGAGGGTTGGCCGGCGCTCCACTCGGAGCTGCGGGCGGTCGATCCGGAGGCGGCCGAGAGGCTTCACCCGAACGACGGCGTGCGGATCCTGCGGGCGCTGGAGGTGCACGAGCAAAGCGGCGTCCCCCTGACCGAGTGGCAGCGGCGGCACGGCTTCGCGACCGTCAGGTACCCGTTCGAGATGGTCGCCGTCTCCCGCGACAGGGACCGGCTGGCGGAGCGGATCGAGCGGCGGGTCGAAAGGATGATGGACGAGGGGTTCCTGGAGGAGGTGGAGCGGCTCCTCGCCATGGGCTACCACCGGGATCTGAAGCCCATGCAGGGCCTCGGGTATCGGCGCATGTGCGATCACCTGGCCGGCGAGACCTCCCTGGACGAGGCTGTCGCCCTGACAGCCAGGGACACGCGGAAGCTGGCCAAGCGCCAGCGCACCTGGTTCAACGGCGAGTCGGATCTGACATGGCACGAGGCGGGGGACCTGAGCGTGGCCACGAGGGCGGCGCGGTTCTTCGAAGGCGGACGGGGATGAGGAGGTTGGCGCCACACCCCCCGGCCCTCCTGGTACTGTGCGCGTCCCTGTTCGCCTGCTCGGGGACGAAGGACGACTCGAAGGCCCCCCCCGACGCCCCGGAGGAGGTCGACCGCCCGGAGCACTACCGGGTCGCCGCCCCGGCCGACGCGCCGAGCATCGGACCGATCGAGGCGCCGGTGACGATAGTGACCTTCTCCGACTTCCAGGCTCCGCGGGGAGCCCGGAACGCCAGGTCGCTGAGGGATCTGCGAATGCGCTTCGCGGACGACCTGCGGGTGGTGTACCGGGCCAACCCGCAGCCTCGAAATCCAACCTCGCGGATCGCGGAGCTCGCCGCGCGGGCCGCCCGGCGCCAGGGTCTCTTCTGGGAGGTTCACGACAGGCTGTTCGAGGAGAAGAGTCTTTCCAGGGAGAGCATTCTCGAGGCCGCGAGGGAGGCCGGCTGCGATCCGGCCCGCCTCGAGAGGGACATGGACGATCCGGACCTCCCCGGCCCGGTGGCCAGGGACCGGCAGGAGGCCCTCGAGCTCGGCGTCCCCTCGAGCCCGTTCAACTTCGTGAACGGGCGCCCCCTGGCGGCGATCAGGTTCGTCGACGACGCGGCGGTCATCGTCCGGGAGGAGCTCGAAAGGGCCCGCAGCCTTGTGCCGCAGACCACGCGCGGGAAGTCGCCTTACGAAGAGATAGTGGCGACCGGCACGAAACGGCTCCCGGGCGCCGCGAAGATGTCCAGGAAGATCCGGGACCCGCTGGCCCGCTACCGGATCCCCCTCCGGGAGGACGAGCCCTTCCTCGGAGACGCGTCGGCGCCGGTCACCGTCGTAGCCTTCGTGGACCTCAGGAGCCCCTTCTTCAGGAGGACCGTCGAGGCCCTCTCCGCCCTGTCCGAGCAGATGGGGCACGACGTGCGGATCGCCGCGCGCCACTTCCCGCAACCGACACACCCCAGGGCGATGGAGGCGGCCGAGGCGTGCGCGGAGGCGGCGGAGCAGGGCAAGCTGTGGCCCTTCCTCCGCGAGGCGGCCGGCGGCGAGGAGCTCCTCGAGCGCGAGGACCTGGTCACGGCGGCGGTGGCCGCCGGGATGGATCCGGCGAAGCTGGAGGCGGCGCTGGAGGCCGGGACCCACGAGGAGTTCGTCGCGGGCCACCGGGAGCTCGCCCGGTCCCTCGCCCTCAGGGGCACGCCTCACTTCTTCATCAACGGAAGGCTGTCCAGCGGATCGAGGTCCGCCGACCAGCTCCTGGTCCTCGCCAGTGCGGAGCTCGAGCTGGCAAAGGATCTCGAGAGCCCCGACGGGGGCGCGCCGGATCCCTACGAGCACTTCACCACGAACGGCGCCACGGAGGCGGTCTACCTCGAGCCCGGCGCGAAGGAGCCCGAGAGCGCCGTCATCGGCCGGCGGGGTCACAGGGTGTACAACGTCCCGGTCCCCCCCGATTCTCCCCGCCTCGGCGACCCCGACGCCCCCGTGACGATAGTCGAGTTCGGCGACTACCAGTGCGGCGCCTGCGCGCGCGTGTCCCTCCTCCTGGACGACATCGAGAAGGCCGAGCGGGGCCGGGTGTCCGTGGTCCACCGCCACTTCCCCCTTTTCGGCCACGAGCACGCGCGGCTGGCCGCGGAGGCGGCGGTCGAGGCCGGCGAGCAGGGCATGTTCTGGGAGTACCACCGGCTCCTCATGAAGCGCCGGGACGCCCTCTCGCTGGGGGATCTCGTCGCCCACGCGAAGGCCGCCGGGCTGGACGCCGCGAAGATGAGGGAGGCCCTCTCGGATCGCCGTCACGGGCCACGCGTCGAGGCCGATATCGCGGACGCCCGCGCCCTGCGCCTGGCCGGCACCCCGGCGATCTTCGTCAACGGCCGGAAGGTCCGCGGAACCGCCCGGGCCGACATCGAGCGGCTGGTGGAGGAACTTTCAGACAAATGATATCTCCACTCAGTCCGCAATCACTATCAAAAAGGTTCGCTATTGAAACTGATAACGAAAAAGTTATTGCGGACATTGCGACCATGTGAAACGATGATTGACATCGGGACACAAAAGAAAGGCGTGACGAAATGAAAACTTGGAAAAAAGCAATCTTCGTTCTCGCCGTCGCTCTGTCC
>Ga0272442_10006835_pt1 | contig 14875 bp, 9 predicted proteins | sample SSMForm2O_FD_200262 | JGI IMG/M metagenome (GOLD analysis project Ga0272442, IMG submission 200262) | Marine sediment archaeal communities from Little Sippewissett salt marsh, Falmouth, MA, United States - SSM-Form-2O | ecosystem: Environmental > Aquatic > Marine > Wetlands > Sediment ...
ATGCTGGCGGCCGTTCAGTCGATCGATCTGAGCCTCCTGCGGGCCACGATCATCACCTACACCGGCAACTTTCTGAACTTCTTTCTGGTGGGCCTGACCGGAGGCGACGTGGTCAAGGCTTTATGTGTGTCGCGCAGGACGAACCTCAAGCACGAGGCCGTCACGATGGTGTTCTTCGACCGGGTGCTCGGTCTGGCCTGCATGATTCTGTTGGCGGGAGCGATGGTATTGGTGGGGTGGCGAGATCCAGCGCTGTCGGGTTGGGGCCTGTATATTGGCACGCTTGTTCTGGTGTGCGCAGTGGCGGTGGTGGCCTATTGGTCTCGCTGGCTCAGGAGGGTCCTGAGGATCGACCGGCTGGTCGAGGCCTTGCCATTGAGTGGGCACGTGCGACGTGTGGATCAGGCTGTCCTGGCCTTTGGGGGCGATAAGCCCCGGGTGGCGGTAGCTGTCGTCGCTACGGTGGGTGCGCAGCTATTCTCCATCCTTGCCGTCTTCATGGTGGCGCGGGCTCTGGGTATGACCGGCTCGGTGGTGGCGTACCTGGTCTATGTCCCGCTGGGGTGGATCGTGGCGTCCATCCCGATCAGCTTTCAGGGGCTGGGTGTGATGGAGGCGGCGTATATCCAGTTCTTTGTGGCCAGTGGGATGGGAGTTGCCTGGCAGGCGTTTGCGTTGGCGATGCTTTCGCGGGTCTTGCAGATTGTGTGGTCTCTGCCGGGCTTGCCGCTTATGCCGGTTGCACTGGCCGGCGCAAAGCTGTCGGAGGCTGAGGACGCCGTTCCGTAACCGGCCTCTGGCGACACGCCCCAGGTTTTTACCAGACATCCTGGCTGCGCAAATCGTAAAGATAGTGGAAGAGAAGGGGCGATTCGCGCCGGGTGAACGTCACCGGTCTATCGGACGGTTTGTCGGCGGTGGGCCTGCCAGCGCAGGCGGCGCCGTGGGCAACGCGGCATGGTGCTTAAGTATGGGCTTGTCTCAACCGACAAGACAGTCGCGGCGGCTTGCACACCGCGAGGGGCAAGGAGGTCCCGTGAATCGAGCCTACGCCGTAGTCCGAGGCGCTTGGCCATGGTGGCCGAGCAGCCGGTGGTGGTCTGGCAGCGCGAGGCTTGGCCCATCGGGAGTGCCAAGGTGAAATACGCAATCGATTTGAGCCCACGGCAGGCGACGCGTGTCTTCGAGCAGGGGGTCCACAGCCACGCGACGGTCCTCTTGGAGCCGAGCGTGTGGGGCTACTTCGATGGCCTGAAGGGCTTCGTGGCCTCGGGAGATCCGAATACGTTGATGGTGGAGATTACCGAGCCACCTCCACAGCCGTTGGAAGGTGTTCGAGGTCTGTATTGTGATGTCGAGATGCTCTTGGGGGGGCATCGGTACATGTTCTGCACGGACATCATCGATGTCCGTCAGCTATCCGAGCGCCAGACGCTGGTACTGTCGCGGCCCAAGACGTTGCAGGTCGCACAGCGGCGCCGGTTTCGCCGGGCGGGTCTGGCCGAGCCTTCGGCCGTGCACCTCGTTCCGCCCAACGGGCAGGCGAACGCCCAGGTGGCTCTGCTGCTTAACATTAGCCCTGAGGGCATGGCATGCCGTGCCACACGGGAGACAGCCGACGCTGTGCTGATCGGCGATGTAATCTCCGTGGCGTTTGAGCTGCCGGGGTGCGGCCATCATTTTGAACTGCGGGCAACTGTGTGCAACAAGACACCAGCCGCCACTGACGAACGCATCATCCTCGGTATGCAGTTTCTGCGCGATGCACCGGACGTGCCGACGGCTGAGGCCTTACAGCAGCTCGAGGCGTTTCTGGCCGAACACCACCAGGCGGCGTCAGATCGAGGTTAGAGGCAATGACTCGCAGACAGTTCAGGCAGCCGGTTCGGGCTGCTGACATGTTGGTAGAGGCGGCATCGAAGCGGACGCCTGTCGTCTTGAGCTGTAAGGACGGCGAGCAATGGGTGAGTGTCAAGAGCCGCCTGCTGGACGCTTCGCAGGCCAACGGGTGCCTCGTTGTGGAGTACCCGGCCGGACAGCAGGGGCAGCGTGCCCCCGATATCACGCGCGGCCAGTACGTGGGCGTGGCGTTCCGCCGGGGACACAAGAAGTGTGTCTTTGGCAGCTATGTTGTGGGCAAGGAGCGCTTCCAACTCGATCGACGGAACCACGTTGGCGCGTTGGTGATCAGTTGGCCCGCCGAGGTCGGGCAACTCCAGAGACGGGCGTATTTTCGTGTTGAGGTGCCGGCTGGACAGACGGTGGCTGCATACCTGTGGCCAGGCGGCGCGACGGCCAGGCCTCGTGCGGGATCACCAGGTTGGCCGCTGTACGTGACCCAACTGGTTGACCTGTCGGCCGGTGGCTTCCGCGTGGCGGTTCCCGTGGACGAAGACCCGAAGTTTGCCGTCGAGCAGACGGTCGGGATGGAGTTTGTGGTCGAGCCCAATCGCCCGCCGATCGTCGCGGACGCCAATTTCCGTCACAGCGAACCCGGGCCCGAAGGGCGCGTTTACCTCGGCTTTCAGTTTGTGGGTCTCGAGCTGGACGGGCGCGGGCGAGGTTTGTTGGAGAGGCTGGCCCGAATCACGTCGCACTGGCGCCACACCCAATTACAGGTTGGTGCGAGCAGCCGCTAGTACCGCGTTTCACAAGTTTCGCGACTACGAGCCCTGGCTGTTCTCGCCGTTTGCCGTCTGGTGCAGGGGAGTTCGCTAGGCGAGATAGTCGTACTTCCTATGAAACGCGGCACTAGTTTGTCACGGACTGCTGGCAGGATGCCCACGAACGGCCACAAATGGCCGCTGAGGCGCGCCGTCGGCTTGCCCAGGCAAACGGCATAGTTCCCTGGAGTCCCGAAAGGGCGGGGGCGGGTCGAGGGTCCCATGTGACAGTCAGAGACGCTTGGCGACATGAGCAGCACCGCCACGGCGCAACGACAGGGGCGCCTCGGTAAGACGCCTCTGCCCTGAGGCAGATTGGGCTGTCGCACCGCGCGGTCACGGCTTCGCCGGCGCGCGGCTGCCCAAGTGGGCTTTGACGACGCTATAGTCGGCCGTCGTCACGCGGGCGCTGCCGTTGAGGTCATAGCGCGCGTCGGTCCGCTCGCTCATGTGGCGCTTGACCTCGCTGTATTCGGCGGTGGTGACGCGGCCGCTGTTGTTGGCGTCGCCCACCAGCGTGCAGACGTCATGGGTGAAGGCCACCACGTCGAACGACGCGTCCGGCGTGATGCGATACCACGTCAGATCGCTGAGAACCGTGCCGCTTTCGACGGCCTTGAGCGTGTCGTTGGGCACGTTGGTGGTCGCCAACGAATAGCTGAAGCTGCCGCCCACGTCCGACCCGCCGCCGATCGGCACGATGCTAAGGGGCGTGCCGGCCGGCAGGGAGATCTCACCGTCGAACACCAGTTCGACCACGTTGTTCTGCGTCTTGGGCAGCGTGCCGTCGAACGGGGGCTCGCACTGAGTCGGCAGCAGGGCGGGCTTGGCGGCCGCAATGCTGGCCAGCAGATCGGCGTGCAGCTTGTAGTACTCCAGAATCCTCATGTTGTCGTACTCATCGCCGCCGTAGGCATCGTAGCCGCGACCGGCGTTGTCGCCGTAGCGATCGCTGAGCGCCCGCGCGGCCAGGTTGCGGTTCCAACCGGCCTTGCCGCGTAGCATGTTGAGATACTCACACAACTGCTGGCCGTATCGCATGCCCTTCATGCGGATGGTGGCGATGCGCCCGTCGAAGTAGCCATGGCCGGGCACGCTGTCGCCGGAGGGCAGCACGGCCAACACGTCGGCGCTGTCCCAGTTGGTATGGTAGTTGTCCCAGTAGGGCAGTCCGCCGTCCATGCCGTGGGACCAGTGCTTGAGGATCTGGTCGCCGTGACTCGTCAGCGCCGACCCGGGATTGGGGCCAGTGCCGTACCACCAACGCATCCCCGGCATCTGCACGGTGTACTTGCGATACCGATCGTGGCGGTAGTTCCAGTCATTGCCGCCGCCCTGGCAACGTAGGTTGCAGATGCCCTCGAGCTGTCCCCAGTTCTGGCTCCAGCGCAGGCTGGTATCGATTCGCCACTGGAAGCGTGTGTCGGGTGCGTTGGCGGTCTCCCAGCCTTCCTTGCAAAGGCCCAAGAACCACGCGTTGGCGCGGAAGTCGTCGGCCACGTACTGCTCTTCGAGCGTCCACAACGTTGCACTGCCGGTGTACGACCGCTTGTTGTTCAGGTACATTTGGAAGGCCGTTCCCCAGCCCTGGGCCTGAGCCCACTCGGCGAACTCCTGCGCGATGTTGCGGTATCCCGTTGCGTAGCCGGTCGGGAACGCCTCCATCACGTCAGGTCCTTCCAGGAAGTACGTCTGCTCGAAGCCGGTGTCGACCAGATTGTTCCAGTAGGTCCAGCCCAATCCGGCGGCGTCATACCCGTAGGTGGCGTCGGTGATCGAGACGGGCCAACTCTCGTAGAACGTGGTGTAGAAGTTGGCGATCGGCGTGTTCTCGCCGGGTCCGTGGTAGGGGTACGTCGGGTGATTGGGATCGAACCCGGACCCGTCAAAGAACGGACCATAATCGGCGTTGAAGGGATTCCAATTGGTGATGGTCGCGCTGGGGCCGGTCCCGGAGACCGCTGGATGTCGGTCGGCCCTCCAACTGGTCGGGCTCCAGCCGTACGGCAGCGTGTTGGGCACCATGCGGTGCTTCTGGCAGAGCTGGAACACCTGATAGCGCGACGCGTCGCTGCTCCACTTGTTGCCGTAGCCGTTGAGGTCCAGGAAGAACGTCGGGAAGTCCGGAATCACGGCTGGATGCACGATCACCGCCAGGTTGATGGCGACCGGGCTGGTCTGGTCGCAGTCGAGCGTCAGCGTGCCGGTGTAGGTGCCCGGCGCGGCGTCGCGCGGCACGTAGAGATCGCACCAGACGGTCTGGTTGGAGCCGCTGGGGTTGGTGTTGCTGTCGGGGATGTCGAACGTGCCGGCGAAGGGCGACTGAAGCGGAATCGCGCCTTCCGGGTACTGATACCCCTCGTAGGTTACGTAGTCGAGCTTGAAGAACTCGACGTTGTTGACGGCACCGATGGTGCCCGGGCCGGTCAGATCGCCGGCCGACACCGACACGTCGGTCAGACTGCTGACCAGACGCTGGACGATCAACTGGAAGCCGATCACCTCGTTGCGGCCCGGCCGCAGGGTCACGGTGTTGGTGTCCGAATTCCAGACCACGTTGGCCTTTTTGTAGTCGTCGCCCCCGCTGCTGCCGTAGCCGTCCTCGATGCGGTTGCCCGTTACCGGGTTGACCTTGGTCAGCTCGGAGCATGCCCAGTAGTTGAGCACGCCGGGCACATTTCGGACGGTCTTGCCGCTGGGATCGGGTGTGGGGAATCCGCCGTCGGCGAGCTGCGGCGTGGGCACGGTGGCCGGCAGCGTCAGTGACGTCATCACGGCGCTGCCCGCATTGCCGACCTTGTCGTAGGCCTGCACCCAGAAGTTGTAGCTGCCGCCGGGGGTGAGGTCTTCGATGAGCAGCCTGTCGGTGGTGCCGGCCTGGCCGGGGCGCGGGATGCGCCACCGCTCGACCGGTGTGGCTGCGCCGAAGTCGGCGCCCATCGAGTAGCGGACGTCGTAACCGAAGGCCTTGCCGTCGTCGGGGTCGGTGGGGGCGTCGAAGCTGAGCACCACCTCGCCGTTCCACTCGCCGGCCTCGGCGGCGAGTTTGCCCACGTCGCCGCTGGCCGTCACGTCGTCGTAGCCGCCCGCCCTGATGTACAGCCGCGGCTGGACCGTCGCGCCGTGATTCAGCGAGTAGAGGGCGAGGTTGTCCGGCCAATTACGGGCGAAGCGCGGATCGGCCACCGTGACCCCGTAGTTGTCCAGGATCATCGCGTAGACGATTTCGGGGTCGAGCTTCATGGCGACCCAGGTACTGCCGCCAGCGTTGTACTGCTTGAAGGTGTCGCTATGCTTGAAGCCGTAGCTGACCAGTGTGCCGAAGTTGCCGAAGCTGGCGGTCGAGAAGTCACTGCCGATAAACGACCACTCGGTGCTCGGGTAGGCCCGCCACCGCCAGCACGGATCGCCCGTCCCGGCCGTGCCGCCGCCACCGTTGCCCTCGTCCCAGGGGGCGTTGATGGTCGACACCACCAGGGCGTTGACGATCATGCTGCCATAGTAATGGCACAGATGCAGTTCTGCTTCCTCGATCGTCCGACCGGCATACGGCGCCAGAGATGCGTTGGACCATTTGAGCATCGACGGCTGGTCATAGCCCTTGATGTTAAGGTACGTTAACGCGCCGTAGCTGCGCAGCCACTCGGCCTGCCCGACCGGCCCGTCGTAGAACGCCTGAGTTGTGTCCTCGGAGTTGAGCACGACGTCGACGTTCGGGTCGGCCGGGTCGAGCCAGGCGTAGGCCGGGCTGGCCGCCGCGACCAGCAACACAGACACCCACAGTGCACGAAGCATTAGTCGGCCCTCTACTTTCCCCTCACAAGAAAAAGAAGCTCAAACATTTTAGAACCGGTTTGCCGGGGCGGGTCCGCGTAACAACAGCAACCAGGCATTATGCGAGGGACGAGTTTGTCGGCGAACCTGGATGGGCGATTCAAAGCTTTGCCTCAATCCCGACGTCTTGTACGACCGTGCTATCCGGGTGCGACAAGATGGAACGTGTCTGCGCGCGGCCGACGGCCACAATTACCCTCCTGGACCACCTCGGAAGACCGCCTCCGTACCCCCTGTTAACCATATTAGCATAGCCGCCACCACCCGCCTCCTGCAACTTTTAGGCAGGTGGGGCGTGTCGCAGTTCGCCGGGATCGAACGCGCCAGGTCGCGGCAGGACCGTGAACCACCGCGGATCGGCTGCTGGAACCCGCCCCACGCGCCGGTCCGAACGTCCTGACGATTAGGCAGGCTTCACCCGCCAGTACCGCGTTTCACAGGTTTCGCGACTACGGGTGCTGGCTCTTCGCGCCGTTTGCCGCTTGATGCAACGGAATTCGCCAAGCGGGGATAGTCGTGCTTCCTATGAAACGCGGTACTAGTCTGAATGCCTGAACAACTGGCGTGCGTGTGGCCGGACGTGCATAATCGGCGGCGTGACGCGTTATGCACTGGTCGAGACTGCGTGGGGGATGGTGGCCTTCTCGGTTGGGCCGAGGGGACTTCGGCGATTGCTGCTGCCCGGACCGCAGCAGACGGAGTTGCTTGCCTGGATACGTGACGACAACTCGCACCCGGTCCACGATCCAAAGTTGTGGCTGCCCTTTCAGAAGAAACTAAAACGTTACTTCGATGGACACCGGGTGAGCTTCGACGAGCAGGTCGATCTGCGAGACTGCACGGCTTTCTCCGTGAGTGTATACCGACAATGCCGCAAGGTCCCGCGCGGACAGGTTATCAGCTACGGTGCGCTGGCCCGGGCGGTTTCTCGCCCCAAGGCTGCGCGGGCCGTGGGCGTGGCCCTGAGTCGTAATCCGTGCCCTTTGGTCGTGCCTTGCCATAGAATAGTCGCTGGTGACGGTAGTCTGGGAGGGTTCTCGGCGTCGGCGGGGGTGTCGTTGAAGCGGCGCATGCTAGCGCTGGAGGGTTGGGTGGGGTTACCGGGCAGGAGTGACTCGGCAGGGGACAGGCAGTAGGTTCCTGCCGGCAGGGATGGGTGGTCCTGCCCGCGATGTGCGGCAATCACGACTCGTGACTGGCGATGATGCGGAAAAGTTCGTCGGCGGATTCGGCGTTGTACATGTCGGATCGCACCGACTCGATGGTCATGATTCGGCTGATGCGTGCCAGGGCCTGGATGTGAGGCCCGGTCTGATCTACAGGGCTGGCCAGCAGAACGATAATCTGCGCCGGTTGCCCGTCGATGCTCTCGAACTCGATGGGCTCAGCCGGCTTGCCTATCGCCATCACAAGTTCGTCGCATGCGCTACTCTTGCCGTGGGGAATGGCCAGCCCGTGGCCGATACCCGTGCTGCGCCGGGCCTCCCGCTCGAGAACGGACTGGAGGACGGCCTCGCGGTCGCGGATGGTGCCGGCCTTGTCCAGGAGATCGACCAGTTCGACGATCGCCTGAGTCTTGTCCTTGGCGGCCAAGGGGACCTTGACGCAATCGGGTCTCAGCACGTCGGTCAGCTTCATCTGCACACCGTGATAGCGATCCGGCCAAAACTCTTATGATAGTCGTCCAGGCGATCCGCGCCAACGCGGCCGTCGTGCGTTGCTTCGGTTTTGCCCATGGCGAGCGATAGGCCGACGCGCGGAGTGCGCCCGGCGGCTTTGCCTGCGAACGCTTGACCGGGTGGCGAGCCCTGCCTTTCTGGTAATATCGGGTGTTCGGCGGTGTGTGTGCACCCGGGCTGGATCACTCGGCGCGGGGCGGCGCGAGGGCGGTGGATGACTCACTTGGCAGTTTCGCCGCGGGCCACCCATGAGGATGGATCAGGAGTCGACCATGGCCGAGTCGAGCGAGTGGCCGAGAACATCGAATACGGACTATCGATGCGCCGAGTGTGGCGACGTTTTCGGCCGGTACCAGACGCGCTGCCCTGCCTGCGGCGAGCCGATCGATCAGGTCTTCAGCGGCCGATACCGCCCGGGGCGAGGTCGGGTGGCCCGTTGTTTCGCTTGGGCGATCATCGTGCCGTTCTTGCTGAGTGTGGCGACGGGTGTCCTGCTGGCGGCCTGCTCGCCATGGTTGTGAACGGCTAGAACTCCTCGGCCAGCAACCCGCCCAGTTTCTTCAGGGCCTCGTTCTCGATTTGCCGGACCCGTTCGCGCGTGAGCCCGATCCGCTGCCCGATTTCCTTGAGGGTTTTGGGCGTTGCTCCCCGCACATAGGTCTCGTAGCGTTTTTCGAGTTGCCTGATGCGCCGGCGGACCTCATCGGGGTCCAACTTTACTTCCCGAGCGATCTGCTCCGGCGTAGCTCGGACGGTCTGCTCGGTACCCATGCCGGTGGCCCGTTGAAAGATGCAGCGATCGGTCTGATTCAACGACTCGAGGAACTGGGTGCCGAGGTCCTCACCGTTGTCGAGACTGAATCGCATCGCGAGGATTTTGGCCTCACGTTCGTCGACTCGGTCGAGGAGTTTCTGAATGGTCTGCGACTCGGCCTCGGTGAAGACCGACGCGTCCGGCGGCGGCGTCTTGGCATCGGCCAGCATCTCCGAGAGGCTCAAGCCCCCTTCGCCGTCGCCCGACTGATGGCCCGAGCCGAACGCGCGGATGGCGCGCTTGATCATGCGGATCTTACGTTCGGGCAGTTCGAGGTGGTCAGCCAATTCCTGCACCGTGGGCTGGCGGCCCAGGCGCTCTTCCAGCACGCTCTGCGCCTGCTTCCATTTGGCGACCATCTCCACCATGTACGCCGGCACGTGGACCGGCTGCACGCTGTTCATCAGGGCGCGTTTGATGGCCTGCTTGATCCACCACGATGCGTACGTGCTGAAGCGCGACCCCTGCTCGGGATCGAACCCCTCCACGGCGCGCAACAGCCCCAGGTTGCCTTCTTCCACCAGGTCGGCAAGCGAAAGCCCGCGATTCGTGTAGTTCTTGGCGATGTTGACGACCAAGCGAAGGTTCGAGCGGATCATCTGCTCGCGCGCCTCGAGGTCGTTATCCTCGAGGATGCGGCGCGCGAGCGACTTTTCCTGCTCGGCCGTCAGCAGGTCGGCCTCATTGATCTGGCGCAGATAGAGTTGTAGACCGGATTCGAGAGCGATGACGCAACCCTCCCTCACCATCCCGAGACGTTGCACGGCGGCAGGCAGGACAGACCTGCCGCTTCGTTATCGGTCCCGGTACCTGCGATCAGGAACCGGTCTCGTCCGTCTGCTCCTCCGGTTGGGAGCGCCGCCCTTCTTCTTCGGGCACATCGGTATTCTTCGGCTGCTCAGTCGCCGAGGTTTCGGAACTGTCGGAATCTGCCGACTCGGCTGTGTCGGTTGTGTCGGCCGGTTCGGTTGTGTCGGCCGCTTCGGCTGTGTCGGGTGACTCGGCTGTCTCGGTTGATTCGGCTGTCTCCGCCGAGTCGGGTTGCTCTTGTGTCGGGGCGCTCAGATCGATGTCGCGAGGCTGGTGGAAGACGACTTCGTTGATAATGCCTTCCGCCAACTCGCCCGGTCCGTGCAGGCCTCCTCGCCGTGGACGGGCCGGCTTGCGCTGGGCGGCCTCTGTGTCCTCTTCAGCTGCCCACTCCGCCCGCTTCTTGCTCAGACCGATCTTGCGTTCGGCCGTGTCCACCCGCAGAATCTTGACCTCGATTTCGTCGGCGACCTTGACCTCCTCATGGGGGTCTTCCACCTTGTGATCGGCCAGTTCCGAGACGTGCAGCAGTCCTTCCAGATCGGGCTCGAGCTCGATGAACACCCCAAAATTGGTGATCTTGGTCACCTTGCCGCGGACGATCTGGCCGGCGATATACTTTTCGGGAACGGCCCGTACCCAGGGGTCCTCGGTGAGTTGCTTGAGCCCCAGGGCGATCCGCTGTTTCTCCTGGTCGACGGTCAGCACGACGCAGCGAACGGAGTCGCTCTTCTTGAGCAGCTCGGACGGATGACCGATCTTTTTGGTCCAACTCATGTCCGAGATGTGCAGCAGGCCGTCGATGCCCTCCTCGATCTCGACGAAGGCGCCGTAGTTGGCCAGATTGCGCACCCGACCCTCGACGATGGTGTTGGGCGGATACTTCTCGGCCACGCGCGTCCACGGGTTGACCTCGGTCTGTTTGAGCCCGAGGCTGATTTCCTGCTTGTGTTTGTCGATATCCAGGACGACGGCCTCGGCCGGCTCGCCTACGCTGAGCACTTCGGAAGGATGGTTGATCCGTCGCGTCCAACTCATCTCCGAAATGTGGATCAGCCCCTCGACGCCGGGCTCGAGTTTGACGAATGCCCCATAGTTGACGATGTTGACTACCTCGCCGGTGACCCGCGATCCTACCGGGTAGCGCTCGTCCACCGTCTCCCAGGGATTTTCGCGCGTCTGTTTGAGCCCCAGGGCGATCTTCTCCTTTTCACGGTCGATGTTGAGGACCTTGACCTCGACTTCCTCATCGATCTGGAGCATCTCCGACGGGTGATTGATGCGGTCCCAACTCATGTCGGTGATGTGCAGCAATCCGTCGATTCCACCCAGGTCGATGAATGCGCCGAAGTCGGCGATGTTCTTGACCTGCCCCTTACGGAGTTGGCCTTCCTCAAGTTCTGCCAGCAGCTTGGCCTTCGCCTCGGCGCGCTGCTGATCGAGCAGCTTCCGTCGGGAGACGACGATGTTGCGGCGGTCGGTGTCGATCTTGAGGATCTTGGCCTCGATGGAGCGGCCGATGTACTCGCCGATGTCCGGCGGTCGGCGGATGTCCACCTGAGAAGCCGGCAGGAACGCAGGCACGCCGATGTCCACCAGCAGACCGCCCTTGATCTTGCGGGTTACCGTGCCGGTCACAACGTCGCCCTCGTTGGCCGTGCTGATGATCCGCTCCCACCCGCGAATTCGGTCGGCCTTCCGCTTCGACAGAAGCACCACTCCGCTGTCGCCCTCGACGGCCTCGAGGAGGACCTCGACCTTGTCTCCGGGGTCGACGGCTGACTTGTCCTCCCACTCGTTGAGGGGGATGATGCCTTCGCTCTTCAACCCGACGTCGACCACTACGTCGTCGCCGACGATCCCCACAACCTTGCCGCTCAGAATGTTGCCTGGCTGAAAGCTGCCGATCGTCTGATCGATGGTCTGCTCCATCGTGCTCTGACCGGGCTGCTCGCCGAACGCCGCTGCCAGTTCGCGCTCGACTGCCTCATCACTTACATCGATTTCCTTTATCAGGTTGTGGTCGACCATAAGTCTCCTTAGCCGGCGAGCGGCATACCCCATACCGGTCGCCCCGTCCTGCCATATGAAAAAACGTAGCTGGATGCCCGCGCCATCGCCGGCACCCAAAAAACCTATACCGGACCCCGTGCGCGGACCGCCCGCGCCGGCTCCGAGTTTAGCGAGCAACTCACCACTATATCGGCCCGCACAGCCTCTGCCAAGGGCTCTGCCCGACAGGACCGTGACGCGGTTGCTCGTCCCGACGTGGAGTCAGAAGGCCCGCGACCGTCCGGCAGGGCGACGGGGCGCTAGTAATCTGGCGCCCTATCACCGCAGGTGCGGCCTGGCAGTGCGCAAAACCCTATGCTGCAATTGGTTAGGTCCTGCACCGAGGCACGCGCCGGCGGGTGCGCGATGTCACGGCCGAACGTTGCCCTTGCGCTTCTCATCGAGTAGCGAGAGCTTGCATAGCCGCTCGGCGTTGCCGTGCGAGACGAGTTGCAGTACCTCGTCGGGCAATCGCAACTGCCTGATGTAGCGCAGGTGCCCCAGGAAGGCCTGGAAGACGTACTCCTGGGTGGTCTCCACGCCGATGCCGCAGTCGGTACCGAACAGGATTCGTTCGGCGTGACGGCAGAAGAAGTCTCTACCGTAGCGTCGGTCCGGCTTGTACAGACGGTCGCCCCAGCGGACAAAGCATCCGCAACTGGTGTCGATATACAGGTTTGGGTACTTCGGCAGCAGTTCGTCGAGCTTGTCAAAGCCCAGGTGAAGCTGGTGGGCGCCGATGAACGGGATGTCCGGCCAGCGGCTACAGAGCTCGAGGAACACGTCGAGCAGGTCCTGGTTCGTGCACGTCAAACCCTTTTCCCACGCTTCGGTCCAGTAGGATTGCAGCCCGCCGCCCGTGTAGGGCGATGTGGTATGCCGCTGGGTGACGTGCCATAGCACGGGCAGCTTGGCGGCTGAGAGGCGTTCGAAGATCGCCTGCCATTCGGCGTTCAGCCACACCTTGTGATCGCCGCCGGTGGTCAGGACCGGTGCGTTGTGCAGCTTCACCCCGCAGGCCCCGGCTTCGATGGCCTTGTCGATAAAGCCCACGTCGGTCTCGTCGTGGCGAGGCCAGATCATCCAGCAGAAGCGGTCGTCCTCTTTGGCGAGCTCGGAGAAGGCCTCGAGCGTCTCGGGCTTGCCGTCCATGGCGATGATGCGTCGCAGACGCCACGCGTCGAGCCGGTCGAAGAACTCGCGGACGGCACGGGCGGTCACATCCTTGGTCTTGTCGCTCACGTGGACGTGGCAGTCGACCACATAGGCTTCACTGGGCTGGAAATGCGCTCCCCAGCCGCGCGAGAAACCATCGTCGGCGGTTTCTCTCTCGGCAACGTCGGGCGCATACGGTGTGTCGTCGTGATTACTGCTCTTACTCATAGTGGCGATTCTAGCGTGTCACGGCGGCAAGGCCAGCCGTCCTAGGAAAAAAGGCAGTTCGAAGCTTGCAGCAAATGGCAAAGCCCTCGGCGGGGGGGACCGAGGGCTTGGGGGGATGCCACTATTGCTAGTGGCGCCTTGATTATAGAGGGTGCGGCATGCGCTACAAGGCGAAATTTCAACTTTTTTTGCCGCTTGGTGGCGGCGAGCGTTCGACGGTGTCGAGATGCAGCTAACTATATTATCGACAGTTGCTTACGATTCGTCCTTCTTCTTGCGGACCAGCTCGTGCACGGTCATGTTGGCCCACAGTTCGCGACCGATGGTGCCCTGAAGCGGCTGGCCGGCCAGGTGACGCTCGAGCTCGTCAATGACGTACCGGCTGTAGTTCCGTTCGTTGCCGCCGCCGGCCATGTGGGGGGCCAGGATCACGTTCGGAAGCGCGCGCAGCGGGCTCTCGGCCGGGAGCGGCTCGACGTCGTAGACATCCAGCGCGGCTACGAAGCGCCCGGGCTTGAGGGCATCGATGAGCGCCTGTTCGTCGATGATCGCGCCGCGACCGGTATTGATCAGGACGGCGCCGTCCTTGATCAGGGCCAGCCGCTCGGCGTTGAGCAGGTGGCGGGTCTTCTCGGTGAGGCCGCAGAGTACGTTGATCGCGTCGCAGGTGCCCAAGAGCTCTTCGAGGCTGACGAGTTTGATGCCAAGCTGTTTGGCCTCGTCGGGCTTGGTGTGGCGGCTAAAGAGCAGGATCTCGGGCTCCATGGGTTTGAGCATGCGGATGACCCAGCGTGAGATGGCGCCAAGTCCGATAATGCCTATCTTGGCTCCGAGCATGGGGCGGGGGGCAACCTCGCTCGACATCGAGCCTCGCCACTCGTACTGCTTGCCCGCAGCGTACATGGGCTCGCAGAAGTAGCGATACTGACGCAGCCCCATCAGCATGAGCATGACGTTGAACTCAGCCACCTCGCGGGCCATCACGTCGTTGGCGGTGGTCACGACGATGCCGCGGTCGTAGACGGCCTCACTGGCGATCGAGCCGACCGAGCCGGCCGAGTGACCGAGGAACGACAGGTCGTTGGCGTCGGCGATGACCTCGGCGGTAAGGCGGTTCGTGCCCCAGCCGGTGATCACGGCGTGCTTGTCGCGCAGCTCGGCGGCGAGTTGCTCGGGCGTGTAGTTCTTCTCGGATGGGTTCCAAGTGACTTGGCCGATGGCCTCGAGCCGTTTGACCTGCTCGGGTGGGAAGATGGCCTTTCGGACCCAGTCGTCGGGCCACGTGACCAGGATGCGTACGGGTTTGGGCATGGGGTTCTCCTTGCGTCGTTGTTGGGACAGAGCGTGAGTTTAGTCTCACGCGCCGACGTTTGGAACCCCTGCGGGTATGCGGTGGTCGTGACGAGTGGGCGCGGCGCCTGCGTGGATGCGCGCTCCCCTTCGGGTCGCCGCTAAACGGGGGTTTCGCGCTGCCCTTTCGGGTTGGCGGTAAAGGGTTGCATGCTGCGACTATACGCGCTCCCCTTCGGGTCGCCGCTAAACGGGGGTTTCGCGCTGCCCTTTCGGGTTGGCGGTAAAGGGTTGCATGCTGCGACTATACGCGCTCCCCTTCGGGTCGCCGCTAAACGGGGGTTTCGCGC
>Ga0272442_10006836_pt1 | contig 14874 bp, 8 predicted proteins | sample SSMForm2O_FD_200262 | JGI IMG/M metagenome (GOLD analysis project Ga0272442, IMG submission 200262) | Marine sediment archaeal communities from Little Sippewissett salt marsh, Falmouth, MA, United States - SSM-Form-2O | ecosystem: Environmental > Aquatic > Marine > Wetlands > Sediment ...
TTCTTGGAGAGTAAGGTGAAAACTTACAAATTTGGCCTTCTATTTTACCAACTTCCAGAAATTTCAAAAAATGGGACAAATTTTAGCAAAAACCATTCTCGTTGTTGACGATGACGAAGACGTCAGAGAGTCTATAACCGATGCTCTCAGCGCTGAAGGCTATAAAGCTATCCCTGCTGCTGATGAAGAGCGCGCTTTAGACTGGCTCAGCGAAGAGCGTGTGGATTTGGTAATAACGGCTCTGAAAGTGCCGACTATTGACGGGATGAAGCTTCTGGATTTTACCAAGGAAAAACACCCAGAGGCCAATGTGATAATGATGTCTAGCTCCGCCAGTGTTGAGATGACAGTGGCGGCGATGAAAGCTGGCGCCCAGGATCTGCAAACAAAGCCCATCAACATAAATAAGCTGAAAGTCTCGGTGGGAGAACTGCTGGAAAAGCAAATCATCGTAGCCCAGGATATAGAGAGCCATCACCCCCTGGATAGTAGATCTGGTCTGACCGGATTCGTGGGCAACTCAGACAAGATGCAGAAAGTCTACAGAACAATATCCCAGGTGGCGCCAACCATGACCACTGTCCTGTTATACGGCGAAACAGGTACCGGCAAAAGCCTGGCGGCACGGGCTATACACTATAACAGTCCCAGGCGGGAAAAGCCGTTTATCGATCTCAGTTGCGCCGCTCTACCGGAAGGCATTATAGAAAGTGAACTCTTTGGCCATGAGCGAGGTGCATTCACCAGCGCGATGAATACCAAGAAAGGTCGGTTTGAGCTGGCCAATGGCGGAACGCTACTTTTGAACGATGTCTCCGACATTGCCCCTTATACACAGGTAAAGCTTCTGAGAGTGCTGGAAGACAGGGAGTTCGAGCGCGTTGGCGGGATGGAAACTATCAAGGTTGATGTCAGACTGATTGCCGCTACCAACAAGAGTCTGGAAGAAGCCATTGAGGAAGGCCGATTCAGGGAAGATCTGTATTATAGATTGCATACTGTAACTATGGAACTCCCGCCACTACGTCAGCGTAAGGAGGATATACCACTTCTGGTGGATCATTTTGTCAGTGAGGTCAGCCTACTCAATGGCAAAGGTATTAAGGGTATTACTGACCAGGCTATGCAGTATCTGCTCAAATATAGCTGGCCAGGAAACGTGAGAGAATTGAAAAACTGCATCGAGGGTATGGTGGTTATGGCAAAACGCCTCACCCTGGGTGTGAATGATCTTCCCAAACGTATCATACGTGCAGGGGATGACGCGTGGGGAGTAAATATCCACGTGGGTATGTCTGTCAAAGACGCTGAACGCGAGCTTATAGCTGAAACGCTGAAGTATACTAATAATAACAAAGCCCTGGCAGCCAGGATTCTGAATATGGGGTTGAGAACGCTTTTCAGAAAAGTCAAGGAATACGAAATAGATTAAGAACCTGCCTTTGTACCTCGTTCTAATTAACCTCTTATGTTAAAAATCAAGTAGAAAATGATGTTGTATATGTCGATAGACAGTATTATTGATTCTTCATGTTCCCACCTGTTGTTCTGGACAAGTTGCCTGGTTCTGGGACGCGATAAAAACAACCTCTTATCAGCAGACAGACCATGAAGCCATAGGGCACACAGGCTACAAAAGTCGCTGCAAACCTTTGATCAGCTTTCATCGAGTGGGCACGCAGCCTAAGTTAGAGCAGACAGTTCTATGAACGCCGCAAGGTTAACAAAGCGCTTGCCCACAAAAACAATTATTATCTCGTCAGAAAACCGAAGCCTCTTACACCACACCTATCTCATAGGGTTCTTGATTCCTCAGGACATAGCGTATGCGATTGAGCAACTTGCGCGCAATACGCACAATAGCTCGATTCTTGGGCATACGCTTTGTCAACTGGTTGAAAGACATCAGCAAAGATGGGTCTTTCTTGACTGCTATCCAGCTGCTCTCTATGAGCAAAGTCCGTAAGTATGCGTTGCGGCGGCGAGAGATGCCAGTGTTTCGCTCTTGCTCTCCGCTGGAATCCTCACCTGGAACTAAGCCTACATAACCGGCTAGATGGTCCAGTCTCTTAAAGCGATTGATGTCTACTATCTCAGTCAGCAGAACCATAGCTGTGAAGGTGCTGATGCCAGGGATCGACTTCAGATATTGCACGTTTGTCTGGTATGGCTCCTGCTGAGCCAAAGCTCGGATCTGTCTAGTCAGTTGGGCGATGCTCTGTCGCAGATGCTTCAACTCATCCAGTAATGTCTGTAACGCTTGCTTGCCACTTTCCCCCTGGAACTCAAGGCTTCCCAACCAGTTGATGAAGTTTCGCGACCAATGGCTTTTTGCCAGTTCATCAGGAATGGTATACCCATAGAAACTCAGCAGTCCCTTGACCTGGTTCTTGCACCGAGTCTGTTTCTTGACCATAGACATTCGCATCCGGACCAGAGAGCGATCTTCCAGAGCTTTCCGTTTAGGTACATACAATGCGGTCAACTCTCCATTTCTCAGACTACGAGCCAATTTCCGGGCATCTACTGTATCGTTGCGATTGCGCCTTTCCTTGTCTTTGGTTGGCACATCAGCTGGATGGGCTACCAGACAATCCACTCCTTGTTCTCGCAGAGCATCATGGATCCAGAAACCAAAGTATCCCGCTTCATAGACACACAGATATTTGGCTCCAGGGAAATGCTTGCGTAGGTATTCGATCAACACCTCTGGTTTGGGTGGCTGACTGAAAGTCTTATGCTCGAATTCCTTTGTCAGGATGCTGACCTTCCAGCTCTTCTTGCCAGTGTCCAGTCCCACATAAATCTCTTGATCACTGAAGTCAAGTTTGGTACTCTTTCTCTGCATGACGGACCTCTCCTTTCTATGTCGTAGGTTTCACTACTAATATATACGACATCATTAGGATGAGGTTCGTTTTTCTCAACCACCCCTTTTAATCATAATGCCTAATTGAGAACCATCCCTAAAAACGATCGTTAATCTTATATGATTTCCCACACTGAAAACGCTTGATAATCCTATAGCAATTGCTGTAGAATAAATCAAGAAAACACCTTTTCGCGCAATATAGGCAAAATCCGCTGATCAGAACCTGGACAAAAATGAGTCAGACATCCTTAACCTGGCCAATGAAAAGAAGCGAGGCACTGTTGAGTGGGTCAATGAGAAAGCCAGTGGAAAGACAAACTGGAAAAGCGAAAGATTGCTGAACTAATCGACAGCCTCAAATCAAAGACACAAATGGTATGTGAGAGAATTGTATAATGCCAAGAATCTTTGATAATATCGACCAGCAGCTTCTTCCAGCTCTTCGGGAAACTATTGAGGTCTCGGATCGTGCTGACTTCTGCGTGGGCTACTTCAACCTGCGCGGATGGAAGCAGATTGACTCCTTTGTGGAGAAATGGTCTGGTGGAGAAGGCCACTGCTGTCGCCTTCTCGTGGGAATGCACCGACCGCCAGAGGATGAATTGCGCAAGTCGTTAAGCCTGCTCAAAAACGACGACAGGATAGATAATCAGACTGCTTTGCGCCTCAAGAAGAGATTGGCAGAAGAATTTCGCGAGCAGTTGTCAATCGGCGCTCCTACTGATGAGGATGAGGTCGGGCTGCGTCGCCTGGCAAAACAGATCAAAGCGAAGAAAGTCATAGTTAAGTTATTCCTTAAGCATCCTCTTCATGCAAAACTCTACCTGTTATTCCGTTCTGATCCCAATAATCCCATTACTGGATACCTGGGCAGCAGCAACCTGACCCTTGCTGGTCTTTCAAAGCAAGGGGAACTGAACGTAGATGTGCTCGATCATGATGCCTCTCAAAAGCTTGCGAAGTGGTTTGAAGATCGCTGGAGCGACCGTTGGTGCATCGATATCTCTGATGAACTTGTGCAGATTATAGAAGAGAGTTGGGCAAGAGAGGAACTCATCCCGCCATATCATATTTACATAAAGATGGCATATCATCTTGCGCAGGAAGCGCGGACAGGGCTTGCGGAGTTTCGCATCCCAAAGGATTTTGGGAATAGACTCCTGGAGTTCCAGATAGCGGCGGTTAAGATCGCTGCACACCACCTAAACAAGCGTGGCGGAGTAATCATCGGCGATGTAGTTGGGTTGGGAAAAACGCTTATGGCAACGGCACTGGCGCGCATTTTTGAGGATGATCTGGGACTTGAGACTCTTATCATCTGTCCCAAGAATCTAACCCAAATGTGGGAGGATTACCGCCATCAATACCGATTGCGTGCAAGAGTGCTCTCCATTAGCCGGGTCATAAATCAGCTCCCTAATCTACGGCGCTATCGCCTTGTGGTAATTGATGAGAGCCATAATCTTCGCAACCGTGAGGGAAAACGCTATCGTGCTGTTCAGGAGTATATACAGGAGAATGAAAGCAGCGTGATTATGCTTTCTGCTACTCCATATAACAAGACCTACCTTGATTTGTCTAACCAATTAAGACTATTCGTCCCCGAGGACAAGGATATCGGCGTTCGTCCCGAAGTGCTCCTGCGAGAGCTAGGTGAAACTGAGTTTATCCGCCTCCATCAGTGCCCGGTTCGCTCGTTAGCAGCATTTGAGAAGAGCGAATACATTGATGATTGGCGGGAATTGATGCGTCTGTATCTGGTGAGGCGCACCCGAACCTTTATTCAGGAGAATTATGCTGAGGTTGATCCAGATAATGGCCGCAAATACCTAACTTTTGAGGATGGTACTCGTTCCTATTTCCCGATACGTGTGCCCAGGACGGTGAAATTCAGGATCGAGGATAAGAATCCTGACGATCAGTATGCCCGGCTTTATGCACCTGCTGTAGTGGACTCCATCAACGCTCTGAAGTTACCCAGATATGGATTGGGTAACTACGTTTCGTCGTCTCCAGATAAGCCACCGACACCAGCCGAAGCTACTCAGATACAGAACCTTTCAAGAGCGGGAAAACGCCTTATGGGATTCTGCCGCACGAACCTATTTAAGCGTTTGGAAAGCGGCGGCAAAGCTTTCATCCAGTCAGTAGAGCGTCACATTCTTCGCAACTGCATATTTCTGCACGCAATACAATCTAACGAGCTGCTGCCTATCGGTACTCAGGATGTGGGCTTACTGGATTCGCGAGTTAACGACGCTGACGAGGATATAGGATCTATCATTGAGTTGTTTGGCGAAGGAGAAGAGGATGAAGCCAGGGATATTGTAGATGAGCAAGTGTCTATAAATGAAGATGATTTCATGGCTCGTGCCGCTGAAGTTTATGAGACGTATAGAACTCAATATGCGAGTCGCTTCAAGTGGCTGAGATCCGACCTGTTTATCAAATCATTGGCCAGGGATTTGCGCAAGGATGTCCGTGTCTTGCTCAGTCTTTTAAGCGATTGCGGAGATTGGAAACCGGATAGGGATGCCAAGTTAAATGCACTGCATAAACTGTTAACAAAGATACATCCTGACGAAAAAGTTATTGTATTTACCCAGTTTGCCGATACTGTGGCATATCTGGAGTCGCGACTGAAGTCACTTGGTGTTGATAAATTAGAAGGCGTAACAGGAGATACTCCAGATCCTACAGGAATGGCATGGCGTTTCAGTCCTGTAAGCAACGAGAAACGTGGACAGATCCAGCCTGAAGATGAATTGCGGGTTCTCATCGCCACGGATGTGCTCAGTGAAGGGCAGAACCTTCAGGATTGCTATATCGTGGTCAACTATGACCTGCCCTGGGCGATAATTCGCCTTATCCAGCGTGCAGGACGTGTGGATCGTATCGGTCAGCAGGCGGAGAATATCTTCTGCTACTCATTTCTACCAGCCGATGGTGTGGAGCGTATTATCAATCTGCGATCCCGGGTGCGACAAAGACTTATGGAGAATGCTGAGGTTGTCGGCACAGATGAAGCCTTCTTCGAGGATGATCGGGATGACCAGGCAATAGTCGACCTGTATAACGAAAAGTCGGACGTAATGGATCGTGATGACGACGGGGAAGTGGATCTGGCTTCTGAGGCTTACCAGATATGGAAGAACGCCATAACTGCTGATCCAGGCCTTCAGAAGACCATCCCTGAGTTACCTCCGGTTTCATACTCCACGAAACCCTATGAGCCAGATGAACAAGAGCCGGAGGGCGTTCTTGTATATGTTAAAACTGCTGAAGGAAACGATGCCCTGGCCTGGATTGGTAAGGATGGCAACAGCGTAACCGAATCCCAGTTTTCCGTTTTGCGGGCAGCTAAGTGTGCACCTGATACACCGGCACTACCGCGTCAGGGAAATCATCATGAGTTGGTTCAGAAGGGCGTAGAGATTATTGCCGAAGAGGAAAAAGCCATTGGAGGTCAATTGGGAAGACCATCGGGAGCGCGTTTCCGAACCTACGAGCGGCTTAAACGCTATACTGAGGAAGTAGAAGGAACGCTCTTTGAATCGCCGGAATTGCTCAGATCCATTAACGACATTTACCGTTATCCATTACGACCATCGGCAACCGATACTTTGAACCGCCAACTGCGCAGCGGCATATCTGACATGAATCTTGCGCAGCTTGTTATCGCCTTGCGGGATGAAGACCGGCTTTGTATCATACATGAGGAGGAGCGAACACAGGAACCCAGGATTATCTGCTCTATGGGGCTTTCTGAAGCGGAGGGAGATGGTTAAAGAATGCCATTGAATGTTGCACAAACGCGGCAGTATATCAGAGATTTTGACTTCACGGCGCTTTTTATAGAGGAATTGGGTTGGGATTACCACGAGCAAAACCTGCCCGTTCTTGCTGATGATCAGACCTATACACTGAATGCTGTCGCGCAGAAGCGCGGAGTTGTTGTTTTTGACTGCGCCTGCTCGATTCCCAATTATTCTACTCGTCAGAAGATAGAGCGGCAAGTTGCCAAAAATGTCCGGGAACATCTCATCATATATACAGATAGATCTGAATTGACTCAGATCTGGCAGTGGGTGAAGCGCGAGATAGGAAAGCCCGTTGCTTACCGCGAGCATCGCTATCACTGCTATCAGCCTGGTGATTCGCTTATCCAGAAGCTTCAGTTCCTTGAATTCACTCTTGAGGAAGAAGAAGGTCTTACCGTCGTGGATCCCACTCGCCGGGTTCGGGCAGCTTTCGATGTTGATCGGGTTACCAAACGTTTCTATGACCGCTTCAAAAGCCAACATGCTTCATTTCTCAGATTCATCGAGGGTATTCCCGATGAGGAACTACAGCGCTGGTATGCCTCGGTGATGCTTAACCGGCTGATGTTCATCTACTTCATTCAGAAGAAAGGCTTTCTGAATGATGATCCCAACTATCTGCACACCAAATTGGAGGAGAGTCAATTGCGCGGCAGGGATTGCTTCTATACGGATTTTCTCTGTCCGCTTTTTTTCCAGGGCTTTGCCCAGAAGGAAGATGAACGTTCAGAAGATACTAAAAGCCTGCTGGGTAAAGTACCTTACCTCAATGGTGGCATCTTCTTACGTCATCAGATAGAGGAATTGCACGGAGAAGAGATTCACATTGCAGACGCTGCTTTTGAGAAGCTGTTTGAATTCTTCGAGCAGTACCATTGGCATCTGGATGAGCGTCCGTTAAGGGCTGATAACGAGATTAACCCGGATGTGCTGGGCTATATCTTCGAGAAATACATCAACCAGAAGCAGATGGGAGCATATTATACAAAGGAGGACATAACTGAATACATCAGCAAGAACACCGTTATACCGTACCTTTTCGATTCTGCCTATGATAAATGCAGAATTGCGTTCGCAGATCCTACACCAGACACGACGGTCTGGCGTCTGCTGATGGATGATCCGGATCGCTACATATATGACGCCGTGAAGAGGGGCGTTGAATTGTCGTTACCGGAAGATATTGCCGCAGGCCTGGACGATGTCTCAAAACGCACCGAATGGAATAAATCCGCGCCAGAAGAATATGCATTGCCCACCGAGATATGGCGGGAGGTCGCGGCACGCCGAAAACGTTACATTGAGGTTAAGGATAAGCTGGAAAATGGCGATATACGCAATATCAATGATCTCATTACTTACAACCTGGATATACATCAATTTGCTCAGGATGTTATTCAGTATTGCGAAGGTCCGGAATTGTTGAGAGCCTTCTGGCAATCGATCAAACAGATTAAGATTCTTGATCCCGCCTGCGGTTCCGGCGCGTTTCTCTTCGCCGCTCTGAACATCCTGGAACCCCTCTATGAAGCGTGCATTGACCGTATGCAGGTATTTGTGGATGAACTTGATAGCTCTGGAGAAAAACACCATCCTGAGAAATTCAGCGACTTTCGCAAGGTGCTGGATCGTATGTTGGAACATCCTAACCCTCGATACTTTATTCTGAAATCCATTATGGTTAACAACCTCTATGGTGTAGACATCATGGAGGAGGCAATCGAAATATGTAAACTGCGCATGTTTCTCAAACTGGTCGCTCAGGTTGAGGATGTAGAAGACCTGGAACCGCTTCCGGACATTGACTTCAATGTCCGTGTAGGGAATACATTGATTGGCTATACTTCCCTGGACGACGTCAGAAAGACGCTGGAGGGAACTCTCGGATTTGCGAAGGCGGAAGTTGACAGAATCGAAGAAAGAGCGCAGGATCTTGAGGAATTTCTTAGCCTATTTCAAGAAATGCAGACGGAGCAAGGCATGTCTCCACAGGATTTTGCAGAGGCAAAGCTTGAGGTACGCCAACGGATGGAGGCATTAGAGAACGAGTTGAATCGCTATCTTGCTGGTGACTATGGCATTGATGCAAATGAAAAAACGGATTATGATAGATGGTTATCTTCATATAGGCCTTTCCACTGGTTTGTTGATTTTCATAATATTATGAAGGAAGACGGTTTTGATGTAATTATTGGGAACCCACCTTATCTTGAGCTTCGTCAGGTTGACTATATACCTCGCGGCTTTGAGTGTGGTGATGTCAGGGCGATTCATGCAATGTTTATTGAGCGAGGATTGCAGACACTGAGGGAACGAGGATGTATGAGTATGATTGTTCCTCTAGCTTTGGTTTCAACACAACGCATGGAAATCGTACAGACACTTTTGGAGAAAGACCGAAATACTTGGTATGCTAACTTTTCTTGGCGTCCTGGCAAACTTTTCGATTATGTGAACCGTGCTCTTACAATATTCTGTATCACGCCTTCAGAAAAACCACGGACTTTCTCCACAAACTATCAGAAATGGACATCTGATACCCGAGAGCTTCTTATGTCTCAAATCAGATTTGTCAAAGTACCATACCAGAAATCCTCATGTTGGGTGCCTAAACTAGGTTTTGAGATTGAGAAAGCCATACTTCAGAAATTTCTCAACTGCAAAAGTATTCTAGATCAGTTTATGGTGAGTAGTGAGAACCTCATATACTACCGAACAACTGGAGGACTATACTGGAAGGTATTCACAGATTTTCCACCGGCATTTAGAGTCAATGGTAAGCCAGGGCATTCTACACGCGAAACTAATCTTACAATAGCAGAAAGAGAAATGCTAAAACCAGCAATTGCAGTCCTGAGCAGCGATATGTTTTGGTGGTGGTATACAATTACGACAAATTGCCGTGATCTTAACCCATATGACATTAAGAATTTTCCTATACCAGCTTCAGCGCTTCGGGATTCATTGCTCGCTTTTCTAGGTAATGAATACTTGGATGATATAGAGCGCAATAGTATAATGCTGGTACGTAACCAAAGACAAACTGGTCGTACCGAAACTCAATCGTTCAAGATTCAGAAATCCAAACCGGTTATAAATGATATTGACAAAGCACTTGCTGGACACTATGGTTTTACGGATGAAGAACTGGATTTTATTATCAATTATGACATCAATTATCGTATGGGCGCAGAAAACGATGGGAACGATGAATGACAAGGGATGAGCTTACCCAGATCATAGCTGAAGTTCAGAAACACAGAAGTGAGTTCGATGAGTTGGAGGTCAAAGCTGCTCGTGGTGGAACACCCAAGAGGCTTTTCGAGACACTGTCGGCTCTCTCAAATCAGCCCGGCGTGGGCGTAATACTTTTGGGTCTGGATGAGGAACATGATTTTGAAATAGTTGGTGTCAGGAACGCTCAGAAGCTTATAAGCGATATCAGCAATGCGTCAGCGTCGGAAATGGAGCCATCTCTGCGTCCAGAATTCACCGTTGAAGAGATTGACGGCAAAACATTAGTCGCTGTTGAAATAGATGAAATTCCAGTGGAACAGAAGCCCTGCTATTATAAGCCTGCTGGCTTGCAGAAAGGGTCGTATATTCGTGTAGGCAATTCTAATCGCCAGATGACCGACTATGAAATATTCGGTTATGTTAGTTACCATACGCAAGTCAACTATGATGATGGAGTTATAAGTGGTTCGACTATCGAGGATCTGGATCATACAACACTTGAGAGCTATCTGGAGAGGTTAAAGCGAACGCGGCCTCAAGCCAATTATCTGAATCTACCTTATGAGCAAATATTGAAGCAGTTGCGGATTGTTCGGGATGTAGATAGCGTTCTACGCCCAACTCTATCAGGACTGCTGATGTTTGGTAAGTATCCCCAATCGTATGAGCCGCAACTGGTGATAACATTCCTGCAGTATTATGGCACAACAGACACGGAGAAAACGCCTCGGGGAGAGCGATTTCTGGATAACCGCAAGTTCGATGGAACCATACCGGAGATGGTCGAGAATGCTGTCAATTACGTAATGGCAAGTATTCGCAAGAGCAGTCTGATTGAGGGATTGTGGCGGCGGGATATTCCCGAGTATCCTGAGGAAGCATTGCGCGAAGCAGTTGTTAATGCCATCGCCCATCGTGATTACAGCCATTTTGTGCGCGGCAGTTACGTTCAGATAAGACTCTATGCGGATAGATTGGAAATACAGAGTCCAGGAGGCCTATATGGAAACGTGGCGGTGGAGACACTTGAAGAGGAGCAATCAACGCGCAATAGCCTACTGATGAAGTTTATGGAAGATTTGCATTTGGTGGAAAACCGCGGCAGCGGCATACGGGCAATGATAATGGCCATGCGTGAAGCTAATCTTGAGCCACCTCGTTTTCAGGACAAGCGTTCATCATTCTGGGTCACCTTTCATAACCATACATTAATGAGCCCTGATGCGATTAAGTGGCTAAACCAATTTTCTAATCAGCTAATTAGTGACCAACAGCGGGTCGCTCTTGTCTATCTCAGGCTTAATAAGCAGATAACTAACAGCGATTACCAGAGGCTTAATCATGTGGATTCGGTTACAGCCAACAGGGACTTGCGCGGATTGGTGCAGTTGGAATTGATCGAGCAAAGTGGTACGCGTAGATGGGCTTATTATACTTTGAATGCGCCTTCTGATGTAGAAGTATTGGAACAGAAACTGACCAATGAAGAGAAGATATTGGCATACATTCAGGAAAATGGTTCCATTAGCCGTTCAGAGTGTCAGAAGCTATTGGATATTACAACAGTTCAGGCAAGATATGCTCTCCAAAAAATGCGCAATAAAGGGATGTTGAAATTAGTTGGCAGCCGAAAAGGCTCAAGATATATATTGGCTTAATATATGGACATTTTATGGACAATTTTGTCCATATATGGATAGAATGTGCCAAATTATGGATATTCGTTATCTTCATAGGGATAATCCAGATTATCCGGTCAGTTTGCATACAATTCTGGGGGAGAAAGCCCCGATAAGAATTGCAGTTAGGGGCAATCCGGAAATCCTGAAAAACAGGATGTTAGCATTGTTTTGCTCAGTGAAATGTCCGGGGCTTTTAATCCTGAAGACATACGACCTAGTTCAGGAATTACGTCATATAGATCTAACTGTTATTGGTGGATTTCATTCTCCAATGGAGCGCAAGTGCTTAGCAATCTTGCTGCGCGGTGCACAGCCTATCATCGTTTGCCTGGCTCGGAGTATTGAGAGAATGAGGCTGCCATCAGAATACAAAAAGCCGCTGACAGATGGCCGAATGTTGTTGATTTCGCCATTTATAGAAAAACCGCGCCGCCCTAGCACAAAGACAACGCTTTATCGCAATCGGCTGGTAGCTGCATTGGCTGATCAGGTATTCGTGGCTTATGCCGAACCTTCAGGCAAAACAGAAAGCTTATGCAGCGAAGTTGTATCCTGGCGGAAGCCTCTTTATACTCTGGAAAGTGAACATAATGCGAATACCATTGACTTGGGCGCAAAACCAGTGACACCAGACAGCATCTCGAAAGTGATAGGCAATCATGCTACCACTTGATAAAACATAGGTTACAGCTTGGAGAAATTGGAGGACGGGGCTATGGGTGATATACTTTTCAAGAGGGTTGACTATTCATTGTCTAAGCTGATCGAGGACATTGACCTCGGCGAGATTGGACTACCAGAAATACAGCGACCATTTGTTTGGGCCAATACGAAAGTGCGCGATCTGTTCGATTCAATGTATAAGGGTTTTCCCGTCGGTTATCTGCTCTTTTGGGTGAATGGTGCAGAGGAACAACATCGGCAGATCGGTGCCTCCCCAAAACAAAAAATACCGAGGCTGATGGTGATAGATGGACAGCAGCGCTTAACATCCCTCTACTCGGTTATTAAAGGAATAGCTGTGAAGCGGAAGAATTTCCGGGAAGAGCGTATTAAGCTGGCTTTCTCTCCTATCAGCGAAACTTTCGAGGTAGCAGATGCAGCTATCCGGCGCGATCCAGAATACGTAACTGATATTTCGGCCTTCTGGTCTCAGGAGACTGACATGTTTGATCTTGCGGACAGCTATCTCGAAAAACTTCAGAATTCACGCGAGATCTCTCCTGAAGAACGGAAGAAGATTCGGCAATCAATCCAGAATCTCTCGAACCTTCTTAATTATCCTTTTATCGCCTTAGAGGTGTCATCTTCAGTAGATGAAGAGCAAGCCGCAGAGGTTTTTGTCAGGATCAACAGCAAGGGAACCGCACTTAACCAGGCAGATTTCATTCTTACTTTGATGTCCGTCTTCTGGGACGAAGGACGCTCTGAATTGGAGGAATTCTGTCAGAGTGCAAGAAAGCCTTCAAAGGGCAAACCCTCCCCGTTTAACTACTTCATTGAGCCTGACGCCAGCCACTTACTCCGTGTGAGCATTGCACTTGGTTTTCGTCGAGCACGTCTGCGATATGCCTACTCGATCCTCCGCGGCAAGGATCTGGAAACAGGAGAGTTCTCCGAAAAGCTTAGAGAAGAGCAGTTTGCTGTATTAAAGAGCGCCCAAAGCTACGCTCTGGATTTAAGCAATTGGCATGAATTCTTCAAGGTATTGGTTTCTGCCGGATACCGAAGTGGGAAGCTAATACCATTTCCATTTTATTACTGTGCATAAAGTGTTATGATTTTGGGTATTATGAAGAAACCCATGCCCAGTATCAAAGAATCACTTGAAGAACTCTACACAAAGCTCCACAAGGAGCGAAGAGCAGCAGTGAAACGCAGGATTCATATGTTAGTGCTTATCAAAGAAGGTAAACGTAGCACCAGAAAGGCGGTGGCAAAATATTTAGCGGTGCATCGAAACACCATCAGAGATTGGCTAACTGTATATGAATCAGGTGGCCTCACAGCTTTGCTTCAGATAAAGTCTCCAGGAGCGCCATGTGGACAACGTTCTCTGCCAAAGAACGTGTTATCTGCTTTGGTTGAACGTCTGAAATATACCTGTGGTTTTGGCAGCTATGTTGAGCTTCAGACATGGCTCAAGGAAACATATGATATCAGCATTAGATATAAGACACTTCATCGCATCGTGCGATACCAACTCCAGGCTAAGCCCAAGATACCCAGAAGGAGCCATGAGAAAAAGGACGAGGATGAAGAAGCAGCATTTCGTGAAGAATTTCCTGAGAAACTCAAAGCACTAGTAGATGAACAGGTTCACCTCACAGAAATGCAGAACATCCGGTTTCTCGCCCAGGATGAGAGTCGCCTGGGGTTGATGCCTACCACAAGAAGGCGTATCACAGCCAAAGGCGTTAAGCCTATACAAAAGGTTCAGTTCCTGTTTGAAAGCTACTATCTGTATGGAGCGGTTGAGCCACTGACAGGTGAAAGCTTCTTCCTTGAGTTGCCATGGCTTAACGGTGTCTGCTTTCAGGCTTTCCTGAATGAACTGTCCGCATTCTACATAGATGACTTCATGATCATGTTGATAGACAACGCATCAGCTCACAAGGCAAAGAAACTGGTAATGCCAGATAATATCGTCCTTTTGCCCTTACCAGCATACTGTCCTGAACTCAACCCTATCGAACGTCTTTGGCAATACATCAAGTCCAAGATAGACTACACTTTGCACAAAACACTGGAAGCTCTGAAACAGAACGTGGCAGATATACTGAAAGAGAAATGCACTGATCCTGTAGTTGCTTCCATAACTGGTTACTCATATATCGTTGATGCTGTTGTAGCTCTAATGCACAGTTAAATTATGGAAATGGTATTATTATCGTTCATGGATACGGAGTCAGGCTTAAGGCAGAATCTATTGTCCCCGTCCATGACGTATCCCTTGATTCCAGTATAGAACCCCGGCAGGATTTGTCAATAGCTGCACAGAATTCCGGAGAATATGCGATGTTGGCTGGATGTATCAGTCTGCCATCCATCACCACCAATATATTGTTGACCCACAGACAATACTGAGGTATTATACTGGCATCTGATATAGCCAACGGCGTCAACATTCATACTTACACCAACCCATAGCCAGCGGAAGCCATGGGAGAGACATATGCGAAAGCGGCTGCTATTCTTCACAATTGCGATAGTGATATATATGTTAAGCGCCACTATCTGGGCGCAGGAGTCCGGGCAAGTC